>JAEEGL015241355.1_pt1 | contig 11738 bp, 8 predicted proteins | sample 9134231 | NCBI WGS metagenome assembly JAEEGL01 (sample SAMN16246548, study PRJNA631951) | gut metagenome | biome: gut microbiome; feature: rumen; material: fiber-attached | host: Bos | place: Iran: Karaj | collected 2018-10
ACCTACAAGAGCTTCCTTCTGAAGATAATCGCGCCGGTAGGCATCTGCATCGTGCTGATTTTGGTTGGAAGCGTTTCAGCCGCCATCTATATGGCTCTGATATGCTTCATCATACTGTTCATCGCCGGAGTGAAGATGTCCTACATAATGAAGACCATAGGCCTGGGAGCGGCAGCGGTGGCTCTGCTGATTCTGCTGCACGTGACTTTCGGCCTGTTCCCGAGAATGGACACCGCCATCGAGAGAATAAAGAGGTTCACCCAGAACGAAGAGTCTGTAGACAAGGAAAAAATGGACAAGAGAGCCCTCCAGAGGCTCGCCGACGAGACTCTCCAGGCCGATATGGCCCAGATTGCCGTAAAGGAAGGAAGCCTTCTGGGCAAAGGTCCGGGCAAGAGCACTCAGCGATATGTGCTGCCGCATCCTTACTCAGACTACATCTACTCCATCATCATCGAGGAATACGGCATCTGGGGAGGAATGCTGGTGCTGATGCTCTATGTGTGGTTCTTCTACCGGTGCGTGCTGATAGTCAAGGAATGCCGGACGGTGTTTGCCGCAATAACCGTGGGAGGGCTCGGGGCCGTGATTATGGTGCAGGCAATGCTGCATATTCTGGTGAACGTGGGAATTTTCCCGGTTACAGGCCACACCCTGCCGCTGATCAGTCTGGGAGGAACATCGTTCATCATTATCAGCGGAGCCTTCGGAATCATACTCTCGATTTCCAGAACCAAGGAAGACGCCCAGGCGGAAATCGAAGAGAGGGAAAGGCTTGAGAAAGAGCAGAAAAGACTTGAAAGACAGCGTCAGCAGGAAATGCATGACAGAGAAGCAAAACACGAGCAGGCCAAGCAGGACGCGATGAGCCAGGAGGAAAGAGACGCATACCTCAGGCAGAGGTATGCCGACCAGCTTGGCAGCGATGAATAAACGCGCGGGGCAGGAATAACGAATTGATTTTTATGAATGAAATGAATAAAATGAAAGTAATAGTCAGCGGAGGCGGAACCGGGGGACATATCTTCCCGGCAATATCCATAGCAAACGCCATCAAGGAGCAGGTTCCTGATGCAGATATCCTTTTCGTGGGAGCAACCGGAAGGATGGAGATGGAAAAGGTTCCGGCAGCCGGCTACCCTATCAAGGGCATTCCGGCAAGAGGACTTCACAGGCCTCTGTACTCGCTTTCAAACATATCAGTCGCCCTGGACTACCTCAAATGCCGCCGCCTGGCAAAGAAGATAGTCAAGGATTTCAAGCCTGACTTCGTGGTGGGAGTCGGCGGATATGCCTCAGCCGCCCTGGTTTCGGCTGCAGCGGCTCTGAAAGTTCCGGTGCTGTTGCAGGAGCAGAACTCCTTCGCCGGAATCGTGAACAGGAAAAACGCCTCAAAGGCCAGCAAGATCTGCGTGGCTTACGACAATATGGAACGCTTCTTCCCGAAAGAGAAGATTCTGATCACCGGCAACCCTATCCGCAAGGAGATTGTCCGCTGCACCCCTCAGATGAGGCAGGAAGGCATCAGATTCTATAATCTCGACCCGCAGAAGAAGACTGTCTTCGTGGTTGGAGGAAGCCTGGGCTGCAGAACCCTTAACAACTGCATGAAGAAAGCTATCCTGGAACATCAGATTGATGGCTTCCAGGTAATCTGGCAGTGCGGCAAGGTCTATAAGAAAGAGATAGACGAGTTTTTGGAATCCACCCCTCATGAGTGTGTCTGTTGTACGGATTTCATAAGCAGGATGGACCTTGCCTACGCCGCTGCCGATGTAGTGGTTAGCCGCGCCGGAGCCGGAACGATTTCCGAACTCTGCGTAGCCGGAAAGTGCACCGTATTTGTGCCAAGCCCTAACGTGAGCGAAGACCACCAGACACACAACGCCATGGCCCTGGTCAGCAAGGACGCCGCGATGATGGTCAAAGACATCGAGGCAGAGCAAAAGCTGATGGGCGTTATAAAGAGCCTTATCGGCGACCAGGAAAAGACCCGCTCCCTGGAAGAGAACATTCTCAAGCTGGCAAAGCCGAACGCAGGAAAGCAGATCGCCGATGAATGCCTCAAGCTCTGCAAAGGCTTCAAGAAAAAGCCCGACGCTAAGGCAGCTTCAACCGCACCTAAGAGTAAAGAACCTGAGAATGTGTACTTTATAGGCATTGGCGGAATCGGCATGAGCGCCCTTGCAAGATATTACAAGAGCAGAGGATGCACCGTCAGCGGATATGACCGCACTCCGAGCGCCCTCACCCGCGCCCTGGAAAGCGAAGGCATTGACGTCCACTACGAAGACGATCCTTCACGCATTCCTCAGGACAAGGACAACACTCTTGTAATCTACACCCCGGCCGTGCCGTCGGAAATGAATGAACTCGTGGAAGTCAACCGGCTGGGCTACAAGGTGATAAAGAGAAGCCGCGCCCTGGGACACATAGCGGAAGGCAAGACTTGCCTGGCAATCAGCGGAAGCCACGGCAAAACCACCACCAGCACCCTTCTGGCCCACATATTCCAAAGCAGCGGCACAGGATGCAACGCCTTCCTTGGCGGAATATCCAAGAACTACGACAGCAACCTGCTGCTCTCCAAGAACAACGTCGTAGTGGCAGAAGCCGACGAGTTTGACCGCTCGTTCCACCAGCTGTTCCCGCACATAGCGGTGGTTACCGCCACAGACGCGGACCATCTGGACATCTACGGAACAGTGGAGAACATGAGGCAGGCCTATGCCAAATTCGCCTCTCAGGTTGACGGAGACGGATATCTGGTGGTAAAGAAGGGAGCCATACTGAACACCGCAGGAGTGAAGGCGGAGGTGCTCACCTACTCTTTCAACGATGAAAAGTCGGACTTCTACGCCACAGGCATAGTACCGCTTAAGAAAGACGGCAAGGAAACCGGAATGTTCTCGTTCACCCTCCGCTATCCGGCCCACATCATTGGCGGAAACGGAAAAATCGAGGACTGCACCGTAGGCATTCCGGGATGGGTGAACATAGAAAACGCCGTTGCGGCGGCATCGGTGGCACTGCTCTACGGCATTGGCGAGCAAAAGATAAAGGAAGCCCTGGCCACATTCCGTGGAGTCCAGCGCAGGATGGACATCTGGGTTAACACCCCGAAGACCGTCTACATAGACGATTACGCCCATCATCCGCAGGAGATTGCCACCACAATCAGTTCCCTCAGGGAAGCCTTCCCGGGAAGGAAGCTGACAGCAGTGTTCCAGCCGCACCTCTACACCAGGACCAGAGACCTGGCAGAGGATTTCGCCAAGGCCCTCAGCGCAGCCGACAGCGTAATCCTGCTGGACATCTACCCTGCAAGAGAACTCCCGATAGAAGGAGTGAGCTCAGCGATAATCTTCGACAAGATTACCGTTGAGGACAAGACACTGATAACCAAGGAAGAGCTTGTGGACCTCCTGACAAAGAGAATGGATGAAGGCACTCTCGACCTGGTAGCCACATTCGGCGCCGGCAACATAGACCGCTATGTACAGCCGATAGCCCAGATGATCAAAGAAAGGATATAGGAACAGATGAGCAAGACTTGGAAACATATTTTGGGAGGACTCCTCTACACCGTACTGGCAGTGGCAGCCGGAGCTTATTTCTGGTTTGCTGACGGACTGTACGGCAAGGCTCAGCCGTCCCAGGTTTGCAAGAGCGTGAAAGTCACCTTGCTGGACAGTTCGCTGAACAAGTTCATAAGCAAGGAGGAAGTCATAGGCATCATCGACAGGTTCCTCGGCCCTTCAGTGGGCAAGAACATAGACAGCATCAAGCTGCAGCAGATAGAAGCCCTGCTCAACCACCGAAGCGTTGTAAAGGAGAGCCAGGCCTTCATCACAAGAGACGGGCAGATGAACATAGAAATCCGGCAGAGAAAGCCGGTAGTGAGGATAGAAGCCCCTAACGGCGGTTTCTACATAGACGAGACAGCGTACATCTTCCCGCTCATACCGGACCATCCTTCCTATGTACCCGTGATAACGGGAAACATACCGGAGAACTTCCTGGAGGACGAAAACTTCACAGACAGCACGGCCCTCATATCCAAGATGCTGGAAATGGGACTGTTCCTTGAGCGGAACCCGTTCTGGAACAACCAGATAGAAGAAGTTTTCATCAACGACGAAGGAGACGCGGAACTCGTAACCCGGGCAGGAGAGCAGAGAATTATCTTCGGCGACTTTGACAACATACCGGAAAAGTTCAACAAGCTCAGCTCCTTCTACCAGTACATCGTTCCGAAAGAAGGATGGGACAAGTACGCCTGCGTAAACCTCAAGTATCGGGGACAGATTGTCTGCACCAAGGCAGACGCCAGGTACATGCAGAAAAAGAGAGAGGAGCGGGCCAAGAGAGAAGCCGAAGAAAAAGCCGCAATCGAGGCCGAGATAAAGGCCAGGAAAGAAGCGGAAGAAAAGGCCTTGAAAGAAGCTGAAAAAGCCAGACAGGCCGAAGAGAAAGCCAAGGCAGAAGCTGAAAAGAAAGCCAAAGCCGAGGCCGAAAAAGCCAAGAAACAAACAACAACAGATACACAAACCAACCAGTAACACACAACAGAAGATATGAAAGATTTGATTGCTGCCATCGATCTCGGAACCACCAAAGTCGTCGTCGCCGTCGGAGAGAAAACCGAACTCGGAGTGAAAGTAGTGGCCTACGGGGAGACCCCTTCCAAAGGAATCAAGAGAGGAAGGATCGAAAACGTGAGATTTGCACACCAGGCTCTTCAGGAAGCCCTGAAGAAAGTGGAGAACCAGCTGAACATGAAGATTACCAAAGCCTTTGTGGGAATTGCAGGCCAAGACATCAAGTGCATTTCCCCGGAGCCTTTCCAGATCCAGAGGAAAGACTTCGAATCTCTGATCAAAGAAGAGGAGATTACGGATATCACCAAAGGCACATACAATATGATTCCCGAGGACGGGTACAAGGTATTCTACTCGGTGCCGCAGTCTTATAACGTGGACAACTACATGAGCGTAAGCGAGCCGGTAGGAATGCTAGGACGCAACATAGTCGCCCGTTTCAAGCTGTTTGCCAGCAAGGAGAACTCGCTCAGGATGATAAAATCCACCCTTGCCATGTCCAACATAGAGCCGATTGAGATTGTGCTTGAGCCTGTTTCCTCTGCCATGGCAGTCCTCACCGACGACGAGATGGAGGTAGGCTCTGTTCTGGTCGACATCGGAGGCGGCACTACAGACGTGATCGTATATCATCACAACATCATACGCTATGCGGGCATTATTCCGTTCGGAGGAAACTCTGTAACTGAAGACATCTGCACCGGATGCGGCATCTCTGCCAAGAACGCGGAGATTATAAAGAAGAGCTACGGCTGCTCTTTCAGCGACTACGCAGACCCGTCTCTGAAGATTGTCATTCCTGGAATTGGCGCCGGCAGCAACAAGGAAATCCAGGCCAAGACACTCTCCAGAATCATCCAGGCCAGAATGGAGGAGATACTGGAGGCCGTCTGCTGGCACGTGGAGCAGTCCGGCTTCAAGGACACTATCCGCAGCGGAATGGTACTGACCGGCGGCGGAGCAAAACTGAACAACCTTTCCAACCTTGCCGATTTCGTTACTGGTTTTGAGACAAGGATCGGAGAGCCTAACACAATGGAGTTAGATCCGGGCAGCTGCGATGGCATTATGGACACCACCGCTTCCACGGCCGTTGGTATGCTTATCTATGCATTCAAAAAAATGGAATACGAGAATCTGGTTATCACAGACTGCGTTAAAGACATAAGGGAGCCTGAAAAGACAGAAGAGATTGAGGAACCGGTTATTATCGAAACAGTCAACAACAGTTCAAATGGCGGTTCCGAGAGCAAAAAGGAAAGCAAGAAAGGCCGCGGATGGCTCTCTGGCATTGGCAAAGGCCTGAAGAAAGTCACAAAAGAAGTACTGGACGGAGAAAGTCTCTTCAGCAGCGATTCAAATGAGGTCTAACCTACAGACACCACAACTATGGAACTTTTTGATGAAAACTTCACAGACTATCCGGTAGATTTTCCGGACAACCACTCCATCATCAAAGTCATTGGAGTAGGAGGCGGAGGATGCAATGTAGTCACAGAAATCTACAGGACCGGAGTCCAGGACATAGAACTGATGATCTGCAACACAGACAAGCAGGCCCTGGACAACAACCCTGTCAACGAGAAGATAAAGATGGGAACCCTCGGTGCCGGCTGCAACCCTGAGAAGGGAAAGCAGGCCGCCCTCAGGAGCAAGGCCGAACTCGAACGTTCGCTCGGAGAACACATAGAGATGGTGTTCATAGCCGCCTGCCTGGGAGGAGGCACAGGAACCGGCGCGTCCCCTGTCATCGCCGAGATGGCAAAGAGCAAGGGCAAGCTTGTGGTTGGAGTGGTAACCCTGCCGTTCAGGTATGAGGGCGCAGACTTCATGGACAGGGCCGTAAAGGGCCTTGAAGAACTGCGCAAGCACGTGGACAGCCTGCTTATCATAGACAACCAGAAGATCTACGACCAGTACGGCAACCTGTCCATGATGCAGGCATACCAGAAGGTCAACGACGTGCTTGTCACCGCCGTAAAGACCATCGCCGAAATAGTCACCAAGCAGGGCTATATCAACGTCGATATGAACGATGTCAAGTGGGTTATGGGAGAAAGCGGGACAACCACTATGGGCATCGGTATCGCCGAGGGAGAAGGAAGGGCAGAAAAAGCTGTGGAAGAGGCGTTCAACTCACCTCTTCTGGGCGACTGCGACCTGAAAACCAGCAAGGGCGTGCTTGTCAACATAATCTGCAACCCCGAGAACTACAGGATGGACGAGGAGATGCAGGCTCTGGAGAATGTCAAGAGCTACACCGGAGACCCCGGAAAGTTCAAGAGAGGAGTCGTATGGGACCCGGAAATGGGAAACAAGGTCCGCGTAACCATCCTTGCCACCGGATTCGACCCGCTCAACCTGCCTAATCCTAAAGACAACACAATCATTCTCCCTGGCAAAAACGGAGACATCAGCACCGGCCATTTCCGCATTCAGAAGAATGAAAATGTCAAGCCGGAACCTGAAAACGGCGCTCTCTACGGAGATTACCAGCCGACAAAAGTCAGAACGGGAGCAGAGAAGCCGGTACTTTGCACAGACGACGACAGCCTCATAGAGCAGAGAGAGAAAGAGCCTGCCTACATGAGAAGGAACAAAAAGCGCAACCCTGGCATAAACACCACCAACACAGGCGGCTTCTCGATTATTTCAAACACTGAAGGACAGGCTGTGATACCAAGCAACAGATACCTTCACCAGACACAAGACTAAACAACAAGAACAATGGAGACAAGAGTAAGGTTTGCACCAAGTCCGACTGGCCCCCTTCACATGGGCGGCGTAAGGACTGCGCTATATAATTACCTCTTTGCAAAACAGAAAGGCGGAAAATTTATCCTGAGAATAGAAGACACTGATTCTCAGCGATTCGTTCCGGGAGCCGAGGAATATATTCTGGAATCCCTGGCCTGGTGCGGCATAGTTCCGGACGAAGGAATCGAGGCCGTCGAGGAAAACGGGAAGACCGTCTACAAGATCGCTTCCGAGAAGAGCGAGAAGAACCCTCATGCCCCCTACCGCCAGAGCGAGAGAAAGCCTCTCTACCGCCAGTATGCAGAGCAGCTCATAGCCAACGGCTACGCCTACTACGCGTTCGACTCGGCAGAAGAGCTTTCAAAGTTAAGGGCAGAGGCAGAGGCCGCAAAGCAGACCTTCATCTACAACTACGAGAGCAGAAAGAGCCTGAAAAACTCCCTCACCCTCCCGCCAGACGAAGTCAAGAGACTCATCGAGACCACCGACACCTGGACCATCCGATTCAAGATTCCTGAAGGCCAGACCGTCAAGATGAACGACCTTATCCGCGGCGAGATGGAAGTCGAGACCAACACCCTGGACGACAAAGTCCTGTGGAAAGCCGCCGACCAGCTCCCTACATATCACCTTGCCAACATAGTTGACGACCATCTGATGGAAATCACCGAGGTAATCCGTGGAGCAGAATGGCTTCCGAGCCTTCCTCTGCACTACCTTCTCTACAAGGCATTCGGATGGGAAGACACTATGCCTAGATTCGCCCACCTGAGCCTTCTGCTCAAGCCGGACGGCAAGGGAAAGCTCAGCAAACGAGACGGAGACCGCCTCGGCTTCCCTGTATTCCCTCTGAAGTGGGTGAACCCGGAAACCGGAGAAGTTTCAAGAGGCTATCGCGAAGACGGATACTATCCGGAAGCCTTCGTCAACCTGCTGGCCCTGCTGGGCTGGAATCCTGGCACGGAGCAGGAACTGTTCACCCTGGAAGAGCTCATTCCGGTATTCAGCCTTGAGAGAGTCATCAAGTCCGGAGCCAAGTTCAACGTGGACAAGGCAAAGTGGTTCAACGAGCAGTATCTGAGACGCCGCACCCCTGAGCAGCTCGCCGCCGAGTTCCGGCCTTTGCTCAGCGATGAGATTTCGGCCAGGTTCTCAGACAAGTATCTGGCTCAAGTCTGCGCCCTGATCAAGGAAAGAGCCCATTTCGTCAACGAGTTCCGGGATATCAGCAAAGCCCTCTTCGCCGCCCCTTCGGCATACGACGAGAACGACGTCAAGAAGTTCTGCACCCCGGATAACCTCAGCCACGCAAAAGAACTCCACAGCCTGATCGCCGAGAATGAAATACCTTCATTCACAGACAGCCAGACACCAGAAGACTACAAGCAAAACTGCTGCGAGAAAATCGAGGAACTCCTCACAGGCTACATCAAGGCCAAGGAATGGAAGATGGGCCAGGTTATGAACACCCTCAGGCTGTTCTTTACCGGAAACACCCGCGGACTGGGCATCTCGGACATAATCTATTTCATCGGAAAAGACGAGGCTCTTAGCAGAATCGCAAACGGACTGAAAGCTACAGAATAACCTCCATAGTGGTCTGCTGGACCCCCATCCCCATCTTCTGGTAGAAGGCGCGGGCTCCGGGGTTTTTGTCCCACACGTGAAGCGTTACGTTATGACATCCTGTGCTCTTGGCAAAACCAAGGGCACAGTCGTATAATATCTTCCCCACACCCTTTCCCCTGGCGGACTCGTCCACGCACAGGTCATCTATGTAAAGAGTCTTGTGGTCAAAGATGCACTTGGCTCCGGCAGTCTCCTGGAGAATGCAGAACACATAGCCCAGCACCCTTTCCTCAGCTCCCTCCACACTCTTCTGGCCAGGCAAAGAGCCACTGCAACCGCCTTCAGTCACACACCGCTGTGCCGCCACGAACACCGGACGGCTGTCATCGCTGAAAATCTCCAGCAGCTGAGAATCCGTGTATTTTTTCTCGCCCGGCTTGAAAAGATCCGGCCGCCCAATCCGGTGAAGGTCTTCCACCTGATAAAGAAGCTTGTTCACTACAGGCAGGTCTTCCGCCTTGGCACGCCTGACATAAATGCTGTTTTTCATTGAAAATGCAAGTGATGATGCAGATGCAATTTAGCAAAATAATGCTAAATTTGCACACGTTATGAAATTCATACCTACATACTGGCTAAACAAGAAATTGGTGAGGATGAGCGCCAGCAGCAAGAAATTCACCCAGCAGCCTTGGGCGCAAGGAGTTGTGCTCATTTTGTTTGTGGTTATCGCGATGATACTGGCCAATCTGCCCTTCACCAGAGAGACATATCACAACATACTGGAAACCGGCCTTTCCATCAACGTGACCAGCCCTGGCGGAGGCACTTTCACCTTCCCTAAGGAAATGACTGTGGAGAAGTTCATCAACGATATCCTGATGGTGGTCTTCTTCTTTACGGTTGGCCTGGAAATCAAGCGTGAGGTGGTCTCAGGAGAGCTCTCCACCACCAAAAAGGCCATAATGCCGATTATCGCCGCATTCGGTGGCGTAGTGGCTCCGGCTATGATCTATATGGCAATCAACCACGGAACGGCGGCCGGCAGCGGATGGGGAATCCCGACAGCCACAGATATCGCCTTTGCAATAGGCATACTCGCCATTCTCGGCGACAAGGTTCCAGTCTCGCTGAAGGTCTTCCTTACAGCCCTTGCCATCGCCGATGACCTTATAGCCATACTGGTAATCGCCATATTCTACGGCAGCAGCGTCAACCTTCTCCTGCTGGGCTTGGCCCTGGTTCTGGTTCTGGGCATCATAGTCATGAAAAAGATGGGAGAAAAGCGCCCTTGGTTCTATTTCATTCCTGCCATTGCCGTGTGGACACTGTTCTACTACTCCGGCATCCACGCCACTATGAGCGGTGTGGTTATGGCCTTCCTGATACCGGCCAAGCCTAGATACAGCAAGAACTACCTGTTCCAGAAGTGCAAGATATACACCAGAAGACTCATCAAGCACGACGACATCGACGAAGAAGACTTCCCTAACGACATTCAAAGAAAGGTGCTCAGAGACATCAGCAACACAACCACAGACTCCGTGGCAATGAGCTACCGCCTTGAACATGCCCTCGGGCCTTGGGTAAACTTCCTCATCATGCCGATCTTCGCCCTTGCAAACGCAGGAGTAACCATCCCTGGACCAGAATACTTCAACATCTTCCACTTCACACCTGAAATGGGAAGCGTGGGAATGGGTATCGTCCTGGGCCTGGTTCTTGGAAAGCCAATCGGCATCACCCTCACCAGCTGGATTGCGGTCAAGACAAAAATAGGCACAATGCCAGCCAGATCCACCTGGCCAATGCTGCTTGCAGTAGCCTGCCTTGGAGGAATCGGCTTCACGATGTCCATCTTCGTGGACACGCTTTCCTTCGCCGATGCTCCTGAATACACCCATGAACTCAGAAACATGGGAAAAGTAGCCGTGCTGATGGGCTCCGTAGTGGCAGCAGTCCTCGGTAGCGTGCTGGTCAACGTGGTTCACAAGAAGAAAACAGCCCAAAGACTGAATTAAGGGCAAAAGAAAAAAACATCAGATATGAAAAAGATCGCAACCATCATCCTGACACTGAGTCTGATACTTTCCTCTGCCGTATCCTGGGCACAGAGGTCTGTCAAGAGCGTCAGATTCGACGGCCATTCGCTTAACACCAATCCGGAAGCCCTGATCTCCAAGCTGGAGAAAAAAGGCTGGAAGACCATCTCGATAGTCAATGCAACCGACTCGCAAGGGCGCCTGTACACCAAAACTACCTTAGAAGGAAAAGTTAACGGAATAGAAGTCTGTGCCACCGTCATCCCGACTGAAGACCTAGAGAAGGTCAGCCAGATAGTAATGTTCACCGACGAAGACCAGGCTCTGTGCAAGACCCGCTATGATGTGATAAAAAGCTGGCTGGTAGAAGAATACGGCCAGCCAATCGTTGAAGACCTTGAGATGGACGACAGCAATCTGTCCTGCTACTGGGGCGATTTCAACAAAGGCGAAAGAGACCTTCAGAAGAACCACGTCAGCCTGATTACCGCTGATCTGTCTTACGTGGTTGTCACTCTGGACAACAAAGAGACTGCGCTGGATGCAACCGTCAACAACATAGGCGACGCAGTTGAACACGTAGGCGACAAAATCTCCAAGACCGGCCAGAAAGCCGAAGTAAAAGCCGAGAAGATTGCCAACAAAGTCTCAAAGAAAGCCAAGAGAATCGCCGGAGCCGCAGCCCAGGGAGCCAAAGACGCCTGGCAGAGCATCAAAGAAGCCGTCAAGGGAAAAGACAAGACCGAGTAACCTCTCCCAACCAGCTCCC
>JAEEGL015766160.1_pt1 | contig 11738 bp, 10 predicted proteins | sample 9134231 | NCBI WGS metagenome assembly JAEEGL01 (sample SAMN16246548, study PRJNA631951) | gut metagenome | biome: gut microbiome; feature: rumen; material: fiber-attached | host: Bos | place: Iran: Karaj | collected 2018-10
CCCTTGATGTTTTCATCGACATCCGCAAAGACCGCCGCGTTGGTGATCTCGTTCATGTCGGCCTTTCTGTTAGAAAACGAAATATTGTTCTTGATATTGTCCGAGAACAGGAAGTTGTCCTGCGGAACATAGGCGATCGCATCTCTCAGACTGGTGATGTCGATATCCATCAGATCGATGTCATCGATGAAGATCGAACCTTTATCAATGTTGTAGAGTCTCAGCAGCGAGTTGACCAGCGTGGTCTTTCCTGAACCGATCTTGCCGACAACACCCACCATCTCGCCCGGCTGTATCTCAAAGGAAACATGGTTCAGGGAATGCGTATTGCCGTCAGGATAGGCAAAAGAGAAATCCTTGAAAGTGATCTTTCCCTTGCAGTCGCTTAACATGACGGCATTTTCGCTGTTGTGTATTTCTTCTTCCTGATCCAGGAAAGCGTAGATACGTCCTGCGGAAGTTCTGAAACGGGAATACATCTGCAGGATCTGACCCATGGCGATCATCGGCCAGATCAGCGTATCGACATAACCGATGAAAGTCGTCAGCTTTCCTGCCGATATCAGGATCGAATGGCCCAGCAGCACTACCGGATTTCCGATTGAGAAACGGTAGACAAACCAGGCACCGACGCCCATCAGCACACTCATCATGATGCCGATGATCATTTCGATGTAGACATCAAAACGGATGGACATCTTGACGAATTCCAGATTGGCCTGTCTGTTGTCTTCCGCGACTTTCGAGAAAGCCTTAAGCTCCTGGATCTCCTTGACAAAAGCCTTGATGACTCTGATGCCCGTAAAGGTCTCGTTGGCGAAATCATACATCCTGTCGAACTGTTTCTGTCTTTCTTCCCATTTTTCGGACCAGATCTTTTCGACTTTGTTGCCCCAGATGACCAGTGCCAGCATCGGTACAATGGCAATGGCACTCATGACGATATCCATTCTAACCATTTTGTATAGACCGACAGCCGACATGAAAACGGCATCGACAGCCATGATGGTGCCCCAGCCGACGAACTCCTCAATCGCTTCAACATCGGAAGAGAACCAGGACATGATCGTACCGCTCTTGTTTTCGTGGTAATAGCGCTGAGAAAGTCTTTCGGCTTTCAGGAACATCTCATGACGGATACTGGCTTCGATCCTGCCCGAAGCGCCCAGAATCAGGAATCTCAGCATCGCTCTGCCGATCATCAGAATCATCGCAATCACGAACATCTGTCTGATCAGAGAACCGATATCGGCTATCGTGACACCTGTCCGGGTGGAAACGATTTCGACGATCGTGCCTAAAAACTCCGGCACATAAGTCTGTGCATAGTCTACGGCCGCATTGAAGAGAATACCCAGGATAAACATCCAGGCGTACTTCAGGTAGTATTTACCGATACGATTCTTTTTCATAAAAAAAGCCAGGTTTTCACCTGGCTTGATTATACCTTGAATATACCGGCATTTCAACCGATGATCATTCTAGTTTTCAAACTGCGCATTGTACAGATTGTAGTAGAATCCCTTCTTCTCCATCAGCTGTTCGTGATTGCCTACTTCCACAACATCGCCTTTGTCCAGAACGATGATGATATCGGCATTCCTGATGGTGGACAATCTGTGGGCAATGGTAAAGGCGGTTCTGCCTTTTCTAAGTTCTTCCATGGAATCCTGGATCAGCTGTTCGGTACGTGTATCGACCGAGGATGTCGCCTCGTCCAGAATGAGAATCTTCGGATTCTTTAGGAAAGCTCTGGCAATCGTCAGAAGCTGTTTTTGACCCTGGGATATGCCGGATGTATCTTCAGAGATAACGGTATCATAGCCGTTCTCCAGAGTCTTGATGAAACGGTCGACATGCGCCAGTCTGCAGGCCTCATGGATCTCCTCGTCGGTAGCGTCGGGTTTGCCGAAACGGATGTTCTCCCTGATCGTTCCGTCAAACAGCCAGGCATCCTGCAGGACCATGCCGAAGATGGATCTCAGATCCTCTCTGGTGTAGTCCTTGATGTTCTTGTAGTCGACATAGATCGCTCCGCCGTTGAGTTCATAGAAACGCATCAGAAGTTTTACCAGCGTGGTCTTCCCTGCGCCCGTAGGACCGACAATGGCGACATCCTTGCCTGGAGCCACAAACATGGAGAAGTCGTTGATGATGATCTTGTCAGGATCATAACCGAAGCGGACATTCTCGAAGGTAACATTGCCCTCGATCTTCATGTTTCCGTGTTCGTCGTAGATAGAAACAGGATCCTTGCAGTCGGCTTCCTCTTCCGGCTGATTCAGAAGATCGAAAACCCGCTCCGCCGCGGCGATCATCGTCTGTATCGTATTCATCAGCTGGGCAATGGATGAAATCGGATGCTGCAGTCTTCTGACATAAGTCGTAAAGGACTGGATATCTCCGATCAGCATTCTCCCGTTGATGACCTCGAATCCGCCAACCAGACAGACGGCCACATAACCGATATTCTGCAAGAAACCGGTAAGCGGATGCATGATCCCGGAAAAGAACTGGGATTTGTAGGCAGCCTGATAGAGTCTGTCATTGATGCCGTCAAACTTTTCGATCGACTTATCCTCATAGTTGTAGGTCTTCACCAGCAGGTGTCCGGAATACATTTCTTCGATATGGCCGTTGATCTCACCCAGATATTTGGAGTGATCGGAGAAGTGCTTCTGAGACTTCTTAACCATCGCTGCGGCGATTATGCCTGAAAGCGGTAAGACGATCAGAGAAATAACCGTCAGTTTGAATGAAATCAGAATCATCATCGCCAGTACGCCGACAATATTGACCATCGAGTTCAATACCTGGGATACCGTAGATGTAAGGTTGTTGGAGATGTTGTCGACATCGTTGGTCACTCTGGACAATACATCGCCATGACTCTGCCCGTCAAAGTACTTCAACGGAAGCCTGTTGATCTTTCTGGAGATGTCGTCTCTCAAACGGTAAGAGATATCTACGGCGACCAGAGTATGAAGGACGTTTACGGCATAGTCGATCAGAGCGGATACCGAATAGATGATCAGAATGAAAGTGATCAGTTCACCGATCTGAACAAAGTCGATTCCTCCCTCTCCCTTGTATTTGGCAAGAATGCCCTGAGAAAGCAGAGTGGTAACGTTACCGATCAGTCTCGGTCCGTAGATGCACATCACGGTAGAAGTAATCATCAGGATCAGGCTTAAAACGATCCTGCCGTAATAAGGTTTTACATAGGAAACAAGCTGCTTCAGTGTAGCTTTAAAGTTCTTTGGTTTTTCAACAAGTCTCATCGGCGGCATCAGGCTAATTCCTCCTTTGAAAGCTGTGAATAGGCGATCTGCTGATAGACCTCGCAGCTGTTAAGCAAATCCTTGTGCTTTCCTTCTCCTACGATCCTGCCGTTGTCCAGAACGATGATCTTATCGGCGTTCCTTATCGTAGCGATACGCTGAGCCACGATCAGGACGGTGGCTTTCGTTCTGCTGATCAGTTCGTTCAAGGCGGAACGCAGTTTCTTGTCCGTCTCATAATCCAGGGCAGAAAAACAGTCATCGAAAATGTAGATGTTCTTGTTTTGCGCAAGCGCTCTGGCGATCGACAGACGCTGTTTCTGTCCTCCCGATACGTTGGTTCCTCCCTGCGTGATCGGCGCATGCAGGCCTTCATCCTTCTCGGCGACGATGTTCTGCGACTGGGATATCTCGATCGCCTTGAGCAGATCCTCTTCCGGGATGTCTCTGCCGAACTCGATATTGGAAAGAATATCCCCGCTGAACAGGATGGCTTTCTGGGAAGCAAAACCGATCCTGTCGTGCAGCTGCTTCTGAGCGATATCTTTGACATCCAGACCGCAGTAGCTGATCTTGCCTTCCGATACATCGAACAGACGCGGGATCAGTTTCATGATCGTCGACTTGCCGGAACCTGTAGAACCGATAAAGGCCACTGTCTCTCCAGGCTCGGCCGTAAAGCTGATATCCTCCAGAACGCTTTCTTCCGCACCCGGATAACGGAATCCGACGTGCTCAAACTTCAGCGTACCGTTGCCTTCCGGAAGCTCGGCAGCATTTTCCGGATCAAGTATCGTATTCTCCGTATCCAGGACTTCCTTGATACGTCTTACGGAAACCAGAGATCTTGGTATCATGAAGAACATTACCGTTACAAACATGAAAGACATGACGACATGGATGGCGTATTGTGAGAATGCCATCATCTCGCCGATCGTCATCGCATCGATATCGATCAGCTTGGCAGAGAACCAGGTGATCGCAACCGTCAGGGAATTCATAACCAGAGTCATGACCGGACCCATGATATTCATGACCGTAGACACAAAACGGTCCGTTCTTCTAAACTCGCTGTTGATTTCGTCGAATTTTTCTTCTTCCCTCTTCTGGGCATTGAAAGCTCTGATGACCAGAATGCCGTCCAGGAATTCCCTCATGATCGAGTTGATTCTATCGGTAAGTTTCTGAATGACTTCAAACTTCGGTACGGCAAAGACAGCCAGTACGATCATCGCACAGATGATGACGCCGATGGCTACGACCAGCAGCCAGGAAATTCCCGGATATTTGGTCACTTTTATGACGGCCGTAATTCCCATGATCGGTGACATCAGCATCATCCTCAGCATCAGCTGGATCAGCTGCTGAACCTTGGTGATATCGTTGCCGCTTCTGGTGATCAGTGAGGATGTAGAGAAACGGGAAAACTCGCTGGAAGAGAAGGACTCGACTTTCTCGAAAATGTCTTTTCTCATCTGCGCAGCGATCCTCGCGGATGTCCTGGCTGTCAGATAGGTCGTAATCAGCTGTACAAGTACACCGACAGCGGCAATCCCCAGCATCGTCGCTCCGGCTGAAAGAATGTAGCTGCTTTGAATGGTTTGGGTAGACAGTCCCACTCTTTCATATAGAGCGCTGTTATACAGTTTCGCCATACTGCCGAAGTTGTCCTCCAGACCCTGGACTTTTTCTTTCAGTACAGGAATCAAGGCGCTGTTGTCTTCGTTTAGATCTATTCCGTTCTGTTCTGCCAGATAGGCATAGACCATAGGCTTAAGCATGATCTCTTTCAGATCGGGAACATCTTCAGGAAACAGATAATCCTGCGGAAGCAGATAGACGTCTTCCTTGAAAACGACTTCCTGTTTATCGATCTTTCCTTTCGTTCCTTTCGATACGGGATAGTAGACAGACATTACGGCATTTCTGTCTTCTTCATTCATAAAGCCGGTAATATGCTCCAGATCTTCGGCTGTAACGGCCAAAGGCATTTCTTCCAGTATTCCTCCGTACTGAATACCGTTGGTAACAATCTGCGACATATAGTCAGGCAACGTCAGCTCCGTCTGAACCTGCACGAAAGTCAGGGCTATAATAGCCAGTACGATCAGAACATACAGTTTCAGATATCTAAAAATCAGTTTCATCTTTCCCCTTCCTTTCTGATATTCTCTCTGATCTTATCCAATACATGGTAAAAGGATTCAAGCTCCCTTGTATCGATATCTTTCGTGATATTCTCATTCAGTTCAGCAATCCTGTTTTCGAAGTTCTGCTTGAATTCCAGCATCTGCTCCGTCAGACGGATAAAGTTCACCCTTCTGTCTTCTTTCGATTGCACTCTTGTAACCATCCCTTTTTCCGCCAGGGAATCGATCGCACCGGTAATCGAGGCTTTCTTCAGATTCGTCTCGATCTCCAGATCTCTCTGGCAGACATCCTCATCCGCGTGTTTCAGAAGATAATGAATGATCTGAAACTGGGTGAGGTTCATGATCTTTCTGGGATCATGACCGTCAGAGATGTATTTTCCGATCAGCTTGTCAACATCCCTGATTTCCTTAATCACGCTTCTTTCCATAGATACTCCCAATAATTAGTTCGTTAACTAACTATAAAATTATATCGCTTTTAACATGGAAGTCAATCACTGAAAAAGGACATTTCTGTCCTTTGTTATTCTTCTGCAATCAGTACGGCTATGAAGACCAGGATACATCCGAAGATCTCTCTGCCGTTCATCGTCTGATGCAGCAGCAGCCATCCTCCGGCAGCGCCGAATACCGATTCCAGCGACATGATCAGCGAAGCCAGCGAAGGCCCTACATCTTTCTGATAAATGATTTGGATACACTGTGCCGTTCCTCCGGATATGACAGCCAGATACAGAATCGGAAGTATTGACTGGCTGATCTGGACCATGGCAGGTTTCTCTACAAGCGCCGTCACGATTCCAGAGAAAAAAGCTATGGTCATCTGAGAAACAAAAGCCAGGTGGATCCCGTCGCACTCCTGAGAAAAGATGTCGATGAAAATGATCTGCAAAGCAAAGAAGAAAGAACCGATAAGCAGGAACAGATCACCGATGTTTAGCGAAACCTTTCCGGAAAGGCAAAGAAAATACAGACCCGTCAGAGCGACTCCTACCGCAGTCAGCATCTTCACTCCCGGTCTTTTACCCCGAAGGGATTCGATCAGCGGAACAAAGACGATATAAAGCGCAGTAATGAAAGAAGCCTTGCTGACGGTAGACAGCTCCATGCCTCTTTGTTGGAGGATACATCCGATGAATGCGCAAATACCGATTAAAATGCCGCCAAGCAGTTCCTTCCTCCTGACATGTTTCTTTCTTTTGATCAGCAGAGGAAGCAGGATCAGCCCTCCGATTCCTTTAAAGAAAACAATCGTAAAAGTCTGCAGCTGATCGGCAGAGATGGTCTGTATCGTATAGCCCAGTCCCCAGCTTAATGTCGCAAGCAGAATGAGGATACTGGCAAAAAGCTTCCGGTTTTTCATGATTCAATGTTAACACATCAGACAAACAAAAATCTGCCGTTCTGTGCGGCAGATTCGGATTCTCTGGCGGAGACGGTGGGATTCGAACCCACGGACCGCTTCTGGCGATCAAACGATTTCGAGTCGTTCCCGTTATGACCACTTCGATACGTCTCCATGTTTCAATTATAGCATTATCCTAAGAAGATTCCCCGACATGAATCGGGGAATCTATTGTGTTTCTTATTTCTTTAACATTCTGTAAAGATAGATAACGATGCATGCACCTAAGGTGGAAATGATTGCCTGACCGATGACGTTGTGAGCACCGATGCCGATCAGAGAGAATGCCAGTCCGCCTACAAGACCGCCGGCCAGTCCCAGCAGTACATACTGATACCAAGGTCCTTTCATTCCCATTAAAGATGAGCCGAGATATCCGGCTAAAGCACTAAACAGTAAACCGATTAATAATCCCATATAAAATACCTCCTTTATATGTACAGAAACAATTATAGCATTATTCGCTTGGAAAACTACAAGAGCCCCTGTGCAATGAGGGCGTCCTTGACCTTGGCTTTCAGTTCATCGCCGATCTCGATGTACGGACTTCTGGAAATGCCTGCATCGACTCCCCGCATCTGCAGGATCGCATGCATGACCGGGACAGAAGGAGCCAGCTTGGTGATGTTTCTTAACTGAATGACTCTTCTTTGCAGCTCGATGGCTTTGTCCTTGTTGCCCGCAAGATAAGCTTCATACATCTCTTCCAGCAGTTCTGGATAGATGTTGCCCAGACCGCAGACGCAGCCTCTGGCTCCGGCATCGAATGCGCCGCAGAAGATCGCTTCCGTTCCGACGATGACATTGAAGTCAGGATATTCTTTCACGGCATCCTGGAAGTTATAGAAGCTTACCAGATCGAAGGAAGAGTCTTTGATGCCTCTTAGTCCGTCATCAGCCAGTCTCTTCAGCAACTTTGGCGTAATCACGTTCTGAGAGTAGTTCTTGTTGTTGTAGAAGAATACAGGGAATTCTTCTTCGTTGACCGCATCCAGCAGTCCCTTGAAGTGTCTGTACAGCGCTTCTTCAGACAGGTTCGGTGAATAGTACGGCGCAATCGCTCCGACACCGGAAGCGCCCGCAGCCTTGGCATGTTTCGCCAGTTCTACCGTAGTCTTGGTATCGGCAGTGCCGACATGGGCCACGACAGGAATACGCCCATGGACTTCATCCAGAATGATCTCCAGGACTTTCTTTCTCTCATCGATGCTCATGCAAGGCCCACAGCCGTATGTTCCGACAGGATACAGCCCATCCACATGCGGAAGGATAAACCTGATGATTTCTCTGATTCCTTTCTCATAGATGTTGCCGTCCTTGTCGTAGGAAGACAGCAGCGGTGGGATAATGCCGATAAATTCTTTTGCTTTCATTTTCTTCTCCTTATCTGATTATTCAAAGAATACTTCTTCGTACTCGATTCCTTCTGTCTGGGCTTTCTTCAGCTGGATCTGTTCGATCTCCCCCGGAAGGAAGACCTGCTTACCCGGCTGGGTTCTGCTGGATCTGATATCGTCGACCAGATGCTCGATTCTGTCCTGATATTCCTCTTCATCCAGAAAAGCCCTAGGATCAACCAGGATCATGAATCCTCCGGCATTCATGCCTTTGTCGATACCTCTATGAACGCTGGATACTTCGCTTGTGATTCCCGCACCCGATACGACACCGGCAAGCGCTTCTACGACCAGAGCGATACCGTATCCCTTTGGACCCGCCATCGATGTCAGAACGCCTTTGATGGCTTCGTTCGGGTCATCCGTAGGGTTGCCGCTAGAATCTAGTGCCCAGGATGGATCGATCCTGTGCCCCGTTTTGACGGCATGATAGATCTTGGCCTTGGCTACCGTACTGCTTGCCATGTCCAGTACGATAGGCGCTTCTTTTCTTGGTATGGCTACGGACATCGGGTTGGTTCCCAGTTTTGCTTCCATGGCTCCAAACGGCGCTACGGTAGGATTGGCATTCACGAACAGGAAAGCGACATAGCCTTTTCTGGCACACTGTTCCGTATAGTAAGCCAATGCGCCGCAGTGGTTTAGATTCCTGACGCTGCCGCAGACGACAGAAGCGTTCTCGATCTTTTTCAGCAGCAGATCCGTCAGATACTGGACGCCGTACTGGCCGAAGGTGTTGTGAGCATCCACAACAGCTGTAGAAGCATCCTCTCTGACCGTTTCCGGAAGAGCGTTAACGTCTACTCCTCCACCGTTGATCCTGTCGATATAGGCACTCAGCATGTTCAGACCGTGGGATCTGGTTCCTCTGGCATCCGCGTAAGCCAGCGAATCCGCAACAACCTCAGCGGTCCTATGAGATACGCCTTTTTCTTCCAGTACGGAACAGACGTACTCCCTCACTTCATCCATCGTTTTTATGATACTCATTTACTGTCCCTTTCTATTCTCGATTACCGATATACGTTTCAATATCCTCGTATTCAAACAGCAGTGCTCTGCACGGACATCCTTCCACATTGGCATTCCTAAGCGGAAGACACATCAGGAAGTAGATCCCGTCCGGTACATCCTGCGGGAAGATTCCCTCCAGAATGGCCATGTCATTGCCCAGTATAGACTTGTGCGCCTGTCTGGTCTTGTCGCCGTACCTGTCTACGCTGAAATAATCGATTCCGATCAGTCCGACTTCCAAGGAAGCAAGGTATTCTCCGGCATCAGGTCTGATATAGACGTTCTCGGTGCTTCCCTGTCTGATCCGTTCGCAGTTGTCGGTCTTGAAGATCAGTCTCTCGGCCTGAATGTTGATCTTTCTCAGATCATCTTCACAGATGAAATCCCTGTTTTTTAGAGAAACGACCTGGCACTTCCCGATGAAACGGTCCAGTGTCAGTTCATCGATCTTCTTCCCTCCTTCGATCATGTGATAAGGGGAATCCAGATGTGTTCCCAGATGAGAAGACATTTCAAAATGAGAAAGAGCCAGATCAAAACCCAGATCGTAGTCGCGGTCTATCGTCAGTTTAAAGTCCGCGGTCGTCGGATACCTCGGCATGCCTTTCTCGTTTACCTGTGTAATGTCATAGTACTTCATTGTTTTTCTTTGCCTCGATCAGTCTTTCTTTGACTGTCTGAATCTGAATCGGATAGTCTTTTCTGAACAGAGAGCTGTCTATCCTGGAACACATTCCTTTCGGTTTTCTTTCTCCCGTTTTTACTATCAGAGACGGATCGATCTCCATCAGAATCCCGGCGAATCTGCCGATATTGATTTCTTCGCATGGAAGATTGTAGACGGGTTTTCTTTCCTGATCGGCAAGCAGAACGGCGCAGATCATTTCAATAAGATCATCGATATGGACGACCGGAATGCAGACATCCGAATGATAGCTGATATTCAGTTCGCCGCCTTTCCCGATCCGGGTGAAACAGGTTTCCCGCCAAGGCGTATTTACGGATCCCTGTCCTTCTCCCAGTACAGTCGGAATACGCAAAGCCGTGAACCGAAGACCTTCCGCCTTGGATAAAGCGATGCCCGTTTCTTCCACAAAACGTTTCGTCCAGCCGTAGAATTCCTGCGGAACACAGACATCGTCTTCTTTCACCGGAACATCTACCTGCGGAAGTCCGATCGCATTCACGGAACTTCCATAGATGAACGGAATGTCGTATTCAACGGCTTTCTTCATCAGATTCAGCGAACCGTTCACATTGATTTCTACCGCCAGCTCAGGATTGTTCAAGGCTGCCGTATTGGTCAGTCCCGCCAGATGTACGATCTGGTCGATGCGATTCTTAGCAAACAGTCTGTCTAGATCATCCGTTCCGGTAATATCGCAGGAAACATGTGGATAGGACTGCCGATCGGATGGTCTTCTGCCGATGGAGAGAACTTCAAAACCCCTTCTGCACAATTCCTTGCATAGCGCTTTTCCGATGTTTCCGTTTCCGCCGCTTACCAGGATCATCCCGAATTCCTCTCTAGTTGAAGTAGTAGATCACCGCCATCAGAAAGCTGCCCATCAGATAGGCAAGACAGCAGGAGATGATAAAGTAAAGAACCTGAGCCTGAACGGTTTTTCCCTGTTTAATGAACCGGTTGTAGTTCAGACCGCTAAGTCCGAAAAGGCTCAGCAGAAAGCAGAAGAAATAGATACCGACTTTCAGATAGAATTTAGTCATGCAGGAATTTCCCCCTTATCATGACATTCCGGATATTGAGGTCATCATCCATGAACACAAGATCGGAATGTTTTCCTTTTACCAGTGATCCGTACTGCTGATCCATGCCGTAGAACGTGAAGGCGTTCAGGCTGGAGTAGCACAGCAGATCCGTATATTTCGCTCCCAGTTCATGGAGCACTTTCATTTCATCGTTGATCGATACGACGCTGCCTGCATAATGGCCGTCCGTGGAGATGAACTTCGTTCCCTTCTTGACACAGTGCTTGGAGATGAAATCGTATTCTCCATCCGGCAGATTGCGGGCAATGCTGGAATCCGTCACCAGCATCATTCTGTTCCTGTCGGTGTGCTGCAGAAGAAGCCTTAAGACATTACGATCCACATGGTTGCCGTCGGCGATCAGTTCATAATTCCATCTGTTCATGAAGGCACAGTTTACCAGGGTAATATCCCGATGATGCAGTCCTCTCATGGCGTTGAACAGATGGGTAAAACCGTCCACATTCTCATCCAGATCTTCTATTAGCGCATCGGAGTGGCCGCACATGACTCTGATCCCCCTGTCATGAAGCAGTTTTCCGATTTCTTTCGCGCCATCCAGTTCATAGGCGATCGTCATCTGTCTGATCCGGGAACTGTTCCTCAGGAATTCTTCCGTCATTTCCAGATCCGGTTCCAGGAATCTTTCGGGATCTCCCATGCCCAGATGTTTTCTGGAAAGGAAAGGCCCTTCCAGATGTATGCCTTCGAAACGGGA
>JAEEGL010672626.1_pt1 | contig 11737 bp, 7 predicted proteins | sample 9134231 | NCBI WGS metagenome assembly JAEEGL01 (sample SAMN16246548, study PRJNA631951) | gut metagenome | biome: gut microbiome; feature: rumen; material: fiber-attached | host: Bos | place: Iran: Karaj | collected 2018-10
CGCGGGGATTACGACTGCGCCCCGGTTGCTGACGGCAATGCTGGGGGCGTCACCCGAGGCCTCACCGACTACACCCGTAGCCTGGTCGAACGACACGGTGGGCTTCACGTTGAGGATACTCACGCTCGTGATGCTCCCGACACCCTCGCCGGCGGTGATGTTCAGGCAGAGCTTCGCCATCTTGTGGTCGAAGAGGAGGTTTACTGGCGCGGCCTGCTTGGCCTGGTTCGTGACGGAGGCGAACATCAGGTCGCTGGCCTTGTAGTCAGCGTCGGCCCTCTGGTCGTCGGCTACGGTGAACGACGAGCCGGCCGTGGCGGGATAGCAGGCGGCGATGTCGATGTTCTGCGACCCTGCGGGGTAGTAGGGCGCGGGCTGCGGGGCGGTCAACTCCCACCTTTTTATATTTATTAGAAGATGCTATTCAGGGTTCTGCAAGTTAGAACGAACCAAACCCAGGGTTAGGACGAACCAAACCTAGGGTTAGGACGAACCAAACCCAGAGTAGGGGCAGGTCTTACCCATGAGGAAATAAATGGAAAAGCGGGGCAATGGTCAAACAAATCGCAAAAAAAACATAAAAGGAAGCCTTTTTCCTAATAATGAAGTATGGTATCCATTATTTTTTCCGTATCTTTGCCGAAAATTTGAAGATTGAAGATTGAAGATTAAAGATTATGAAGAAAATCCTTTTATCGCTGCTGATGCTCGTCGCGACCATCGCAGCAGTGGCACAAAATGCCGACAAGCTCTACGAAGAGGGCAAGAAGCTCTACGACGAGAAAAAGTACGAACAGGCCTTCCCCCTGCTGATGAAAGCCGCCGAGAAAGGCCACAAGAAAGCCCAGTACCGCGTTGGCCGCTGCTACGACAAGGGCAACGGCGTGGAGGAGGACAATAAGACCGCCTTCATCTGGTATGAGAAAGCCGCCAAGCAGGAGCACGCCAAGTCGCAATACCAGCTGGCACGCTACTACCTGAAGGGCAAGGGCGGTGTAGCCGTAGACACCGAGAAAGCCAGGAAGCTATTGAAGAGAGCCGTCAAAAGCGGAAAGAGCGGAAAGGAGATAGAGGAGAATCTGAAAGCCGATGCCGCCAAGGGCGACGAGGAGGCAATAAAGCTGCTGGAACTGCTGAAGTAAATCAACTTTCCAAGTTGAGGAGTTAAGGGAGTTAAAGGAGTTAAAGGAGTTAAGGACGATTCCCTTAACTCCTTTAACTCCTAAATAGTTGAGTAAATGCAAAACTTAATTGAATTAGTGGCAGTTAACCATTTTTTTATTTTGCCGTGAACGAGGTTACATCGGTTTTGCCCTTTGCCGAGGAGCCGAGGTAGATGCCGTGGAACGACTCTGTGGCATCGTCGGGTTCCGTGGTACTGCTCATGATGGTGTAGTCGCTGCCCTTTACCATGCCCTTGGCGGTGATGATGGAGTGCTTGTTGCTGCACGTGGCATCAAACTTGTAGGTGAGCAGGTTGTTTCCGTCAGAATCGGCCAGCGTATAATACTTGGAAGCATCATAGCTGCTGGGCACGCTCAGTATGGCGTAGCCTTGCGATGCGTTGCTGATGCTGCTGCTGGAAGAGCCTCCCCATCCGCCGCCGCCTTGCTGTCCACCGGCACTGATGGCGTAGCCGTTGCCGGAAATTTTGACATAGGAGTCATTGTCGCAGTCGAAACCCTCCTCTGGGTCTCCCTTTGTGGTGTAGGCGAAGACGAGACCGTCGCCGATATTGATGGCTCCGCTAGTGCCGTAGTTGCTGTCCACAGCGTCATTGCCGTTACTGTAGCAGATGGTGATACCGCCGTCGTATACGATTGCCCCTGCCGAGTTGATGCAGTCGTCGTAGCACTTGAAGTAGTGGTGTCCGCCCTTGATGACGATGCTCGTCGCACTCTTCGTCTTCGACTCCAGTCCCTCTGCACCGTCGGTGGCAGTATTCACCTCCGTTGTGCCGCCGTAGAGGGTGATGGTGCCCTGCACCTTGATACCCTTTGCCGAACCGCCACCGCTGGTCTGTCCCCAGCCGCCAGGGCCACCACCCGACGAGGCATTGAGCTTAGAGCCGGTCGTCGTGACCTTCAGCGTAGGACCTTCTCCATCGCTGGTTCCCTCGGTGTAGTTTCCGTTGCACTTGATGCCCTTGCCGCCTGTACCCGTCATGGTGATGGTGATGTCGCCGGCGTTGAGCTTGATGTCCTTGTCAGCCTTCAAGGCCTTGGCGGTATAGTCGTCGCTGCTGCCTGTGACACCCGCACCGCTGTTGGTGATGGTCAGCGTGCCACCGTTGGTGGTGATGTTGTTAGCCGAGATACCCCGTCCTGCCTTCCCAGAGGACTTGATGGTGAGCTTGCCGTCGTTCTGCACGAAGTCTACCGTCTTCACACCGATGCTGTAGGAGGCATCGCTGTTGATGACCTGCATAGCACCGCTGGGCGTGAGGGTGATGTCGCCACCGTTGATGGTTGTGATGGCTTTCGACTTGATGCTCTTGCTCATCGAGCCGCTGTTCTTTATCTTGACAGTTCCTGCGTTGATGGTCAGGTTGCCGTCGGCTTTCAGTCCAGCAGCATTGTAGCCCGTGCCCTCTTCCTCCGAGGCATCGGTAGTGCCAGCGTAGGTGGAAGTGACGTTAGTGAGCTTGTAGGTGCGTGTGGAGCCGCTGGTCGTGTAGCTGTTGGTTACCTGGTAGTAGATGTCGCTGCCCGAGGTGGGGCCGCTGAAGGTTTCCGACTTGATGGTGTAGGTGGTGTTGCGCGATGTGTAGTCATCGGACTTGAAGTAGTAGCTGTCCTCGTCGGACTCCTTGAAGTCGTAATAGTAGAATGTGGCGTTCGACTTCGTGACTGTCGATGTGAGCTGCTGTACCAGCGTACCGTCGCTTTTATAGAGATAGACGGTCTTCCAGACGTTGTTGCCGCCCTGCCCGCCAGGTCCTCCGGGGCCACCCTGACCGCCTGTTGGCACGGTGACATAGACCTTATAGGATTTCACCTCCTCTTGTTCTTCGCCTTCCGTAGCGGTGGTCTCGGCGATGCCACCCTTGCCGTTGGCGGTGATGTCGATGCTTACTTCGGCCTTGCTCTCGTCGATGGTGAGCGTGCCGTCGGCACTCATGCCCTTGCCGCCGTCGGCCGTGTTGTCGATGGTGATGTTACCGCCGGTGATGGCGATGTTGCCGTTAGACTTGATGCTGGTGGGATAGCTGAGATCTGTGCCTTCTACCACGAGGCTACCCGTCTGGGTGATGGTCATCGTACCGCCGCTGATGTTGACATCGCCAGCGGCCTTCATACCCTTGGCACCATCGGCATTGACGGTGATGTTCAGCGTACCGTCCTCGATGTAGATGTTGCCCGTGTCCTCGTCCTCGTGATCTTCCTTCACGCCGGTGCTCTCGGTGCCGTCAAGGTCTACCTGTAAGCCGTCATCGCCCACGCCGCTGATGTTGAGCGTGCCGCTCTCCATGAGGAAGAACTCATTGGCCGAGATACCGTCCTTCACGGCAGCGAGGATGTTCACCGTACAGTTCTTCATCGACATGTAGTCGCCGCTCTTGATGGCATGTGCCGTGTTGCCGCTGACGTTGAGCGTGCCCGGCCCCTTCAGCTCCAGGTGCCCCTTGCAGTAGATGGCAGCTTTCTGCTCACCGTCCTTTCCGTCAGTGAGGGTATTCACGGTGCCCTTCTTCACACTCAGGGCAATACGCTTGCCGTTGGTGATGTTGATGGCTGCACCGCTGGGGTTGGTCAGCGTCAGGCCGCGTAGCTCGACGGTAGCCTTCATCGAGCCTGCCATTGCAAACTCGCCGTCCTCAGAAGAGCCGCTCAGGCTGTAGTCAATCTCGAAGGGCAGTTCAGCGTCCTGTGCAATGCTGACGTGAGCACCCGTAACATCGATGGTGACGTACTGAGCCACGTTACCGGCAACGAACACCTGTGCGCCCTCGTCGGTATAGCTGACCGTGAGGGTGGAGTCCTTCACCTCGGTGTCGTCGATGTACATCTCGCTAATGTCGGCCAACGTGAAAATCTTATCCATGATGGTCAGCGTCTGGCCGTCCTCATAAATCATCTCGCCAGCCTGAGCAGCCGGTATCTGATAATTGACAATTGAGAATTGAGAATTGACAGTTGCCGCCTGACGTTCCACCACGTTGAGCGTCTGGGAGGCCGCATTGTCTTTTTCCTCATCAGCACTGCTTCCGCTGGCCATCACGGATATCACCGCCGAGATGTCGGCCACGTCTACTGCCCCGTCGCCGTTCACGTCGGCCTTGACAGCTGATTTCTCTCCTTCGTCGGAGCCTTCTGACGAGGCTCCAGAGGCCATGTAGGAGATAACACTGGAGATGTCAGCCACATCGACGGTTCCGTCGCCGTTCACGTCGGCCTCCACACCCTCGGAGGTGTTCGAGGAGGTTTCAAAAGCCATCTTCGTGAGGTCGGTGAGCACGAAGGTCGTGGCCCCCTCACCGTTAGTCGCCACGAGGTTGCCTTCGGATGTGGTAAGCTTCAGTCCGTCGGTAGCCAAGCGGGTCTGTGTACCGTCGCTGCTGGTGAACACCAGGTACTTGTAGGTGTATTCAGCGGCATAGACCTGAATGGCCACGACAGCCATCAGGCACATAAACCATTTCTTCATAATTCCCATTAGTTATTTGGTTAGACATTTATTTTCTCGCTGCAAAAGTACTGAAAAAAGTCCTAAACGCGAAAAAACATTCAGCCAATCCTTCTTTTTTTTCAGCAAAATGATTGTCCGTAGGGACTTACATATCTTGCCATGTACGGTGCAAAATTACAAATTAATTAGAAATCGACAAAGAAAAAGGCAGAAAAAATTGTAGGTTTCAAGAAAAAGCCGTAACTTTGCACCCATGATTGAGTTACAACGACATATAGAGATACTCCTCCTAACCAATGACTGTGTTATTGTGCCTGGACTGGGAGGATTTATGGCACACCATATTGAAGCACGTTTCGACGAAGAGGACAACACCTTCGTTCCACCACTGCGCACGCTGGGGTTTAACCAGAACTTGACGATGAACGATTCGCTGCTAGTACAGTCATACATAGAGTGTTATGACATCAGCTATCCAGAAGCCCTGCGCCGCATTGAGGACGAGGTGAACGAGCTGCGCCAGCACTTGCAGGCCGAAGGTCAGTATGAGCTGAACGACATCGGTGTACTGTCACTGAACAGCGAGGGGAACATCGAATTCCGTCCCTGCGAGGCCGGCATCCTTACCCCTGGTCTTTATGGACTAGGCACCTTCGAGATGGCTCCGCTGCAGAAGCCTGAGGTGATTGCTGAAGAGGAGCCTGTGACGGATAACCAGACGCTGATAACTGACACAAAGACAGCCGAGACAGACACCCAGCAAGAGGCTGAAGGCAGTGAGAGCGTAACGGAGGAGCCAGAGCGTACCATCGTGATAAAAATGTCATGGCTGCGTAATGCTGTTGCCGTAGCAGCGGCAGTGTTAGCGTTCTTTATGATTAGCACGCCCGTCTCAAACAGTATCCTCGACACAGGAGTACAACAAAGTTCCATCATCCCCCTACCAACGCAACAAACCTCAACAACGTGGGAGGAGCAGTCAGAGGCTTTGGGGATGAGGACGACCGCCTTCCCTGATATGGACAACACCGAAGCGTCTGCCTACACTGAGAATGACGAGGTAGCAGAAACGACGGAGCCTGGGGCTGCAAAGCCCGAAACGGAGGCAGTCAACATACAACCCACAGAGGAATATTGCATCGTACTGGCCAGTCAGGTGAGCCAGAAGAATGCCGACAGCTTTGTGGAGCTTCTAAGCGAGAAAGGTTTCAATGAGGCTTACATCACCAACGCAAAGTTCCGCCGCGTGGTCTATGGACATTTCGCCACGAAGGACGATGCTCAGAACGAGCTGAAGCAGCTGCGGCAGCAGAGCAAGAAACTCTTCGGCGAGGGATGGGTGATGAAAGTGAAGAGTGAAAAGTGAAGAGTGAAAAGTGATAAGTGAAAAGGGTACGTTGTCCGAAATGTGATAGTTTCATCACGTTTGATGAAACGAAATACGAGGCTGGCCAGTCACTGGTATTCCAGTGTCCTGAGTGTGGCAAGCAATTCAGCATACGCATGGGCGTTTCCCGTCTGCGTGACACACAGAAGGAGGAGAACAAGGCCCTCTACTCCGAGGAGCAGTCCTCTGCAGGAGAATACGGTTCGCTTATAGTCATTGAGAATGTGTTCCACTACAAGCAGGTACTGCCCCTGCGCATGGGCGACAACGTGATAGGCCGTTACCAGAAGGGCAACCCTATCAACACCCCGATAGAGACTGTAGACCCCAGCGTGGACTTGACGCACTGTGTGGTCAACGTGAGCCGTAACAAGAAGGGCAACCTCGTATATACCCTTCGCGATGCGAACAGCAACACCGGCACATTTGTAGACAACACGGAAATCACCCCACGCGAGAAGCGAATCATCGAGGACGGAACGCTCTTCACCATCGGAGCGACAAGCATCATTCTCAAACTTTAGCAGAAAACATAGCGGAGTGCCAGTGCCAGCGGCATAAGCAGCATGTAGGCTAAGAGCAGCGGCGCAGCGGAACGGAGGCCATTAACCATGGCTTCAATGATGTCGTGGAGCGAGGTAAACGTGCGAGCCACCAGTCCGTAGACCACGCCAAAGAGCATCGCTCCAAGGAATACCAGCGGCAACAACGCACGGCTGAAAGGCGAGTGCCAAAGGGTTCCTGTTGGCGAGAGAAGCACGGCATGAGGAAGAAACGTAAGTAAGGCTATGACAGCGACATAGACAAGTGTAAGCAGAGTGGCCACGCGAAACGCCACCGACTTACGGCGACAGGAGGAATTACCATTCGGAGCGAAAACACGGCATCCCCTCAGGCATCCCCAAGCCATAGCCGCCATGAGTAGCCACACCAGCAACGGCGACAGCAACCCGTAGGCCATATTCCCAAAGAGCCAGCGCAGCCCCTCGCCTGTAAGCAAAGACCGAACGCCATCGACCATCATGGCCGACAACAACCACGACGACAGCACCAACAGGCACCACGCCACCATGATTGCAACGGTCACTGCGGTCAGAGTCTTTGGTCGTTTGGGAGACTGGTCGTTTCTATTCGTCATCAGGATGCAGGTTGTCGATGTCCAATATGTGCAGTTCGAGAGCGCGCACCACGAGGCGTGTGGCGTTAACGCCACGTGTGTCCTTGAAGAGACGTTGCACGAGGTCGTTCTGTCGTTTCTCCAAGCTCTTCACACCAAAAGGCATACCACGTAGCTGTGTTATCTGGTCTTTGGTATAGCCCAGGGCGAGGTGACGGAGAAAACGCTCGTCGTACTCGTCAATCTCATAGTCCACAAGAGCCTCCTGCTTGTAGAGCTGCGAGCCTACGCTGCGTTTGAAGCGTTCAACAATCTTGCGAAGGATGGGTTCGTTGAACACCAGTTGCTTACCGTCCATCACGGCAACAACATCGTGGCGGGTAAGCAGTTCACCCGTTTTCAGGATGATGCCATCGGCTCCGGCATCGAGTACGTCCACCCAAAGCTTCTCGTTGAGTATCTCACCTGTAAATATAAGTACGCGCACCTGCGGGTACATTTCTTTAGTTTGTCGGCACAACTCAACGCCCACAGTAGTACTCCCGCCCAGTCCCAGGTCTAGGAGCACAAGGTCAGGCAGTTGCTGCTTCATCAGCTTCCAGTAGGCTGGCTCAGCGTCAGCGGTGCCGATGACCTCTGCTTCGGGAATATCCGTTCTGATGATACCCAGTGTGCCCTTCAACTCCAGGGGCACATCCTCTACAATGATAACCTTAAACTTTTCCATAGCTTTATTGTCTGATTGTTTTGTTTGCTCTAGGCAGTGTGATGATGATGGCTACGCCCTGTTCCGATTGCTCAGCCCTGATGGCACAAGCCCGCCGGTTGGTGGCCTCGCCGTGGTCGCGTACTATCTGGCGGCATAGCAGCCAGGGAATGTTCTCCTCCGACGACGGCGTGAAGAGGTCGGTGCGCTGCAACATTGGCATCTCTACACGGCACTCCACATACCGCTCGTCGCGAACGGTAAATGTCATGACAGGCTGTTGCTGTCCGTTCTCCTTGCGCAGCAGCTCGAAAAGGTAGCAAATGAGGTTCTCGTCGCCCAGTATACCATTGTCCAGAGGCTTGAGGTGAAGTCTCACCGCCTCCACCTGACTCATGGACTGCTGGCTCAACAAACCGTACAACTCACGGTAGTAAGCCACGACTTCCTTTATCTGCTCATTATTCGGTGCATTATTAACTAACTGCTGTATGCGGCTAGGATAATACATGGTCTCGTGCTTCAGCGTAGACAGTGTGTTGTCCAGAACGGCATTGCTCACATGCAGGGCATTGCTCTCCATCGTGAGGCGTTGCAGTTCGTCTCCCATTATGTCCAGACGGTCTTCCTGTTCCCGCTGGCGGCTGGCTGAGAGCTTCATGGCCTGTATCAGTTGCCATATCACGGCAGTAAGAATGCATATAAAAAGAAGTACGAGCATGATGATGGCCACCTGACGGTTAGTTTGCGACTGCTGCATCTTCCGGCAGTAGTCATCGAGGTTGGTATCGGCCGACAGCTCCTTGAACAACTGTACGTATATACGGTTGTTATACTGGTAGAGCGACCACTGGTGGAGGGCCAGGGCGGCTACCGCACTCTCATTGCGCATGTCGAGAATGATATTGAAGTTAGTGGTCAGGCTGTCGTGCAGCCATCTTATCTCAGGTGGCGTGGTCGAAAGGTCGTCCATTGTCCACAGTGTGTCGGTTCCCGCTGGGTACTGCTGACGGTAGTGGTCGTTGAAACAGCGGCGGCAGGAGTCAGCGAAGAGCAATGTGCGTTCATAGTCGCCATTAATGTTTGAGAAATATGCCGAGTCGGCGTATGCTGCCGCCTTTGCCAGACTGCTGAAAGGCTCAGGGGCAGTAGCGGCCTGAGCCTGACCCATAGGACCTACCAAGCTCATAAGTCCTATAAAACCTATAAGTCCCACACGCCCCACATTCCCCTTACGGTCTGCGGCTCCCCTTGGCAACCGGAAGAAGAACCGGCTGCCCTCTCCTACCCTACTCTCTGCCGACAGCTGACAGACGCTGAAGACGCTACTCGTCTTACGGTATTTCTCGATGATTCCCTTGCAGTTCAGCAACCCGAAGCCGTGGTCTTTCTCAAGAGTGAGGGGTGATGGGTGTTGTGTGAACAGCCTTGCCAGCTCTTCCTCATTTATGCCACAACCATTATCGGCGACGGATACCTCCACGTAGTCGTCGGTCTCAGTGGCAGCGATGGTCACCGTACCACCCTCAGGAGTGAACTTACGGGCATTATCAGCCAGGGTGTTAAGCATGAAAAGTGTCAGCACCCGGTCGGCCTTCACCGTGGCCTCTGTAGGCTGCACGACGAGAGAGATTCCCTTCATGGCAAAAGTTCGCTCGGAGCGGCTCACCATGTTGAAAAGTTCCTGAAGGGCGAAGGTCTCTATGCGAAGGCTCAGCTCGCCCTGACGCATCTGAATCCAGTTAGTGAGCAGTTCGTTCTGGCGGTTTATCTCGTCGGTTAGCTCGCAAATATATTGACCATTGACCATTGAACATTGAACATTATCGCTGCGCGTAGTCGAATGGTCAATGGTATAAATCATTCGGTCTATGAAGGGGATGATGCCCATGACGAGCGACACCTTGGCACGCTGCTCCAGGTGGCGGCGCTCACCACGCTCCACGTTCAGGCGCATCATGGCCATCTGCTCGCGCAACTCTTCCTCTTGCTCCTGCAACTGAATGTCGGGATGCCAGGCCTGACGGCGACGGCGAAAGTAATAGAGTACAATAATAACAACCAACAAAGCCACCACGGCCACCACAGCCCACATCAGCCGCTCCGTCTGCCGCAGCGAGTGTTCCAACTGTCCGGCACGGGCCTCCAGCTGGCGGTCTTGGCGGGTGCCCTCCTGCAGGTCAAGGTAAATGTTGCGGTTTCGGTCGCTCTCAGCCTTGTCGTCGATGGCGGCATAGGCCACACTCATCTGCTCCCGGATGCTGGCCACAAGGTCGGGAGCCTGGTTGATGGCGCTGTCTTCGAGTGCCTTTTCGAGGAAAGAGAGTGCGCCCTCGTAGTCTTCCTGGGCCAAGTGACAGGATGCCAGCGTACGGTAAGCACCTGCTATCTGGTACGTATCACCGTATTCAGAAAAGACCTCCAGTGCCTCCTCGGCCAGCCACATCGGAAGCAGGTCGTCGCTGACACCCTCAGGGTTCAGGTATTTCATCGCGGGCAGGTTGTCGCTGATAAGCTGCTCACGATAGCCGTCGTTTATCAGATGCTCGGCAAGGGCCTCCAGGGCGTTGGCAATGAAGAAAGCACTACCCGTATGCCTGGCCATGAGGTAGCAGCGCATCAGGTGGTCGAACTCCTGCTGGTTCACCTCGGCCTGCGTTCCGGTGATGATGATGCCGCCGGCACCTACATTGTAAAGGTAGTTCATCAGTTGTGCCGAGTCCTGCTCAACGAGGTGCGACACGGAAAACATGGTCTCCGACGACTGTCGCTCCAAGCCTACATAATAATAATAGGTAGAAGTGACAATGGCCATCTCTGTCTCAGCATAGCACAACCGGGCCAGCTGCCGTTCGCTTAGCGAACCACGATCCTCGTCTATGCGCTCCAGAGACTGCATGGCCTTCTCCCGGTAGTCGTAGAACTCCCGGTTGGCAGAGCGACGCTGGCAGAGTCGCATCTGCTGCACGTAGGCCACGAGCAGCTCCAGCTGATTGTCGGTAATAAGGGGGATGGAGTCCAGCTGCCTACGAGCCAGGTCGTAGTCCATACGCACCAGACTGACGAACGCCAGGTTGTTGAGCGCCTCGGCACGTCCACTGGCATAATGAGACGAAACCGTGAAAGCCTGTCTGGCACAGGCCTCCACGGAATCAATGTCTCGATAGTGCTGGGCGTAAGCAGCATCATTAAGGACATCGGCCTGTTCGTAGCCGCTGTCTGTACATGACACCAACGCCAGTACTGTCAGAATATAGACTACTATTCTCAATCCACGCTATTCTCCGGGCGCAGCTGGCGCACGACGGCACCGGCCTGCCACATCTCCTGATTGCGCATGGCCTCCAGCTCCTTCTCCAGTCCGGCACGGTAGTCGGGCTTAGAGTTCGAGTCGATAGAGATCTGTGCCTCAATGCCACTCTTCACCGAGAGGTAGAGCCACTCCATGACGGGCTTGATGGCATCGTGGAAACGGGGAGCCCAGTCGAGTGCACCACGCTGTGCGGTGGTCGAGCAGTTGGCATACATCCAGTCCATACCTCTCTCGCCAAAGAGCGGGCCAAGGCTCTGCGTCAGCTCCTCGACGGTCTCGTTGAAAGCCTCCGAGGGTGAATGTCCGTGCTCGCGCAGCACCTCGTACTGTGCCAGCAGCAGTCCCTGGATAGCACCCATCAGACTGCCGCGCTCACCAGTAAGGTCGCTGGTAGCCTCGCGCTCAAACGTAGTCTTGAACAAATAGCCGGCACCGATACCGATACCGAAGGCGAGCGTCTTCTCCTCCGCATTGCCGCTGGCAGCCTGATACACGGCGTAAGAACAGTTCAGGCCGCGACCCTCGCAGAACATGGTGCGGAGACTAGTGCCGCTGCCCTTAGGAGCCACCATAATCACATCGACA
>JAEEGL011660390.1_pt1 | contig 11737 bp, 7 predicted proteins | sample 9134231 | NCBI WGS metagenome assembly JAEEGL01 (sample SAMN16246548, study PRJNA631951) | gut metagenome | biome: gut microbiome; feature: rumen; material: fiber-attached | host: Bos | place: Iran: Karaj | collected 2018-10
TGCAGCTGACGGAATCTGTCGAATTCCTCCGGGCCGAAATAACCGCGTTCACAAAGCGTTCCGTAAAGCGCGGGAGCTGCATGGCCTTTGGACAGGACAAAACGGTCCCGGGCCGGATCTTTGTCATTTTCGGGATTGACGTTCATAATTTCAAAATAAAGGGCAACCAGTACATCTGTGCAGGAAAGGGATCCGCCGGGATGGCCGGCTCCTGCTTTCGAAGTCATCGTGATAATATCCCGGCGTACTGCCCGGGCTTTGGATTGCAATGTCTGAAGATCCATTCCATTCCCTCCTGACCATAAATGTCCGTACCATAAATTATATGGTTTCAGTCCTTAGTTGTCAATATTCAGGCATTTGCGGGCAATCATGCGTTCCAGCACTTCCGCTATGGCAATTTTCCCGTGTGAATAGGTCAGCCCGCCCTGCATATAAGCCGTATATGGAGGCCTCATCGGTCCGTCAGCGCTCAGTTCGATGCTGGCTCCCGCGACAAATGTTCCTGCTGCCATAACAACCGGATCATCATATCCCGGCATATCCCATGGTTCCGGAGCTGCCATACTGTCAACGGGACTCGCAGCCTGCAGACCCTGGCAAAAAGCAACCAGCCGTTCCGGCTCTTCCATTTTGATTGCCTGAATAATATCCGCCCTTTTCTGCATTGCTGGCGGGGTCGTTTCAAAGCCAAGGTTCTCAAATACCCTGGCCGTCAGCATCGCCGTTTTCAGCGCCTGCGCCACTGTATGAGGCGCCATGAAAAGTCCCTGATAAAAGGAACGATATCCGGCTTCGTAGGAACCAATTTCACGTCCCAGACCGGGAGCGGTAAGCCGGCTTGCAATCCGCTCAATATCATCCTTCTTTCCGACCGCATAGCCTCCGTTCGGAGCGATCCCTCCCCCGGGATTTTTGATCAGACTGCCCACACATACATCTGCGCCGAAATCCGTCGGTTCGCTTTCCCTTACGAATTCGCCGTAACAATTATCCACCATCAGCCTGACTCCCGGATGTTTTGTATGGATCATTTCGGCAAGCTCACGGAATTCTTCCGGCATCAGGCTCGGACGCCATGCATATCCGCGGCTCCGCTGTGCGATCACCAGCGTTGTGTTGCTTCGGATCAGATGATCAACCGCGCTGACGTCAATCCTTCCGTCCCTCAGTTCTGCATGGTCGAAGGATACTCCCATGTCCTTCAGGGAGCCTGGAACCTGCTTTCTGCCGATTCCGATCACACTCAGAAGCGTATCATACGGAAGCCCCGTAGCGCTGACGATATGCTCATTCGGGCCTGTCAGGCCGAACAGAGTCATACTCAGCGCTGCTGTTCCGCTTGCGATATGAGGCCGTATCAGTGCGGCTTCGGTATGGAAAATACGCGCATAGATCCGTTCAAGTGTATCCCTTCCGATATCATCATATCCGTATCCGGTCGTTCCAGAAAAATGCCGGTAACTCACTCCCTCGTTCCGGAAAGCTTCCAGAATCTGCCGCGTCCTTACTTCTTCATTCTGGTCAATTTCCGAAAAAAGGTCTTTCATTTCTCCTTCTGCCCGGGTAATTATGTTTCTGATTTTGGATTCTTTCATTTTTGCAGATCTCCGCCTTCACTGAATATTTTTGTAAGATGCTCATATGCATCTTCGCTTTCTGTATTGACAAATTGTGTTTCTTCAATCCTTTTCAGATAGGTTATCTGACGTTTGGCATAATGCCTTGTTCTGATACAGATCTCATACAGCGCTTTCTCTTTTGTGTATTCTCCCCGGATATACGGAATCATTTCCTTATATCCGATTGCCTGCATGCTCTGCGCGTCTTCAGGAACCCCTTCCGAAATCAGGCGTTCCACTTCTCCTGCCAGTCCTCTCTTAATCATGTGCTCCGCACGCAGATTGATTTTCCCGTAAAGATGGTCTCTTTCCATACAGGTACCTGCGACAATCCACCGGAAAGGGCTGCCCGAAACGCAGCAGGATTGCTTTGAAAACGGAATTCCGGTCTTTTCCGAAACCTCGATAGCCCTTATTCTTCTCCGCAGGTCATTCAAAGGCAGTTTATCCGCTGTGTCAGGATCGGTTTCCCTGAGCCGCTCATCCAGAAGCCGTTTTCCGTCCGGCCCGGCCGCCAGAGCTTTCAGCTCGGAACGCAGTTGCTCATCCGCCGGTATATTACCCAGGCTCATTCCCCGCATCATGCTTTCCAGATATAAACCGGTTCCGCCGACAAACAGCACGGTTTTCCCGCGGGAAGCGCACTTCTGTACTGTCTGTACAGCTTCCTCCACGTATGAAGAAACGCTGAAAGCTTCTCTCGGATCACAGATATCCAGAAGATGATGAATTACTGCGGTCCGCTCTTCCGGGGTCGGTTTTGCCGTTCCGATGTCCATGCCCCGGTAAACCTGCATGCTGTCCATGCAGATGATCTCCCAGCCGTATTCCCGTGCGATCCGGAAAGCAAGTTCGCTCTTTCCGCTTGCGGTGGGGCCTGTCAATACCCGGCAGACAATTCTGTTTTCCATGCCGTTAACCCTGAATACGCTTGAATTTCCTGTCCAGTTCACGATGAGTGATGGCTACAACCAGCGGCCGGCCATGCGGGCAGGTTGGCGTTACTTTCTTCTCGATCATTTCTTCAAGGAGGCTGCGGAGCTGATCTTCATTCAAAACCTCTCCGCCCTTTACAGCATGCTTGCAGGCGGTCTGAAGCAAATCCGCCCGCTTCTTTTCAAATGTCAGCGTATGCGTCCTTTCCAGTTCATCAAGCATTTCCCGGATAAAGCTCTCCGCCGCGGCCTCGCCAAGGACAACAGGAATTGTCCGGACAGCAGCTTCATGTTCTCCGAAACTTTCACACACAAGTCCGATTGACTCAAGCAGACTGCGGTTTTCATCAATCAATGCCTGTTCTTTTTCCGAAACGCTGATTACAATGGGCACCAGCAGTTCCTGCCCCAGATTCTGTCCTGCGTGTTCATTCATCAGTCTGTCAAAAAGAAGCCGTTCATGAACCGCGTGCTGATCAACCAGCATAAGCTGGTCCTCGTATTCAACAAGGATAAATGTGTTGAACAGCGCGCCGAAAATTTTCATGTCCTTCTTTATATCCGGCAGTATCGTATTGATCTGTTCTGTGTTCTCCGGTTTTTGAGGTGACAGTTCAGAATTGTACTGCCGTTTTTCCTCTTCAGCGGGTTGTACGTCCGTTTTGGGCGCAGGTCTTTGAAATGGACGTACCTCCTCAGGTTTTTCATGAATCACAGCGTGTTCCGCGGCAGCCGGAACGGCGGCGAATTCCGGCAGACGTGAAGTTATCGCTACCGTTGCTTTTCCCCCCGCTGCGTCCGGTTTCAGGAGTCCTTCAGCAATTTCTTCTCGGGTCGGTGCAGCAGTAAGAATGCTTTTCCGCTCTGGTGTAAGCTGCATCCGGACAGGAGTATCAAAAGCGTCTGGTTCCTTCAGCGCTTCAAGGACCAAAGTCGTTACCGCCTCGCCGACCGCCGTCTCGTCCCTGAAACGCACTTCCAGTTTGTTTGGATGCACATTTACATCAACAGCTTCGTAGGCAATTGTCATCTGCAGCGCACAGACCGGAAATTTTCCGATCATAACACGTTCACGGCATGCTGTCTCCAACGAGGCTGCAAGAACACTACTGTGCATCATACGGCCGTTTATGAAAAAAAATTCCTGTCCCCTGTTACCCCTGGCGTTTTCGCCGATTCCTACATAACCTTTCAGCAGAATCCCGTTTGCACGGCCATCCACTTTTTTCATGGATTTTACAGCCTTTGTTCCGAACACAGTCAGTGCTGCAGAAGCAAGCTGTCCGTCTCCCGGACTGTGCAGCATTGTCTTTCCGTCGTTTATATACCTGAAACTGACATCCGGCCGGCTCAGTATAAACTGACTCATCAGCTCATAAACTGCCGCTGCTTCTGTGGATGCTTTTTTCATGAAGCCTTTTCGTACAGGCGTATTGAAAAACAGATCCGTGACGGTAATGGTGGTGCCCGGAGTACATGCGGTTTCTTCAATCTTCAGGATCCGGCCGCCCTCGTTTGTCACTTTCAGGCCCGTATCATCAGCCTTGGTCCGGGTTGTCATTACAACATGGGATACCGCTGCAATACTGGCAAGCGCTTCTCCGCGGAAGCCAAGCGTCCGTATGCTGTAAAGATCCGGTTCCTTTGAAATTTTGCTGGTTGCGTGGCGTTCAAAGGCAAGGCGTATATCGCTCTCCTCAATGCCGCAGCCGTTATCCGTCACCCGGATATAGCTCAGGCCGCCTTCCCTGATCTCCGCAGTTACTGCAGAAGAACCGGCATCCAGGCTGTTTTCAACAAGCTCTTTCAGTGCGGAAACCGGACGTTCCACGACCTCGCCCGCTGCAATTTTCCCGATCAGGCTTTCGCTCAGCATCTGTATTTTACTCATTGCGCTTACGGTCTCCCCTCAGATCCTTCAGACTTTTTTGGCCTTTTCCCTCAGCAGGAACAGGCGGTTCATAGCGTCGATCGGTGTCAGAGCCATTACGTCAAGTTCCTGCAGTTCCTGAATGATTTCCATTTTTTTGTACTCAAACAGATCCTGCTGCTCATTCATCCGCTGCTGGTTGTTTTCCCCGAGAATGTTCTGGCCGATGGTGTTCTGATTTATATCACTGACTTCCAGCCGTGCCTGGATTTCATGCGCGCGGACAATCACCGGATGTGGAATACCCGCGAGCCTGGCAACATGAACACCGAAGCTTTTGTCAGCGCCGCCTCTGGTTATCTTCCTCATAAAGATAACATCCTCCCCGTGCTCTTTCACGGAAATGCAGTAATTCTTTATGCCTTCCATATGCCCTTCCAGTTCACTCAGTTCATGGTAATGAGTCGCAAACAGCGTCTTGGCTCCGATTTTCTCCCTGTCGCAGATATACTCCACCACAGCCCATGCAATGGACAACCCGTCGAAAGTGCTTGTCCCCCTGCCGATTTCATCCAGGATAATCAGACTGTCCTTTGTTGCATTTCGCAAAATATAGGCTGTTTCGCTCATTTCAACCATAAAGGTACTCTGTCCGCTGGCAAGATCATCGCTCGCTCCGACTCTTGTAAAGATCTGGTCGCATACAGGCAGATGCGCCTCCGTTGCCGGAACAAAGGAACCGATCTGCGCCATCAGGCAGATCAGCGCTACCTGCCGCATATATGTGCTTTTTCCGGCCATATTCGGCCCGGTGATAATCATCATCCGGTTCTCATCGGAATCCAGCAGCGTATCATTCGGAACAAAGCTGTTATCCGGTATACTCTGTTCCACTACAGGATGCCTTCCCTCTGTAATGGATAATGTCCCATCTTTCACAATTTCAGGGCGGACATAACGGTTTTCCGCCGCGGCCCGGCTCAGGCTCTGGTATGCGTCGAGTTTCTTTACTGCCTCTGCCGTTTTCTGAATCCGGTTGATTTGCGAAGCAATCCTGTCCCGTATTCCGTTGAATATCTGCAATTCAAGGCGTACGCTCTGCTCCTGCGCCCCGATAATCTTCTGTTCCATTTCCTTCAGTTCAGGAGTCATGAAGCGTTCGGCGTTTGTCAGCGTCTGCTTGCGTATATAGCGTTCGGGAACCTGTCCGAGAAAGCTCCTGGTTACCTCAATGTAATAGCCGAAAACTTTGTTGAACTGTACGCGAAGATTTCTGATTCCTGTTTCTTCGCGTTCTTTTGCTTCCAGATCAAGAATCCATTTTTTACCATTTTTCTGGGCTTCCCGGTATTCATCCAGGATTTCCGAATATCCGTCCCGGATAATCCCTCCCTCAGTAATCAGAATCGGTGCATCCGGATGAATCGCTTTTTCCAGCAGATCCGTCAGGTCTTCCATAGGATCCAGTGCCGTATATATATCCCGGATTTCTGAACTCCCCATTTCGCGGATCAGTTCCCGGATTCCGGGAATCCGTTTAAGGCTGGCGCAAAGAGCGAGGCAGTCTCTGGCATTCAGGTTCCGGTAGGAAACTTTGCTGAGCAGGCGTTCCATGTCGTAAACGCCGTCCAGTTCTTCTGACAGGGACATCCCGGTTATCCGGTTTTTTGTCAGTTCTTCCACTGCATCCAGCCGGGCGTTGATCTCGTCGCGGTCAAGCAGCGGCTGTTCCACCCAGCTGCGCAGCAGGCGTCCTCCCATTGCGGTTGCAGTTTTATCCAGCAGGTTCAGCAGCGTTCCCTTTCTGCCTTTCCAGCGAAGGCTTTCTGTCAGCTCCAGATTCCTGCGGGTGTTCGGATCCAGCAGCATCCGGTTTCCGCTTTTTGAAAACCGCAGGGTTGTAATATGCTCCAGGCTGTTTTTCTGGGTATCTCCAAGGTATTTCATCAGTGCGCCTGCGGCACTGGTCGCATATTTATGTTCCTCCAGTCCGAGTCCCGCCAGATGCGGAAGCCGGAAATGATCGCACAGCGTTTCATTCGCGTTATGAAGCTGAAACCAGTTGCTGTTCTGTTCACTGATCAAAATGCCCGGAAGGTCCCCCGCTTTTTCCCGCAGCGTATCACGGCTGGAACAGATAATTTCTGTCGGCGATATCCTCAGTATTTCAGCACGCAGAATCGGCAGCGCCGGTTCCGCAACGTAAAATTCACCCGTCGATACATCCGTATAGGCTATACCGGCATGATTTCCGTCTGTTGTAATGCTCATCAGATAATTGTTGGTTTTATCGTCAAGCATAACCGGGTCGGTAACTGTACCCGCAGTAATGACACGCACAACGTCGCGTTTCACCAGTCCTTTGGCAAGCGCCGGATCCTCCATCTGTTCACATATTGCAACCTTGTATCCGCGCTCAATCAGTTTCTCGATATATGTGTTTACGCTGTGAAACGGCACTCCGCACATCGGCGCACGTTCTTCAAGTCCGCAATCCTTCCCGGTCAGTGTCAGCTCCAGTTCCCTGCTGGCTGTTTTTGCGTCCTCAAAAAAAAGCTCATAGAAATCTCCAAGCCGGAACAGAAGGAGGCAGTCCGGATAGTTGTCATGAATCTGCAGATATTGCTGCATCATCGGAGATAAAGCCATAACTGAAATCCTTCTTTCTGTTTCACTCGGTTCTTTCTGCAGTCAGCGTATTGTTTTTCAGTCCTGTTATCCGGCATCGGAGGATGTTTCCGATATCTTCTTTGCTGCCTTTGACGGTAATGGAAATTCCATGTCTTCCTTTGCCGGAAACGTCAAGAGGACTCCTGCGGCTGAATCCTTCGATCAGCGCTTCCTCATCCATTCCCACAAACCGTTTCAGTGTTTCCTTCTGCAGCTCCTCCTGCAGTGCTATCAGTTTTTGGATCCGGTCCCTGGACACTTCCGGATCAATCTGTCCCTCCATATTTGCGGCCCGGGTTCCGGTTCTGGGTGAGTAGATAAAGGTGAATGCGCTGTCATAGCGTACTTCATCCACCAGCGATATTGTGTCGTTGAAGTCGGCTTCCGTTTCTCCCGGGAATCCCACAATAATGTCTGTACTCAGCCCGATTCCCGGTACAGCTGCTCTCAGTCTCCGAACCCGGTCCAGGTATTGTTCACGGGTATAATGACGATTCATTTCCTGCAGAATCCGGTTGCTTCCGCTCTGTACCGGAAGATGAAACTGCGGAAGAATATGGCTGCATTTACCCATTGCGTCAATCAGTTCATCACTCAGATCTTTCGGATGGCTGGTCATAAAACGGATACGCGGGATTCCCATCCGGTCCAGTTCTTTCAGAAGTCCCGCAAAACTCATTCCCGATTTTTCAAGGTCCTTTCCGTAGCTGTTCACATTCTGACCGAGAAGCATAATTTCTTTTACACCGTTTCTGAGAAGTTCCTCAGCTTCGCGGAGTATTCTTTCCGGTTCCCTGCTCCGTTCACGGCCGCGGACGTAAGGCACGATGCAGTAACTGCAATAATTGTTGCAGCCATACATGACCGTAATATATGCAGCTTCCTTCCGGGCCCGTGCAATCGGCAGCCCTTCAGGGATGACGTCCTCTTTTTCCACTGTTACAATGCTCCGGTCTGTATTCAGCGCCCGGTACAGAAGTTCAGGAAACCTGTGCAGATTGGCTGTGCCGAATGCAAGATTAATAAACCTGTATTGCTGCAGTATTTTTTCCGCCATTCCCGGCTCCTGGATCATACATCCGCAGACGGCAATGATCAGTCCCGGATTCCGTTTCCGTACTTCTTTCAGCCATGTTACGTTTCCCAAAGCCCTGCGCTCCGCATTTTCGCGGACGCAGCAGGTATTGAAAATCACAAAATCCGCTTCTTCCCGGTTTTCTGCTTCCCGGATGTCCATTTCCTTCAGCATACCGGCCAGCTTTTCACTGTCATGCGCATTCATCTGGCATCCGTAGGTCACGACAAAAAAGCTTTCAGGCTTTTGCGGCATCTGGCGGATCTCCTCTGTAAAAGCCTTCTGCCTTTCCATCTCCTCCGGCGTTATGGTGACTGCGTTCCTTCCCATGCTGTTCCCGTCCTTTTTCTTGTCATTTCCAGGATCCCCAGTTTTGTCCATCCGTGAATCACTGTTTTGCGCCTGTCTTCTTTCAGCGCTTTCCTCATCTGCTCTTCCACCCTTGCCCGATCCGTGTCCGACAGCATGTCAATAAAATCAATCAGGATGATGCCGGCAAGATTCCGCAGGCGGATCTGCGCCGCAATTGTTTCACAGGCGGCAAGATTCGTTTCAAGATAGGCAGAAAAGCGCTCCCTGCCCGAACGGGCTGATCCTGAATTTACATCAATTACTGTCATTGCTTCGCAGCGGTCAATTACAATGTTTCCTCCGTTCCGGATCCGCACGGTCCGGTCCCCTGCTTCCCGAAGCTGCCGCTGCAGATCTGCCGGCAGTATCTCCGATTCAACGATCCTGTCAATCCCCCGTCCCATGTAATCGCTGATCATCTGATTTACGGGATCCTGGTGAAGCAATACAGTTCCATTTTCAAAGCCTTGCCGTATCCGTTCCGACACAGTGTTCCAGATTCCGGCCAGTTCATCTGCTTCAGCAGCAATCTTATCCGGATCCGCCCCTGCGGCTGCTTCCCGCATTACGATGCCTGTCCTGCCTCCTGAAATCTCCAGTCCCGTTTTTCTCAGGCATTCCCGCGCATCTGCATCTGTAATCCGCCTGCTGACGCCGATATACCGGTTCATCGGCATCAGCAGAATCATACGTCCAGCAATCACCAGGTCACGGCTCAGGAAAGCGCCTTTGTTTCCCGTTTCTTCCTTCCGGATCTGAACAGGTATTTTCATCCCGCTCTTCAGTTCGATTCCGGAAAAAGAAAGACTGTTTTCCTGCAGCGGCAGGAAGCCGGCTTTTTTCCGTCCGATCTTCACAAACGCACCGTTAATCCCGGGCATGATTCTTTCCACTGTTCCGCCCAGAATATCTCCGCATTGCTCATTCCTGTCCCGCTCAATGTATTCCGTCAGCGTTCCGTTTTCCGTTACGGCGCAGAATCCGATGCCGTTATAGAGTATCCGTTCCATTTTACAGCTTCTCCAGCGGTGTCAGGACACCGTTTTCGTCTTCGCCCAGCAGTCTCTCCCGGGACACCAGCATACGGACATCCTCCTTTATTCCGGCTGTTTCCTTCAAAGCCTCAAGCAGCATCTGAGGTTTGCAGCTTTCATGTTCATTCAGAACAAGTGTGGCCTTTATGCGGTTTTCCTCGGCAGTGATCTCCAGAATCAGGGGTTTTATATCCACCTCCGTAAGTTTTGTCTTTGTTTTACGCATAGCCGGAATCTTATCTTTCGCCATCATCTCCGGAACGGCGGCTGCAAGTTTTTTCCCTGTCTCCGTATCCCGGATCAGCAGTAAGTACTCTGCAGCGCGCACCATCCCCATCAGAGATGGATGCCTGTTGTCAACAGCCCGGGCCTCGCTGAGCTGCATCTCGGGCGGCATAGCCTGATTCATCCGGGCAAGGAACTCCTGTTCATCCACATCTTCGGCCATTGTTACGTCCATGATTTCCCGCTTTCCGCAGGCGCCTGTGCTCAGGGCAGAAGCGAAAGTAATCAGAATATGCGGATTGAATCCCTGGCTGTATGCAACAGGAAGTCCGCTGCGCCTCAGGCCGCGCTGAACGCTTCGCTGGATGTCAAGGTGTCCGATATGACGGATCCGCTCGCCTTTCTCAAATACTGCCAGCATTCGCAAATCGGCACACTCCCTTCCATTTCTGCAGTCCGCATCCGTTGCATCCTTTTCTGCAGTCTTTTGTGGTTTCCGCCCGAAGGCTCTTTTCATTTTCCCTCCATAAAAAAGCCTTGGAAATGCCGCTGTCAATGTGATCCCACGGAAAAACTTCATCTTTTTTACGTTCCCGGTTGGCATAGAATGCAGGGTCCAGTCCGCATTCCCTGAAAGCTTCCATCCATTTGTCGAAACGGAAGGTTTCATTCCATCCGTCCAGAATGCACCCTTTTTCATAAGCCTTCCGAAGCACTTTCCCGATCCTCCGGTCGCCTCTCGCAAAACATGCTTCGAGGAAACTGACATACGGCTCGTGCCAGTTGAATGTTACGCCCTTGATATTCAGCGCTTTTTTCAGATGTTCGGTTTTTTCGAATACAGTTTCAATCGTATCCTGGGGCGCCCACTGAAACGGCGTAAAAGGTTTCGGCACAAAAATGCTTACGCTTACAGTTACGCGGAGTCCCCTTGCCCGCTGTTCTTTCGGAACGGCAAAGTATTCGCTGACAACTTTCCTTGCCAGATCTGCAATTCCGTCAAGATCCGCTTCCGTCTCTGTAGGAAGTCCGTCCATAAAATACAGCTTGACGCTGTTCCAACCGCCCGTAAAAGCATCCCTGACTTTTTCAAGGAGATCTGCTTCCGTAACTCCTTTGTTTATTACATCACGCATCCGCTGCGTTCCTGCTTCCGGTGCAAAAGTCAGGCTTGTTTTCCGCACCTGCTGGGTTTCTTCCAGGCTCTCTTTCAGAACACTGTCAATCCGCAGACTCGGAAGGCTGATGGAAACCCGCTTTTCCTTCATGTTATGCATCAGTGCCCGGATCAGTTCCGGCAGGCAGCTGTAATCACCGCTGCTCAGGCTGCTCAGGCTGATTTCTTCATATCCTGTAGCTGCCTGCAGTTTTTCTGCCAGGTCTGTCAGCTTTTCCAGGCTTCTTTCCCTTACGGGACGGTATAGCATTCCAGCCTGGCAGAACCTGCATCCCCTTGTGCACCCCCGCATAATTTCAAGCATGATCCGGTCAAATATCACTTCCGTATAGGGAACCGGAATTTCCTCAGGATAGTAAGTACTGTCCAGATCCGTGACAACACGTTTTTTTACAGTTTCCGCCGCTTCTTTACAATTCGGCGTGACAGAACATACGCGCCCGTCTTCATGGTATGTCACATCATACAGGGAGGGCACATAGACTCCTTCAAGCCGGGCCAGTTCTTTCAGGCATTTTTCCCGGGTCCAGCCCTTTTTCTTCCGCTGCAGAATTACTTTGTTAAGTTCTGTCATCACGTCTTCACCGTCGCCGATCATAAAAGCGTCAATGAAAGGCGCCAGCGGTTCCGGATTGAATGCGCACGGACCGCCGGCCACTACAATCGGATCTTCCTCGCCCCGTTCGGTTCCCTCAAGCGGAACGCCGCCCATTTCCATCATGGCCAGGATATTGCTGTAGCTCATCTCATACTGCAGCGTAAACCCGATTACGTCAAA
>JAEEGL013101641.1_pt1 | contig 11737 bp, 12 predicted proteins | sample 9134231 | NCBI WGS metagenome assembly JAEEGL01 (sample SAMN16246548, study PRJNA631951) | gut metagenome | biome: gut microbiome; feature: rumen; material: fiber-attached | host: Bos | place: Iran: Karaj | collected 2018-10
GTCCCCTGGCTGCGCCTCCAGGAACCCGCGGGGGACAGCACGAGGATGCCCCGCTCCCGCCCGGACGGGTCCTTCGACATCGAGTCGTTCAAGGCATGCATGGACCGTTCGGTTAAAGTCGTCTCCGTCCAGCATTCAAGCAACGTCACCGGATGCGTCGTCCCGGTCAGGGCGGTCGCCGAGATAGCCCACGATTACGGCGCGACCGTGATCGTCGACGGCGCCCAGTCCGCCCCGCACACGCCGGTGGACCTGGAGAGGATAGGCGCAGACGTCTACTGCATGTCGGTGCACAAGATGCTCGGGCCGTCGGGAGTCGGGGTGATGTACGGCAGGAGGGAGGTTCTAGAGAGGATCAGGCCCCTCTGCCTCGGAGGAGGCACCGTGGGGCTGGCCACATACGACAGCGTGAACCTCGCCCCCTTGCCGGACAGGTTCGAGGCCGGTCTGCAGAACTACGCCGGGATCGTCGGCGCCAAGGCGGCTTTGGATTATTTGTCGAAAATAGGCATGAAAGAAGTGGAGGACTGGGACTCCATGCTCATGGAGAGGATCATGAAGGGCCTGGAGGACATACCGAACCTCCACGTCGTCGGCCCGGAGGACCCCGGGAGGCGCCTCGGGGTGTTCTCGTTCAACATAGACGGGCTGAACGCCCATGACATAGCCATGATGACGGACAGCATGGCGGGCATAATGATACGCTCGGGAATGCATTGCGCCCACCCGTTCTACGTCTCCCGCGGAATAGACGGCAGCGCCAGGGCGTCGACCTATCTCTACAACAATGCCAAGGAGGCCGACGCCTTCACGGACGCCGTCCGCCACATCGCCGAGGTGTTCGGGGACCGTCCTTCCAGACCTCGACCGTCTCTCCGTAGCGAAGCTCGAATTCCGATGCGCAGCGGGTGAAGGCCGTAGACGACCTGGATCCCGATTCCAAAACCACCGTATGGGACCCGACCTTCAGCATGTGCCCCGTCGACGGGAGGACGCGGGAGCCGTCCAGGATCAGGACCTGCTACTCGGAGGACCAGAACGCATCCAGCATCTCCGCCACGTCCTCCGCGAGGGAGTCCTCCATCCCTGCCTCCGTGGAGTCCTTGTAGGATCCCATGATCCCGGAGACCGAGGCGAGGAGGACCACCCCGCAGATGCAGAGGGCGGCCCTCGAGATTGTGAATTCGATCGTCCGGCCACCCCCACGACCAATCCGCGGTCCACCGCGTTGCATTCCAGCGTCACGTCCCCGCCGACGATGGTCGCCTCCGTACCGGAAAGCGTCACGGGCGCCTTGTCGAGGAACACGGTGCGCCTGAGCTCCCCGTTCCTGTACAGGCGCAGGGAGTGGGCGTCCGCGCCCTCTCCGCCGAGGACGATGGCGTCCTCCGGGCCGAGATCCACATGGATGGTCTCCAGCGACCCGGATCCGGCGCGGAACACCCTGTACACGCAGTCCTCCACGGCGGCGCAAGAGGGGTCGGCGCCCGCGTCGTCGGAACTCTCCTCGACCGTGGACACCATCCCCGTTATCGCCGGCAGCATCAGGCCGATCAGCAGGAATGACACCATCAGCTTCAGTGGCATCCCCATCATGGCCAGGCCCTCAGGCGTAGCTGATAACTGCGAACTCCGTGCTGCAGTGCTCCCCGTATCCCGTCTTCATGACGTTCACGGTGACGGTCCCGAAGGATCCCCTGGGCGGGGTGACGACCAGGTCGTCGAGGGTGGCTATGCCGTCTTCGTTCGTGTATCCGAGGGCCTTGCCGCCGTCGGCGTTCCTGATTCCCAGGCCGCTGAGGTAGACGGTGGCGTCCTTGAGGGGGTTGCCGTCCTGGTCCCTGACGCGGACGCACACGGGGTCGATGTTTCCGTCGACGTCCGCGAGGCCTTCCGCGGAGATGACTTCTACGTCACTGATGGAGTGGGGGGCTTCTATGCCCGCCATCCATCCGCTTAGTATTCCTACTGCCGCGACGGCCACGATCATCATGATCATGAACTGCAGCGGCAGTCCTTCCACACTTCCGTTCCTATCCGTTTTGAGCTTGTTGAGGTTCATATCGCTCGGAGGGGATGTCTCCTTGAACGGATTTATAGCCGGCACGGTGCGGTAACGTTACCTCAGCGGAATCCTTTCGACCACGCTGTGCTTCGCTCCGGACGGTCCGAGGACGCTCTTCATCACCAGCACTTCCCCGCATTCGAACCGTGCGATGTCCCTGCCCGAGTATTTCTCTGCGATGCTGGAAATGTCGGCCTGCCCCTGGCAGCGCCCGATCGTGACGTGGCTCTTGAAGGGCTTGGAGTCGTAGTCGATCTCGGATAGGCCGGCGGCTATCCCCTTGGAGATCCTCGCGAGCAGGTCGGCGGGGTCGGCCCCTGCCCATACGACCCTGGGGTGCCTGACGTCGGGGAAGGCCCCTATGCCCTTCATCGTTATCTCGAACGGGCGGACGCCCTCCGTCGCCTTCTTCACGGCCTTCACGACCTTCGGCAGGTCGCGTTCGTCGGTCTCGCCTAGGAAAAGCAACGTAATGTGGACCTGTCCTGCCGGCGGGGCCCTGACGTTCTTGATTTCGGAGACCTCTTTCAGAAGGGATTCGAAGGCCTCTCCGCGGGGGACGGGTATCGATATGAAGAGCCTCGCGTGAACCCCTCCTCGGAGCGTATGTTGGCCAGAAGTCCGGCGCATCCCTTTTCGATCTCCCTGTAGGCGCGCCTGAAGTCGCCGGTGTACCAAGGGTCATCGACCTCGCCGCCTCCCGCATGGTCCAGGAGCATGCAGAGCTCCGCGTACGCGTCTGGAGGCCGGATCCTCTCGAGGAAGCGCAGGTTCATGCGGTCCATGCAGGCTATCAGGTCGAAGGAGCGGAAGTCGTCCTCCCTTATCGTACGCGCCCTCTTCCCCTCGCAGGATATTCCGTGTTCGGAAAGAACTGCGGCGGAGCGGGGGTCGACGCGGCATCCGAGGTTCTCGTCGCTGGTGGCGCAAGACTCGCATTCAACGAGCCCGGACAGGCCTTCCCTTTCCGCCATGGACCTGAACACGAACTCCGCAATCGGGCTCCTGCAGATGTTGCCGTAGCAGACGAAGAGCACCCTGAACGCCATATGTTTGAAAAAAATGGGAGGGGAGGGCCCCTCCCGGATCATTTCTTCTGTTCGGCCCTTCTGAGCTGGTTGAGGGCCCTCTTGGACGCCTGGTTCCCGCCTGCGGCGGCTTTGTTGAACCATCTCCTGGCCTCCTCGGGGTCTTTCTCGGTGCCCACTCCGTCCAGGTAGCAGCGCCCGACGATGAACATCGCGTCGGCGTCGCCGTTCTTGGCCGCACGGAGGTACGACTCGAAGGGCGAGTCCTCGGATTTGACCTTGACCTTCTCGCCGGTGAGCTCCTCGACGATCTGCCTGGAGACGATGTGCCCCTGCTCGGCGGCGCTGGTGTACCAGGATATGGCCTTCTTCTCGTCAGCCTTGGTTCCGACGCCGTTGTAGTAGCAGTATCCTGCGTAGTATTGGCAAAGGACGTTGCCGCTCTCGGCTCCCTTGCAGAACCACTCGAAGGCCGCCTTGTCGTCCTTCTCCGTGCCGATGCCCTCGAAGTACGAGTACGCCACGTGGTACTGCGACTTCCCGAACCCGTTCTCGGCGAGGTTCTTGTGGAGCTCGAACGCCTTAGCGGGGTCCTTCTTGGTGCCCCTTCCTTTCGAGTAGGCCTCGGCGATCGAGAACTGGGCCTTCATGTAGTTGTCCTCCGCGGCCCTGGAAAGCCAGTCGAAGGATGCCTCCTCGTTCTTCTTCACGCCGTTCCCGAGGGCGTACGCCGTCCCTATGTTGTAGCAGGCGACGGTGTTGCCGTGCGCGGCGGACATCATGTAGTACTTCATGGCGGCCTTGCCGTCCTTCTTGAGGCCGGTGCCGTTGGCGTAGTTGTCGCCGGTGGTGAGCTGCGCATACCCGTCGCCCAGGTCGGCCGCCCTCTTGAAGCATTCCGCGGACAGCTGGGGGTTCTTGGGGACAAGCTTCCCCTTCGTGTACAGCTGGCCGAGCATGATCATGGCGTCGGTCTGCCCCATCTTGGAGGCGGCATCCAGGAGCTTGAGGCCTGTGTCCTTGCTCTTGTCGGCGCCTACGCCTCCCATGTAGCACCTGGCGAGCCCGTAGACCCCGTCGCGGGACCCCCTCATGGCGGCTGCGGTGAACCAGGAGAACGAGTAGTTGCCGTCCTTGTGGACACCTATGCCGTCCATGTAGCATCTTCCCAGCTCGTACATGCCTTCCACGGAGCCCATGTCGACCATCTTGTCGTAAATGGCGAAGGCCTTCCCCTGGTCGCGGGGGACCCCCAGCCCGTACTCGTAGCATTTGGCCAGGGCGGCTCCTGCGGGAAGGAAGCCCTCCTCCCAGAGCTCGTCCATCATCCTGGCCCCGGCCTCGCGGTCCCTCTGGACCCCCAGCCCGTTCAAGGTGCAGACCGCCACCGCGAGCCTGCCGTCCTTGAGGCCCATGTCGGCGGACCTCTTGTACGAGTTGAATGCGTTTTCCGGGTCGAAAGCGGTGCCGACACCCAGCTCGTACAGCCTGCCAAGTATGAAGTTGGCGTCTGCATCGTCCTTCTCGGACGCGCTGAGGAAATAATCGAGAATGGCACCGTCGGCCGGTGTTTCGTGCGTTTCGTAGTAGTCGGACAGAGTGCGCAGGGCGTCGGGATTTCCCCTCATGAGAGCGCGGAAATACCACATGGCAGCCTCGTTCCAGTCCTCGTCGACGGTTATTCCGTTGGCGTAACAGGTGCCGATGGCGTTCTGTGCCATGATGTCGCCTCCCTTGGCGGCGCGAAGGTACCATCCGAATGCTGCTTTCTCGTCAGCCTCGGCACCTTCGCCGAGCGCATATTTCTGTCCCAGCTCGAAGCAGGACTGCACGTCCCCTGCCTCGGCCTTGGAAATCAACTGCTCTAAGGTTTCCATCGGGCGCGTTACGATAATCGATATTAAAAAAGATTATGTTGGATGCAATTGTGCTTCATGTTCCCACCAAGTCTGAGAAAACAGTTCGAAATCTGGGTGCGTCGCACAGGATGGGTCCGGCGCATTCGGAAACGGACTTGGATGTAGAATCCAATCGCGTCCCGGAGGACGAGTCGATCCTGCGGTTACGGAAGTAGAGGGCCACGTTGGCCCCCACCACGCAGATGTTTATCACGTAGAACGCCGCCACGAAGTTCACGTTCCCGGAGATGAACTTGCTGGCCAGCCCGCAGAGGTATCCCGCCTCCACTATCATCATGAACCCGAGGCTGGTGCCTTTGGCGGTCCTCGCCCTGTACGCCTTGACCGTGCTTACCGGCCAGGCGGCCAGGAAGCAGAGGAGCATCAGGACTTCCAGCAGTTCCGCGGCTATCGTTCAATCCACCTTCACAAGCTCGTAATCGCCGTTTCCGAGCCCGATCTTCTCGGAATGCTCGAAGTGGGTCTGCCAGCGCGTGCCGGGCTGGCTGCATCCGAGGAGGTCGTCGGGCTTCGAGGAGCCGCATTTGTCGTGGAGGTGGGATCCCGGCAACACAGGCTGACTCATCACCAGGTCCACGCACGCCTTGTCCAGGGCCACGGGGTCGAACGATGCCAGGATCCCCACGTTGGGGACTATGGGGGCGTCGTTCCCGGAATGGCAGTCGCAGTACGGCGACACGTCGCATATGACTGATATGTGGAAGCTGGGCCTGTCCTTGATGACGGCCGCGGCGTACTCCACCATCTTTTTGTCCACGATGGCGCCGTCCTGGTCGTACTCGGCGTATATCGCGTCGAAGGAGCACATGCCGATGCATCTCCCGCATCCGGCGCAGGCTTCCAGATTTATGGACGCCTTCCCTCCGGAGACGGTGATCGCTCCCTGTCCGCAAGCCTTGGCGCATTTTCCGCACCCTACGCATTTGGACGCGTTCATGCTGGGCTTCCCCTGGCTGTGCATCTCCATCTTCCCGCGGCGGGAGGCGCATCCCATCGCGAGGTTCTTTATGGCGCCGCCGAACCCGGTGATCTCGTGCCCCTTAAAGTGGGACAAGGTGATCAGCACGTCGCTGTCGGCGATCGCACGGCCGATCTTAGCGTTCTTCACGTAGACGCCGTCTATCGGTATCTCGACATCGTCGTTCCCTCTCAGGCCGTCTCCGATGATTATCTGGCATCCCGTCGTGGCCGGAAGGAACCCGTTCAGGTTTGCGCAGTCCATATGTTCCACGGCGTTCTTCCTGAATCCGGGGTAGAGCGTGTTGCAGTCGGTCAGGTAGGGGATTCCCCCTTCCTCCTTCACGATGTCGGCGACGGCCTTGGCGTAGTTCGGACGGAGATAGGAGAGGTTCCCGAGCTCCCCGAAGTGCATCTTGATGGCCACGAACCTCTTCTCCATCCCTATATTACGGATTCCGGCGGCGTCGACCAATCTTCTCAACTTGTCGAGGATGCTCTCGTCGACTTTGCATCTCATGTCCGTGAAGTAGACCTTCGGGGCGCTCATGCGACGTCCATCGAAACGCCGTATTTCGTACTTTCCGATTCATGGTCATGACCCGTACGGGATATGTGGCCCCATCTTTCGTCTCCACAGAGACATCCTGAGGCATCGTTTCAAATACAGGTAGCAGATAACCGCGCTTGGGCATCCCATTGCCCGAAGGTGATTACGATGTACAGCATGAGTCAGTTCGCAGGTCGCCTCCTCTCCGACGAGGAGTCGATCAAGAAGTACAACGACGAGAAGCAGTGGGGATTGCACATCGCCATCGACCTCGGAGAATGTGACCACCAGAAGATCAGCGACGGCGAATACATCAAGAAATTCGCCATCGACCTCGCAGATCACATCAAGATGAAGAGGTACGGCGAGCCTATCGCCGTCCGTTTCGGGGCCGAGCCCAAGGTCGAGGGATACTCCTTGATCCAGCTCATCGAGACCTCGTGCATAGCCGGGCACTTCGCGGAGGACACCGACAGGGCGTTCATCGACGTGTTCTCCTGCAAGGAGTTCCCTCCCGAGTCCACCGCCCAGTACTGCAAGGAGTACTTCGGCGCCAAGAAGATGCAGTACGCGACCCTTTTCAGGGACATCTGATCATTTTTCCGCCGGGGTTCCCCGGCATTCTCATCTTCTTCACTTTGCATGCAATCCAGATTGTTCGACATTCTAAGGATTGCCAGTTTATTCTTTATCCTATTTGTATAATTTTTTGACAATAGTATGATATATGCCGCCTTGGGATAGTCGTGACAAGGTGACTTAATGGACAAAAAAATCCTCGCAGTCCTCGCGATCGCGATCATCGCGATTGCTGGAATCGCCGCATTCGTCCTCCTGAACAATAATTCGGGGAACGATAAAGACGATGTCAAAGTCTCGGTGATCTCCGGAGACATACACCAGATTGCCGTGCACGTAGGTATCGAGAAGGGTTACTTCAAGGACCAGGGCGTCAACGTCAAGATTTCTAACTCCAACAACGGGGCTGGCGTGGCCACGTCTCTTATGAACGGTGACTCCAATCTCGGATTCCTCGGCGCGCCTCCGGCGACCATCAACATGATCAACAACGGATACATCGACTCCAAATCGATAACCAACGAATCCAAGGCGTACAATCTCGTCGCTCGCGTCAACAGCGAGGGATCAGGTTTCTTCATCAAGAAAGCCGTCGTAGACGATCCGGCCGCCGATGTCCCCTCCAGGAACGGTGTCGCCTTCTACGCTGTGAAAGACGGATCCTTCGTGGTTGGGCCCGAGAACGCGTCCGCCTGGGGCGGGCTCGTGTATGCGACGCCTGGAACGACCTCGATCCAGCACATCCAGCTGCTGTCTATCGCCAGCCAGATCGGGCTCAAGGTGGCTATGTACACGGTCAACACCTCGTTGGCAGACGACACCATGTACTATGTTTCCAACCTGGCGAACTACCAGTCAATAATTGGCGACAAGTCCATCGACGCCGGCGTGATATGGGAGCCTCAGTACCAGAGGGTCATCCAGGAGAGCACGGATTACATCAGCCTCGGGCTCACCAACGACTTCTTCCCCGACCACACCTGCTGCGTCATAGCCGCGAACGTCGCCTATGCCAAGGGGCACTCCTCCGATCTGGAGAAGTTCCTGACTGGATACAAAAACGCCGTGTCCTTCGTCGTGAAGGCTCTCGAGGACGTCAACTCCGCGGATTACAAGTGGCTCGTGTCCTTCACTAAGGATAAGGTCCCCGGCCTTACCGAGCAGGAGGTCAAGGATGCCTTGTCCAACATAATGTATCTATATGCCGATGGAAAGGACGGCAACCTTTCGGGCCTCAAGTCTGACATAACATCCCTCGTCGGCGGCCTCAAGGACGTCGGAGCCCTTACCAAGGACGTCTCCGACCCTGCCGCGTTCGCGAACCTGTTCGTCAACGACCAGTACCTCAAGGCGGCCGCTTCTTGAAACGACCCTTGAGTCGCCCTTCTGAAAACAGTCCCGGCGCGTCCGGGACTTTCCCTCTTAAAGTATTTTAATCGAGCAATCGTTTGCACGGGCGTGACCGTATGAGAACGAAGTATGATGAGCACAACAAGTACCACCGTTTCGCGAGATCCATAGCGATCACGGCGGTCTCGCTGGTTGTTTTCGTATGCCTATGGTGGCTTGTTTCGAAGGTCGCCGACAACGCTGCGATTCCGGAGCCGATGGAGACCTTCTCCGCATTGATAAGTCTGATCCAGAACGGGGATGCGGTGACCGGCCTGCCTCTGTCCACATACGTATCGTCGAGTCTCACGAAGTTCCTCAGCGGATTCCTTTTGGCGTTGGCGGTTGCCTTGCCCCTCGGCCTCGTTCTCGGCAATTTCAAGATAATAAGGGAGTTCACCAATCCTTGGATCGAGGTCCTGCGGCCGATCGCCCCAATCGCATGGGCGCCCATATTCATCTTGCTGTTCGGATACGTCCAAGGCGCCACTTTCGTAGTTTTCGTGGGGATATTCTTCCCGCTTCTCACCAACATCATCTTCGGGGTGTCCAAGATCGATCGTGTTCTGGTCGATGCTTCCAAGACCTTGGGAGCCAGCAACCTGCAGATCTTCACCAAGGTCCTGATCCCTTCCACCGTGCCGTACCTGATGAACGGGATAAAGGTCGGCCTGGGGATAGGATGGATGTGCATAGTCGCGGCTGAGCTCTACGCCACCCCTCTGGGCGGAATCGGGTTCTACGTTGCCAACATGATCACGTACGGCGCGTTCCCCCAGGCCTACGCAGGGATAATCATAATCGCCGTGCTTGGGCTCCTCACCACGGGCCTGGCCGAGTACGTTTCCAAGAGGGTCTCTAAGAGAATGGGGATGGATGTCCGATGTCTAAGAGCAAAATCAAGATAGAAGGCCAGAAATGGGGCAAGGAGCGCGTCCGCGCCGACCGCACCGACGAGCTGTACAAGGACATACCGGAAGGCGGCACCCTGATGACCATCGACGGGCTCCGCGTCGTATATATCACCGACGACAGCGAGACCGTGGCCGTGGACAGATTCTCCCTTGATGTGAAGAAAGGGGAGCTGATATCCATCGTCGGCCCGTCGGGATGCGGCAAGACCACCATACTCCGTTGCATAGCAGGCCTTCTCCAGCCCACCGAAGGGACCGTGATGATAGGCGACAAGGCCTGCACCTCCCCCGGCTCGGACCGCGGGATGGTGTTCCAGGACTTCGCCCTGTTCCCATGGAGAACGGTGAAACAGAACGTCAAGTTCGGGATGGAGATCGCCGGGGTCCCCAAGGACGAGCAGGAGGAGAGGGCGATGAGGTACATCAAGGCCGTCGGCTTGGAGAAGTTCGCCGATTCGCGCATCCATGAGCTCTCCGGGGGCATGAAGCAGCGCGTCGGCATCGCCCGCGCCTTGGTGATGCATCCTGCAGTCATCCTGATGGACGAGCCCTTCGGGGCGTTGGACGCACAGACCAGGAACATAATGCAGGAGCAGCTGGACAAGATCATAGTCCACAGCGACAGGACGATAATATTCGTGACCCACTCCGTCGATGAGGCCCTCTACCTTTCGGACAGGGTGGTCATCCTCACCAAGAGGCCGTCGACGATATACAAGGTCATAGACGTCCCGTGGCCAAGGCCCAGGGACCGCGCCAATCCAGAGTTCACGAAGCTCAGGAAGCAGATCCTAGAGTACCTGGAACAGCAGAACGTGATGGAAGGCTGATAAAATGCGGGGGGATGTCCCCCCCCCCCTTCTTCAAATTACGAGCTTTAGTCTGTCGTACTTGTATACCTTCTTCGGACAGACGAACTGGCATCTGTAGCAGGCGGTCCCGAGGCAGTCCTTGGTCTTCACGATTATCTCGTTTCCGTCTCCGACCTTCAGAGCCTTCTCTGGGCACTCCTTCTCGCACTTCTTGCATCCGATGCATCCTTCCATGTGCCCGCGGAGCTCCGTTCCGATGTCATGAAGGATCGTCAATCCCTTCTCTCCCAGGTCGGGTATGTCGCGCTGGACTACGCGGACGACCTTCGGGCTTCCCCTGGGCTTGGGAAGCTCCTGGATACCGGCGGCCGCGTTGTTGCGGTTGTACATCTCCATGCTCATGCCCTCGTCGCAGACCGCAAGCTCCTGCATGTAGATCTGTTCGAATATCTTGTCCGAAGCGAACATGACGTGGTTCGCCCTTATGCCGTTGGCGATCTCCTGCAGCTTGTCCAGGAGCTCCGGGTTCCTCAGGATGTCGGTAGACATGGCGAGGGACGTGTTCCCGTACTGGTAAATGGTGTCGCAGGACGGCGGTACCAGCCCGACCTCCCTTGCCTTGATGGCGTCCACATAGGTTCCGGACGCGCCCGCCATGTACATCGTCTTCATTTCGGAGAACTTGATCCCGGCGTGCTCCAGAAGGGTGAAATGTCCCGCCCTTATGGCCCCGATGGCCTTCATCGCCTCGGAGACGTCCTTGGAGTCGACGTAGATGCCGTTCTGCATGTGCATCCTGCCGTCGGATGTGCTCAGCTTGCCCTTGCGGTAGAGGTGGCTGTCTAAAGCAACCGATACGGCGGCGACGACTCCTGTGCCGGTGATTCCGACGGCTTTGTCGCTCATGGGACCGTAAGGCTCTATGCTCTCCAGGCCGAAATCCACCTTGGCCCCGTCCTGCGGGGTGATGGTGTCGTCCAGGACCTTGCATATCCACTGGAAGTCGTACTCCAGGTCGGATATGGCGCCGGGTCCGGCGAGCATCCCGCACTTGATCGACTGCCCCTCCATCGCAGGTCCGGCGGCCGCCGACCCCGTGTAAATGTCGTCCCCGACCTTGAGGGCCATCTCGGCGTTGGTCCCGTAGTCTGTGACCATACAGTTCTCCTTCTGCTCCAAGAACCCGCTCTTGTACATCATGGCCAAGGCGTCGGCGCCTATCTCGTGCCTGATTGCGGGCGGGACCAGCAGCTCGCAGCCGTCCTTGACGTCCAGCCCGACGTCCACGGCGGAGAATACCCCTGCGTCCCTCTTCTGCTCCTTGATGCCTCTGGCTTTGTGGGCGTTCTCTCCGGCGAAAGCCAGGTCGTCGACGGGAATTCCTTGGAAAAGCGAAAGCTGTATGGGGTTCCCGCATATGCTCACCCTCTCTACAGAGTTCTTATCTACGTCCAGGGCGGCGATGACCTTGTTCACGGTGTCGATCAGGATTCTGTGGGCGACGTCCGTCCCGACGTTTATGCA
>JAEEGL014623876.1_pt1 | contig 11737 bp, 7 predicted proteins | sample 9134231 | NCBI WGS metagenome assembly JAEEGL01 (sample SAMN16246548, study PRJNA631951) | gut metagenome | biome: gut microbiome; feature: rumen; material: fiber-attached | host: Bos | place: Iran: Karaj | collected 2018-10
AAAAAATCTTGATTCACTTTTGCCTTTGAGTGGCAGGGGCGATGAAATAGATGAACTTTCTGATACCTTTAATGAATTATTCCTGCGCATAAAGGCCGACTTTGACCGTGAACGTCAGTTTTCAAGTGATGTTTCTCATGAGCTTAATACTCCGCTTACTGTTATTTCGGGGCAGGCAAATCTTCTTTTGCGCTGGGGTAAGGATAATCCGGAACAGCTGGAAAAATCACTTAATGCAATTAAAAATGAATCAAATTCAATGCAAGCTATAATTGAAAATCTTCTGCAGATTTCACGAATTGAAAGTGGCCGAATAAAACCGGAATTGAGTCAGGTAAAAATTCAAGAAATGTTTGAACGTGTCGCGCTTGAATTTACATCTGTTAATGAAGCGGTAACAATAAATCATGATGGAGCAGAGCTTGTATTATCTACAGATGTCGAAATGCTTCATCAGATTCTTACAATTCTTGTTTCAAACAGTATTAAATTTTCAGGCAAAGAATGTACGGTAACGCTTAAAGCCTGGCAGCAGGATGGAATGCTGTTTATTCAGGAAAGCGATAATGGTCCTGGTATTTCAGATAAGGATTTGCCATATATTTTTGATCGATTCTACCGCGCAGACGAAGCACATACCAGAGCAGCTGGTGGTTCCGGTCTTGGCCTCGCAATAGCAAAAACTCTTTGTCAGTCGCTTGGTGCAGAAATCAAAGCAGGAAATTCAGAATCGCAGGGAGCTGTTTTTACAATCGGTTTCACTTTATAAAAAATACTTTTCTTTGTATAATAGCGATATGGAAAAGACAGTTTATATAATCGGCCACAAAAATCCAGATACAGATGCTGTAGTTTCTGCAGTAGGTTATGCACGTTTAAAAAATCTTTTAGGACAGCCGCAATACAAGGCTGCTCGTGCCGGACACTTAAATCCTCAGACAGCATATATTTTTAAGAAGTTTAATGTTCCTCGTCCGGAATATTTGCCCGACCTTGTTCCAAAGGTAAAGTATTTTATGCAGTACAACATAGAAACTGTTACCGAAGATATTTCTGTCTGGGAGTCAATTGCCCGTATGGAAAAATCAGAAAATCGGGTTATGCCTGTAGTAGATAAGGACGGACGATATCTTTCGCTGCTGCATTATTCAGGTTTTGCAAAGGGTGTGCTCACAATTCTTAATCCCGAAAAAAAGCATAGATTTTCCACAACAATAAATCTTATTCAAAAAACTCTAAACGCACAGCCGATTATTCTTGCAGAAGATGTAGATAAAAATTTTAAAGCATCGATTCATGTTGGTTCGTCGTCGCCAGAGACTTTCGTTCACCGTCTTGATTCACATGCAAGCGAAGACATAGTTGTTATTGCTTCTGACCGCGCTGACATTCACCGTATTTGTATTGAGCACAAGGTTAAGCTGCTAATTACAACCTCGGGTTATGTTATAAACAAGGAGCTGCGGGACCTTGCAGAAAAAAATGGCGTGAGCGTAATTGTAAGCCCGTATTCAACTTCGCCAACATCTATGCTTATTGCTTATTCTATGCCGGTAAGTGTGATGGGTGATACAGAAATAAAAACAGTCCACATTAACGATACCGTTTCAAAAATAAAGGAGCTTTTGCAGGAAGCGCATTGTAAATATCTGCCGGTAGTAGATGAAGAAAACAAGGTTATAGGAATTATTTCAGAGCATGATTTGATGAAGGAACCGAACATCGAAGTAATTCTTGTAGACCACAATGAGCTTTCGCAGGCTGTTGAAGGAATTGAACATTACACAATTCAGGAGGTTGTAGACCATCATCGTATTGGCGCTATTCCTACAAAAAATCCTATAACGTTTATAAACAGACCTGTCGGTTCTACAGCTACACAGATTGCAAATCTTTACCGCGAATATAAAATTCCTATTCCTAAGGATATTGCTCCGCTGCTTTTGTGCGGAATTCTTTCGGATACACTTGTGCTTCAGTCGGCAACAACAACAGATGTAGACCGTGAAACTGCAGAATATCTTTCTAATATTTCTGACCTTGATGTAAAGGAGCTTGGAAACGAGATTCTTATTGCTGGCAGCAACATAAGTGGCCGTGATGCAGGAGCTCTTGTCCGCCAGGATCTTAAGGAATATACAGAAGGAAAAGTAACTTATACAGTAAGCCAGATAGAGGTTGGCAGCACAAAGGAAGTATTGGAACGCAAACAGGATTTCTTAAAAGAACTGGAAATAGAAGCTCGCAGCAGAAAGGCACTTTTTTCGTGTCTGCTTGTTACAGACATTACAACCTTGTCGAGTGTGCTGCTGATGTCTTGCGATCCAAAGTTCAATCAGTTTATAACCTTCCCAAAGCAGGATGAAGACATTTACTTTTTGCAGGGAATTGTATCGCGCAAAAAGCAGCTGATTCCGCTTATTACAGAACAGGTTGTTAATTATTGCAAATAAACGAATTTATTGTTCGGGCAATTTGCTGTCGACACGCAAACAGAGGCGAAAATGACGTTTGCGTGTCACCATCAAATTGCCCGAACACATGAATCTTTTATAATTTGAATTTTTCATTTTTTTGTGATATAATAGTTATATATGGAAACAAAATTTAAGGTTAACCAGAAGGTAGTGTATCCAAGCCAGGGTGTTGGCATTGTAACAGAAATCTTTGAGAAAAAATTTAAGGAAGAGATGAATCTTTATTACAAGATTTATATTGAAGCTTCCGATATGATTGTCATGGTTCCTGTTAATAAGGCAGAAGAACTCGGTATCCGTCAGATTGTAAGTGCAAAGGAAGCTGAAGAAGCACTCAATCTTCTGTCTGATGAATTTGAACCTATTACCTCTGACTGGAAACTCCGCTATCAGATGAATCTTGACCTTCTTAAAAAGGGAACTGTAAAGGACATTGCAACAATTGTCCGCTGCCTTTATAACCGCAGTAAGGTAAAAGAGCTTCCTATTCTGGAACGCAAGCTTTATGATTCTGCACGAAAGCTGCTGGAAGATGAAATTTCTTTTGCACTTGGCAAATCTGCTAAAGAAATTGAAGCAGCAATCCATACAAAGCTTGAGCCTCCTGGAGCAGCACCACGCATTAAACACAGCATCCCGCTTGATGACGATGAAGATGATGATTTGATGGATGATGTTAATGAAAAATCCCGCGATTCTGATGACGACTTAGATGACGAAGATGGTGCTTCTGATGATATGGACGATTCAGAAGGAGATTTTGAAGAGGATGATGATTCCTTCTAATTCAAACCCCACAGAAAAAATTGCAATCGTAATAACAGCCGCTGGTTCTTCTACAAGAATGGGCGGTTCTGTTAAAAAGGAGTATCTGCCGCTTGGTGATGGTACTGTCCTTTCTACCTGTGTAAAAGCATTTGAAAATGCTTCCCGCGACAAAGAGCATCCGTTTGAAATTTCACACATGATTATTACTGTCCCGATGAATGGAGTTACAGAAGCTTCCGAAGCGGTTTCTGCTTTTTTTGAATTTGATGACGACATGAAAGAAAAGGTGGAATATGTTCAGGGCGGCTACACACGTCAAAAATCTGTATTGAACGCACTTGATCATATAAAAAAATCGCCGGTTCAGCCCGACATTGTTTTGATTCACGATGGGGCGCGTCCCTTCGTTTCAGAAAGATTAATTCATTATGTGCTTGTTGCCGTGCAGGAATTTGAAGCAGCTGCACCTGGAATTACTCCCACTGATACAATAAAGGGAATTGATGAAACAGGCTTTATTGTTGAGCATCTTGACCGCAGCGCCCTTACAGCAATTCAGACACCGCAGGGCTTTGTTTTTTCAAAGCTTTATGATGCTCATAAAAAGGCAGCCGCAGACGGACATGACTACACAGATGATACGGAAATCTGGGGAAAATATTGTGGCAACGTTAAGCTTGTCGCAGGAGAAGCAAAAAATATTAAAATAACATATCCGGGAGATCTGGAACGCGGGCAGGGAGGTTTGTTATGATTCGCGTAGGACTTGGTTATGACCTTCACAGACTTGTTGCAGGACGTCCATTACTGCTTGGCGGCGTAGAACTCCCTTTTGAAAAAGGCGAAGACGGTCATTCAGACGGAGACGTGCTTTTTCATGCAATAACAGATGCTGTGCTTGGCGCATCCGGACTTGGCGACATAGGCTCTTTTTTCCCTCCCGAAGACCCGCAATGGAAGGATGCAGATTCTGCTATGCTGCTCAAAACTGTTATAGAAAAAGTATATGCAGCCGGCTGGAAGCTTGAAAACCTTGACTGTGTAATCAAGCTTGAAAAACCAAAGTTTATTCCGTACAGAGAGCGTGTAATAAAATCTATTGCCGCTGTGCTTGGAGTTGCACCGGACCAGGTGTTTGTTAAAGCAAAAACCGGCGAGAAGCTCCCGCCGGTTGGTACTAGTGACGCTGTTGAAGCAGAGGTTGTCTGCCTGCTTTCGCGCTAAAAGTTTACAGGTTTATTCAGGTAACTCCAGAAGCAATTCAATTTCAGTTGTTGTTCTCTTAAAGCGTGAAGCAATTTCCTGAATTGTCCAACCTTCTCGTTTAAGGGCACGGATTGTTTCGCGTTCAGAAGGCGGCATGCTCTTATCCTGAGGACCTTTATTCTTTGCAACTTCATTTTTTGTAATTGAGTGAAGTGCATCAAACTTATTATTGATTTCACGCTGAAGCACCTGCTGGTCAAGCTGAGTCTTTTTAAGACCTGTGTTTGTAGCCTGGAGTGTATCCATTCTCTTTTCTGTTTCTGTAAGAACTGAATCGAGGTTCTGGAGCTTAGAAGCGGCTTCTGTAATTTTTGGACCACTCTGCAAAAGTCTGTCAACATTTGCCTGAACAGATTTAATTTCGTTAGGCAGCGAGGTTACCTGGCGTTCGCAGTCTGCAATACGCTGTTCCATATTCTTGAGGTTTGCAAAAGAAGTATCAACATCCTTAAGAACTCTGTTAACAAGCTCCTCTTTCTTGTCGAGACGTTCATACTGCTGAGAAACAATATCAAGCTTGTCTTTGTAATCTCGTACAGCAACTTCCATTGAACCAATGTCGTCGGAAGTAATGTTAAGACTCTGAATGCGTTCATCAATTCTATTGGATAGCGCAAACAGCTGACCAAACTTTTGTTCAAGCAAAGTAACGCGCTGCTTCTGCTGTTCGATGGAAGAAATCTGTTTTTCCATATCCTCGTTAAGTTTGATTATAGAATTGTACTGATTTGTTAAATCCTCTGCGGTATCTGCAAAAGAATCGAGCCTTTCAAACTTGTCGTCCAGTTCGGCAAGGTTTGCCTTAAGGGTATTCTGCATTGCATCGGCGCGTTCAAACTGCTGGATGTTTGCGCGAATTGACTGAAGCTCTTTTGTAAGATCTCCCATGCGGACCTGCATTTCGTTTGCATCATTCTGTATTTTAAGCACGAACTGTGCCTGGTTAGCGCGGTTCTGATCAGAGGCTGTCTGAATATCCTTTTTAAGCTGAGCAAGGCTTTGTGCAGAATCGCTGTTCTGTTCGCGTACACGTTCTTCTGTGTCGGCAAGCATTTTTGTATAAGTTTCGTTGAGTTGTTTGATAATTTCTTCTGAGCGTTCTTCGTATTCCTTTACAGAATTTTCAGTTTGATTCTGGAGCGAAGTTATCTTATCACTCAATTCATTCTGCTGGTCCTGAATATATGCAGCATAATTTTTCATGTCCTGACCAAGCTTCTGATGAGTTTCTTCCAGCTGTGCTTTTGTGTTTGTCATAAATGATTCCAGTTCGTTTTTGAAAACGTCATTGGCACCATCAAGCTGTGAACGCAGCTGCTGCTTCCAGGCATTAAACTCAGACAAGGCGGCATCGATAGAAGAGTTTCCTGTTTCCTGCTTTTCCTGCATGCTCTGTTCAAAGACAGCATAGTTAGAAAGAATATCTGACTGAACTTTGTTGATGCTTGATTCAACCTTGTTCATTGTGTTTTCAAGTTCTTTCTTAAGCTCGCTGTCGGTATTAACAGAAATCTGAGAAAGCTTTGACCTTGTCTCTTCCTGGAAATCTCCAAGAGTTTCCTGAATCTCGGAAATGTTAGATTCAAGACCAAGCTTTGATTTTTCAACTGCATCGGCAAGCTTGTCATACTGTTCGGTTGTTCTTGAAACAATAGATGCAAGATTTGCCTTAAGCTCGTTCTGGTATTTCTGTTCAATTTCGTTACGTGAAGTTTCGTAGTTTGAAGAAATTGAAGCAAGCTTTGTATCGAGCGTGATTTTCCAGTCAGAAAGTGCAGCATCAATTTCGTTGTTCTTTGTAAGGATATTATTGTTAAAGGCTTTTTCAAAATCTTCAAGCTTAGCGCTCATGCTGCCGGTGGCAGTTGCCTTAAGGTCATCGAGCGATTTGTCAATTTCGTGAAGTCTTGTTTCAATAGTTTCTGAATCCTGCTTAATCTGTGTTGAAAATTCTTCGTGGCGGCGCTGCTGGTCACTTGTAAAGCTGTCAAAGTCTCCAAGTACACGAGACTGAACTTCCTGCATGGCAGCACGCAGACTCTTTTCCAGAGTATCAATATCTGAACCGCTGTTCTGAATCTGTGAAAGCTTATGTTCAATATCCTTTTTGTAGGAGCTAAGCTGATCATCAATTCCTTCAAGAATGTTAAGGTGAGTCTGTTCACTTTCGGCAACGGAACGTTTAACAGAATCAGAAATGTACTTGTTCATGTTGTTAAGCTTAATTTCTGTATCTGTCTTAAAGTCTTCAATTTCTTTAGTGATTGCTTTGATTTTACCGTCAAGCTCAGGCTGCATTTCCTGCGCCCTCTGGTTGGCAGCAGAGCATTCCTTCTGCAAATCTGCAACAGCAGTTTCTGCTTCGTGAATAGAATTGCTTGACTGCAGAGAAACATTTCGGATTTTTTCTGTGATGCTTGCTTCGAGCTGATCAATCTTCTGCTGAATCAGCTGGGCATATTCATCAATCTTTTTGCTTGCACCTTCATTAAAGTTGTCGAGAGCTTCCCGTTCCTTCTGATCGGCACTTGCAATTGCATCATTATAGAGTCCCGCATATTTTTCCTGCATGATTCTGATTTCTTCATCAAGCTCGGTCTGGATAGTTTCGAGACTCTTTGAATTTCCGTCAACATCACGCTTAAGGAATTCAGAGGTTTCTGTACATTTTTTGATGCTTTCTTCAAGCGAAAGACGGATTTCTGCAATCTGCTGCTTGTAGTCTTCATCAAGGGCGCGAAGTCGTTCGCTAAATACATTCTGAAGTCCCTGTTCTTCTGTTTCGTAGCGTTCGGTAACGTCACGGATATTTGCTTCAAGGGTTGCTGTTTTTGCTTCGTATTCATTTTCAACAGCAGAAAGTCTTGAGCCGATATCGTTCTTAAAGTTCGAAAGAGAAGAATTGTAATCGTTCTGAAGTCCGTTGAGCTGATCTTTAAATTCATCTGCAAACGAATTGATTTCTTCGTTGATGCGTTCTTCAAGATTATTGATTTTGCCTGTGCTTGTATCAGAAATTTCAGAAATAGTCTGATTTATGCCGGTTTCAAGATCTGCAATTCTACTGTTGCAGTCGCCGGTAATTGCATTGATTCTTTGATCAAGGCTTTTTTCAAGACCATCAAGCTTGCCTGTGCTTGCATCGGTCATGTCATTTATAGCCTGATCATATTCATTCTGGAGCTTCTGATGTTCAGCAATAAAGTTTTCGTTGAACTCATTAATCTTTTTGTTGTTAAAGGCAGTTGCAGATTCAAAGGTTTTTGTGTAATCATTTCGGAGCTTTTGAATATCTGCATTGATTTTTTCTTCGATAGCAGTAAGCTCTTTGTCGCCCTTTGTTCCGATTGAACCAAGCTGAGTGTCATACTTGTGTGCAATTTTATCAACTGCTTCGTCATATTTTGCAGAGAAGCTCTGGTAGTCGTCGTCATATTTTTTGGTAATGGCTTCGTAGTTTTCTTCATAGCGTGTACTGATTTTTTCGCAGTCATCGGTACACTTCTGATTAATGCGTGTAAAGTCTTCGTTGAATTTTGTTTCAAGCTTAGTGATAATTCCTTCGTTTTTACCTGCAATAGAATCAAGCTGTTCGTTGTATTTGTCGTGAAGTGTCTGAACTTTGTTTGTAAAATTGGCAGAAAGTGTATCTGCATTTTTTGTAAAGCTTTCGTTGAGAGACTGAACCTTGTTTTCGTAGTTTGAAGAAAGGTTGTCTATTGACTGCTTGAAGTTTTCGTTCATCTTTGTAAGATCGCTCTTTATGTCTGCAACAAGCTTTGCTTCAGAATCCTTAAAGCTCTTTGTGATTTTAGCATCAAGCTCTGCATTTTGTGTCTTGAGTTCTGAAATGTATTTTTCGGAGCGTTCTGTTGCCTGCTGGCTCAGATGATCAAAGGCAGTGTTTTCAAGAGATTCGGCTTTTGCTGCAGCCTGATTGTAAGCTTCCTGAATCTGCTGCTTGATTTTTGCAAGTGCATTTTCTGCATCGCTTTGAGATTTGCGTATGTCAGAGGCAATTTTTTCGGCATAGTTTTTATATTCGTCAAGAAGGGTGGTGCCGATAGCTTTAAGCTGCTCTGCGTTTTCCTGGGAGAAATGTTCAGAAATCTGCGGGATTTTTTTATCAATGCCGTCTACAGTCTGCTGCTGCTTGTCCAGACGGTCGTTGAGCTTGTTAACGATAACGCTTTCCTTTTGAATGCGCAGAAGGTTTTCTTCTACCTGTGCAGTCATTTCGTCAAGCTCGCCAAGCTGGGCAGAATACTTGTTTATCTGTGCTTCAATAGTTTGTACAGCCTTAATGTCCCTGTCAAGATTTGTAATTTTTTCGGAAAAATCCTGGTTTTGTTGTGTAAGAAGCTTTACGGCTGCATTTGCCTGACTCTGACGTGAATCAAATTCTGCAATAAGCATGTTAAAGTGATTTTCGAGCACCTTATAGGATTTGTCCATATCTTCTATGCGGGAGTCTGCATAACGTTTTACACGGTCCATTGCATTTTTTTTCTTGTCATTTTCATGAAAGAAAATTGCAATACCCAAAGATACGACAGAAGCAATGAGAATTGAAATTACGATATCCACTTTTTTTCCCCACCCAATTTATTTTTGACCCCGAAATTATTCGGAGGTTTTATTAAATATAAACCTTTCAAGCTGACTATAATGCCAGAAGGTTATATCAGCTATTTTTGATTTGACCCCGAATCTTCCCCTTATCCAAGGTACAAACCAGCCGGCTTTCATGCCAAGTTTTTTAGGTCCAGCAACATCATACTTGTGGCTGTTCCCGATATACAAAATACGCTCTGCAGGAACTTCAAGCCGTTGGGCCAGTTCTTCAAAAGGCTTTGACGAAGGCTTGAGAGCACCAATGAGCTCCGAACTCAAAAGCAGGTCGCAGTCTTTTTTAATGCCCCAGATGTCGCCCTTCTGTTCAGGCGGAAAATCCGAAAGCAGCGCAATCTTAAGACCCGCAGCCTTGAGTTTGTGTATAAGTTCGGGTGCGCCATGACAGGCGCTTATTTTTTCAAAAAACGGTCTAAGGCCTTCGTAGACAATGTAGTTCAGCTGTTGTTCGGCCTCGACAATGGTACAGTTAAGCTCCTTTGCAAGGAAACCTATCTGTGACCTGAAAAGGTCGTTGTAGCCTTTTTCGTTTCGTTTGTCGGCACGCAGCATTTTGCGGACCTTGTTGAACTTCCTGAAAAAGCGCCAGTGCTTTAGATAGTGCGGCAGGACCCTGGTGTAGAAAACTATGTTTCGGTAGAGGGTGCCGTCGATATCAAACGCAACAGCGTCTATTTCACCCAAATTTAAAATATACACTAAAATATTATACTATATTATTGTAAAAACGTCATTAAAAAAGTGAATTTATGTAAAAATCTGGTACTTCCGTAGAAAACACGTGCAGCCAGCTGAAGAAACCTGTCTTTGCTCTGCCGAGTAGACGTTGCAAGTTTTCGAAGAAAACTTGGTAGTGAGCGTAAGCGAACGTACTAACTATGCGACGCAAAGCCAGAACCTCTGCTCCGCATTTTTTCATGATTTCAGCATAAGGTTTTAATGCCGTTTTTACAAGGATCTTATTATTCATGCATATTGAAAATTTGGGTGAGTAGCGCTTTGTCCGGGGAGATGCAGAGATTTTTTTCTTGGGTGGGGAGGACAAGGCCTTTGGGGCCGTTTTTGGCGCGGCGCAGGTATTTTACGTGGGTGTAGTACAAGTCTACTTTGGTGTTGGTGCGGGCTTTGGAGTAGTATACTGCGAGGTTGGCGGCGTCTAAGAGGATGTCCAGAGGTACAGTCTTTCCTTTGCGGGCTTTTATAAAGACGTAGCCGCCCGGGAAGTCGCGTACATGGAGCCACAGGTCGTCTCCGCGTACATGATGGCGCAGGAGCTCGTCGTTTTCGCTGGCATCGCGACCTACAAGGATGTACCAGCCGTTTATTGTATAGTCCAGCCCCGGGTGAGTTTTCTTTTTCTGCTGGGTTGGGGTAGTGTCACGGCGCAAAAGCTGCTCGATTTTTACAGGATTTTTTTCCGTGCAAATCTGATTGTACTGCTCGTCAAGCTTTTCTATCTGTCGGCGGGCGGCCTGGATGTCGCGTTCCAGGTCTTCTATGCCGCTGGTGGCTTTTTTGTAGTTTTTGTAGTAGTCCTGGGCGTTTTCCTGTGCCGATTTTTTAGGATCAATCAAAATTCTCAGGGTTTTGCCCGTTTCGTAGTCTTCGCATTCAAGAAATTTTGAGGTACCGTCAATCAGGTGGCCAAAAGTAAGGATAAGGTCGCCCTGGTGCTTGAGCTGGCCCGCATTTTCAAAGGATTTTTTCTTTTCGAGCAGGTTGTTCAGCGCGTTTTCCATCTTGGAGTGCCGCACGTTGTACCATTTTTCCGCCTTTTCCAAAAGAGACTCAATCGAAAGACTTGCCGCATGCTCGCTGTACCACCAGTCGATGTAGGAGTTGAAGGAGGGGAAAGCCTTCCCCTGCGCCCGCACTTCGTTGCGGTCTACCCCTTCTAACGGGGGCTCCGCCCCCGTAGCGCCCCCGGTCCATTCTCTGACAGGGTACTTTTTTAGGACTTCCGATTCTTCAACATTCTTGATTTCAACCTCAAACTTCTGCCCCTTAACTTCCCCGCGTTCCGGCCGTCTGAACATCGGTTCAAGAATCGTCCCATCAACATCACACAAAATCACATTCGCTGCGTTGTTCCACAGCTTTATGTAAAGAATGTAGTTTTCTTCAATTTCCGCTGCTTCGTCCTGCGCCGCCAGCTCCTCTTTAGAAAGCACCGGCTTTTTTACAAGAGAAACATGCACCGTCTGCTGGTTAGCCTTTTTCTCGTCGACGGCAACCATGCGGCTAAGCTCCAGCTTTACAACGCGCTCAAACCCAATCTGCTCGCAGGAATTAATCCGGCATCCCTTTATATGCGAACGCAAAAATTCCATAAATCGCAGCGGCTTATCATTCTTAGTAATTTTGCGTCGTGTCTCATTCATGCGAATAGAATTCTGCGCCGTACAAACTACAACTGTTTTAGCCGTGCCTTCCTTATAAGTATAAAGCGCCAGCATATCATATCCCGGCTGCACAATTTCCTGAATGAATGCGCCGGGCAATTCAAGCTCATCGAGAATCAAATTTATTTCGTTGCAGTTAAGAGACATATATCGATAATTGTATATAGTGAAAGAAGGTTAAGTCAATCTGTA
>JAEEGL014774309.1_pt1 | contig 11737 bp, 12 predicted proteins | sample 9134231 | NCBI WGS metagenome assembly JAEEGL01 (sample SAMN16246548, study PRJNA631951) | gut metagenome | biome: gut microbiome; feature: rumen; material: fiber-attached | host: Bos | place: Iran: Karaj | collected 2018-10
ATGAAGGATAAATAATAAAAAACAGAGACTCCCACAGGGCTTTCAAAACATAGAAAACCGTGGGAGTTTTTTAGTCGAAAAGTGCTGTAATTGACGGATTTGTAGAACTTTTATGACTATTTCCCAAAGCTATTGACAGGGGTTGAGCTTCCATGGTATCTTGATTATGTAATACTAGGCTAAATATGAGCCAGTGTGCCCACGCAAAGGAATGCGGGAACCAATCAAGGAAGAAAGGAGGGCAACAATATGGCTTCAATGGCACTTAACACTGTCTATAATCAATATCTAACTACATATGCGCCAAAGAAGAGCGACACTAAGTATGATACTCATAAGAAGAGTGAACTTAAGAGTATCACTAATTCCATGGCGCTGGTCAACAAAGATGCCCCCCTTTATAAAATTGATAATAGTGAAGAGACCCGTGAATATGTTGTGGGTCTGAAAGAGGAATCGCGTATGCTTCAGAATACCATTGCGTCCGTAGTGGGCAATGGCGAAGCTGATCTTGACGGCAAGGTTGCATATTCTTCCAATGAGAATATGGTTCTGGCCAAATACGTGGGAAGTGAAGAACTCTTAGCCGGAAGCGAAGAAGGCGATGGAGTAACATCTCCCGGCGGTGAGATTCCTTCATATAATATAGAAGTAGAATCATTAGCGGTATCTCAGGTCAATCTCGGAAAATATCTTCCCAAGGATTCTCTGGGCATAGAACCCGGCGATTATACCTTCGACCTGACGGTAAACGGACAGGGATACGAATTCCAGTATTCGATAAATGATACGGACACTAACTTCGATGTTCAGAGCAGACTGAGCAGACTTATCAATAATTCCGGAATACATCTGAGTTCAACCGTTGAAGAAGATGATGAAGGCAACAGTGCATTACGTATTGAATCCAACCAGGTTGGAATTCATTTCGGAGATACGGGACGTGCATTTGACATTACCGAGAGTTCCGGAGATAAATCCGGTTCTGTGGCATATTTCGGAATAGGTGAAGTAACAAGAGAAGCATCCAATGCTAAATTCATTGTTAACGGTATAGAAGCCAGTGCTTCGTCCAACACCTTTATTCTTGAGAAGACATTTGAAATCACTCTTACCGGCGTAAGTCCCGAAGAGGGTATTACCGCAACCGTAGGTGTTAAGCCCGATACGGAAGCTGCCATTGAGAATATCAACAACCTCATCGGCGGTATCAACCAGTTCATCAAGACTGTGAATGAATATAAGCAGTCTCAGGAGAGAGCGGGCGGTCTTCTTGGTGAGATCGGATCCATAGCGGGAATCTACAAAGACGGAATGAGCAGTGCCGGCATCAACTTTGCCGAAGACGGCACAATGGAGATTGATGAGAAGAAGCTGGGCGATACCATCATTAATGATGAGGGAGAGGCTCTTAACTCTCTTAAAGGTTTCACCAACGCCATGATGCGTAAGAGCAGGCAGATATCTCTTAACCCGGTAAGTTACATGAACAAGACGGTAGTCGAGTACAAGAACCCGGGTAAGACATTCCTGAATCCATACACAGCCAGCGCATACGCGGGCATGATGTTCAACAGTTACGTATAAAAGCAACCGACATCCAAAAGCCGGTTGCTTTTTTATATGTTGGAATATTATATATAGGTAAAAAGTTTGAAAAAATAAGGAAAAAGTCTGTTGACGGGGTGCCATTCCTATGCTATATTATGAGGGCAGGACATTAAAGGGTCCTTTTTTATTGCAATAATTCGCGTAAGCGTGGAGGTGAAGATATGCGTACAAAGATTACTTTGGCATGTACAGAGTGCAAGCAGCGTAACTACAATACAACAAAGGATAAGAAGACACATCCCGATCGTATGGAGACAAAGAAGTACTGTAGATTTTGTAAGACTCATACATTACATAAGGAGACAAAATAATGGGAGATTCTACACAGAATAAGCCGAGCTTTTGGACAGGTGTAAAGTCTGAATTCAAGAAGATTACTTGGCCTTCTAAAGAAGATCTCACAAAGCAGACGGTTGCGGTACTGATAGTAACAGTGATACTCGGAGTTGTTATTGCTTTGCTTGATACAGCATTGCAGTATGGAGTTAATTTGTTGTCTTTGTAATTGTGAGGTAGATTATGTCAGAAGAAGCTAAGTGGTATGTAGCTCATACATATTCAGGATATGAGGACAAGGTTAAGACTGACCTTGAGAAGACTATCATCAACAGCCATCTTGAAGACAAGATCCTTGAAGTAAGAGTACCCAAGGAAGAAGTCGTAGAAGTGAGAAACGGCAAGCCGAGACCGATTAAGAGAAAGTTGTTCCCGGGTTACGTGCTCATCAACATGGTTATGGATGATGTGACATGGTATGTCGTAAGAAATGCCAGAGGTGTTACAGGCTTCGTAGGTCCCGGAAGCAAGCCGGTTCCGTTAACAGAAGCAGAGATGAAGCCTTTGGGTATCAAGACAGAAAACGTTACTATCGATTTCGTCGAAGGCGATACCATCGTCGTTGTTGCAGGTCCTTGGAAAGATACAGTCGGAATGGTTCAGCGTATCGATTACAATAAGCAGACCGCAACAATCAATGTGGACTTGTTCGGCAGAGAAACACCTGTTGAGATAGGATTTGAAGAAGTTCGCAAAATGAACTAGTTAACTACGGGTTTTACCCGTCAGTAAGTGGGAGGGCCCCTATCCCGTACCACAATATATATAATAGGAGGAGCCAATCATGGCAAAGAAAGTAGAAGGATACATTAAGTTACAGATCCCTGCTGGTAAAGCTACACCAGCACCACCGGTTGGACCGGCACTCGGTCAGCACGGTGTTAACATCGTTGAATTCACAAAGCAGTTCAACGCTATAACAGCAGATAAGGGTGATATGATCATTCCTGTTGTTATCACAGTATATGCAGACAGAAGTTTTAGCTTCATTACTAAGACTCCACCTGCTGCTGTATTACTTAAGAAGGCTTGTAACATTAAGTCAGGTTCGGGTGTTCCCAACAAGACAAAGGTTGCAACAATCTCTAAGGATAAGGTTCGTGAGATTGCAGAGCTTAAGATGCCTGACCTCAACGCTGCTTCAATCGAGGCTGCTATGAGCATGATCGCAGGTACTGCAAGAAGCATGGGTATTACAGTAGAAGACTAATTTAGGAGGATTTTAAGATGAAGCATGGTAAGAAATATGCTGAGGCTGCTAAATTAGTAGATCGCTCAGTACAGTACGAGCCTGAAGAGGCAATCGCCCTGGTTAAGAAGACAGCCAGCGCTAAATTTGATGAGACAGTTGAAGTTCACATCCGTACAGGTTGTGACGGACGTCACGCTGATCAGCAGATCCGTGGTGCCGTAGTTCTTCCTAACGGAACAGGTAAGGAAGTAAGAGTTCTTGTATTCGCTAAGGGTACAAAGCTTGATGAGGCACAGGCTGCAGGTGCTGACTACGTTGGTGGTGAGGATCTTATTCCCAAGATCCAGAACGAAGGTTGGTGCGAATTTGACGTAGTAGTTGCTACACCTGATATGATGGGTGTTGTTGGTAGATTAGGTAAGGTACTTGGTCCTAAGGGACTTATGCCCAACCCTAAGGCCGGAACAGTTACAATGGACGTTGCTAAGGCAATCGCTGATATCAAGGCAGGTAAGATTGAGTACCGTCTTGACAAGGCAAACATCATTCATTGTCCTGTAGGCAAGGCTTCTTTCTCAGAGCAGCAGCTCCAGGAGAACTTTGATGCACTTGTTTCAGCAATTGTTAAGGCTAAGCCCGCTACACTTAAGGGACAGTACTTAAAGAGCATGACTCTTGCATGTACAATGGGCCCCGGCGTAAAGGTTTCAGTTGCAAAGTACTAATCAGTAAGAATAATAGGGAAATCAACGGAGGTAATTTTATTACCTCCGTTTTTTTATTATCTGTCGGCCGGAAGGGCCCAGGGTACAGAGACGACCTGTGTATGATATAATAAGGACTGGTGTTTTAACAAAAAAACTAGGAGGAAGTTATGACAGCATTGCTTAACAGCCCCGCACTGTATGCAATTTGCGGGATAATAATTGCTTTTGTTGCAATCGTCGCAGTGATCTTTATGGTTAGAGCTTATAAGGCGGGGATAGCGGTCGGTATGGATAAATCCATGCTTAAGAGGACAATCACATCCAGTGTGACTTTTTCGATTTTACCCAGTGTAGGAATATTGCTGGGTGTAATCGCACTTTCCGGAAGTCTCGGAACACCCTGGCCCTGGCTCAGACTGTCTGTAATTGGTGCGCTTCATTATGAGACACAGGTTGCTCAGGCGGCTGCGGAACAGGTGGGCATAGGAGCTCTTAGTATGAGCAATATGACTCCGGTGGGATTTGCGACCATAGCTCTGCTTATGAGCATATGCATTCCCTGGGGAATGGTGCTCTCCTTCTTTTTCAACAAGTCATATCTTAAAAAGATACAGGGAAAAAACAAGGATGAGGCCGGCACAGAGAAGAAAGCGGGCTTCGGAGATGCGGCAATGACTGCGATGTTTGTGGGTCTTGTAAGTGCATATATAGGAAGTTATATCGGTTCCTTTGTATCGGGCGAAGGCCTTTTTAGTTTCAAAGGAGACCTGACGGCAATAATTGTGGCTGCGGTTTCGGCAATCGTTATGGCCGTCTTTACATATTTTGCCGAGAAGAAACATATGATCTGGCTGGAAAGTTTTTCAATAGCAGGAAGCATGTTAATCGGAATGTTGGCTGCAATCTTTATATAGGAGGAATGTGATGGATAAGAATGCATATTTGGAAAAATACAATAAAGGCACTCACATTCTGGGAAGATGCATCAGTGCAGTGGCATTTCTGATGTTGGTGGGAGCCCCGTTTCTGATAGGTAAGATTATCGGCGGGATGCCGAATCTGTCTGCGGTAGCCAAGGGCTTTATATCCGTGGGACTTATCTGGACTGTTTCCAGTGTTGTGGAGTTCCTTGTATACACACCTATGCTTGGAGCGGGTGGCGGATACCTTGCATTTATCACGGGTAATCTTATCAATATGAAGATACCCTGTGCCATGAACGCAAAAGAGATGGCGGGGACCGCTTCCGGAACAACGGAGAATGAGATTATCTCCACACTTTCCATTGCGGCTTCAAGTCTTACAACGATTGTGGTTCTGGCTTTGGGCGTGCTGCTTTTAGCACCTTTACAGCCGCTTCTTCAGAGCGAGACGCTGGCACCGGCCTTTGCCAATGTGGTTCCTGCGTTGTTTGGAGCAATGGCTTATCAGTATTTCAGGAAGAACATTAAACTTGCCATGATTCCTCTTGTTATCATGAGCATAGTCTTCGTTCTTGTTCCTTCGCTTATAAGTCAGACAAGTATAATGATAATCCCAAGCGGAGCCCTTACCATAGGACTGGCTTACCTTATATATAGAAGAACTGAGGGACAGAATAAATGAAACTGATAGTTGGATTATTATATTTAACCTGCGGAATCGTCGGACTTATCATAGTGCTTCTTCTCATAGCGCTGATTAAGACTCTTTTAACAGCAAGCAAGAGATCGGGCTATGTTGCTCCCGAAGCGGATGACAGAGCATTGGAATATGCAAAGATCCTATCCAAAATGGTGCAGTATGATACAACTTCTCATGAAGGAGTTGCCGACCTTGAAAGATTTGAAGGTTTTCACAAAATCCTTGAGGAACTCTTTCCTCTTGTACATGGAAAATTGGAGAAGACTGACATAGACGGCAACCTTTTGTTCTATTGGAAGGGAAAATGTGCGGACAGACCTCTGGTGCTCATGAGTCATCAGGATGTTGTGCCGGCGGAAGGCGAATGGATACATGAAGCTTTTTCCGGAGATATAGCCGACGGAAAAGTCTGGGGCAGAGGAGCCGGCGATACCAAGTGTTCGGTGTTCGGATTTTTCCGTGCAGTGGAAGAATTGCTTAAAGAAGGCTATGAGCCTCCCGTGGATGTATATCTTTCCTCATCCTGTACGGAAGAGTGGGCAGGAGACGGCTGTCCCAAGCTTGTAGAGGAGATGAAGAGGAGAGGTGTGAAGCCCTACCTTGTTTGTGATGAAGGCGGCGGAATCATAACGGAGCCTGTGGGAGGAATAGCGGGCAATTTTGCCATGGTAGGAGTTTTTGAAAAAGGAAAGGCCGATATAAAGTTCACAGCCAGATCCAACGGCGGACATGCATCGGCTCCCAAGGCGGGATCACCCATCGCAAGACTGGCGGCCTTTGTTAATGAGGTGGAAAAGACTAAGCCATTTAAAAGAAAGATGCTTCCGGAAGTAAGATCCATGTTTGAAAGCATGGCACCATATGCAAGTTTCCCTCTTAAATTCATCTTCAGCAATATATGGCTTTTTAAACCCTTGCTGTTGAAACTGTTGCCGGCAATATCCCCTCAGGCGGGAGCAATGCTGCAGACAACCATGGCATTCACCATGCAGTCCGGTTCGGATGCATACAATGTGATGCCTCAGGAGGCAACTCTCGGAGCCAACATGAGATTCATCCCCCATCAGGGAATGGAGGAGAGCCTTGCCATAGTTAAAAAACTGGCAGCAAAGCATGAGCTGGATGTGGACGTGGTATATGCAAGCGACTACAGCGAATCGGCAGATATCAAGGGTGAAGGCTTCGGACTTTTAAGCCGTGTGATCGGGGAGACTTTTGAGGGATTGCCCGTAAGTCCCTATGTAATGACCGGCGCCACGGACGCAAAATGTTATCAGGAGATATGCGACTGCGTCTTAAGATTTGCACCTGTAATATACGGTCCGGAACAGATGGCGGGTATGCACGGACTGAATGAGAATATAGAATACAACTGTCTGCCGGGATGTGTGGACTTCTACAAGAATCTCATAAAAGCAATGCAGACATTGTAAAAAGACCTGCAAGGGTCAATAAAAGATTATGTTATAATACGAACTATGAGTGGCAAGAATAGGAAAAGAACTATATTACTGTTTTTTGAAATATTGGGACTGGTAATTCTTCTGGGTATGATTGTTCTCTTTTTTATAAGTGAGGACAAGAACAGACAGGAAAAAAGGAACGCGACTGTGGCACTTGCCCTTACTGCGGAAGAGCTTAAGGGAACCAATGTAAGCGACGACGCCAGCGATCACATTGACGTCAGCAGGTACGGCGAGCTGCTTGCGGATGAGGAGAGATGCAAGGCAGAGCATATATATGCCAAGGACACCATAAGTCCCGATGAAGTAAAACTTCTCTTTGCCGGTGATATTTCTTTTGCCGAAGGTTATGACAATATGGGCAGACTGGCGGCAAGAGGCGGTGAGATTTCTTCCGTCTTCAGTGAAGATACTCTTTCCATAATGCGTGAAGCCGATATTTTTATGGTGAATAACGAATTCACATATACCACCAGGGGAACACCTTCCCCCGGAAAGCAGTACACCTTAAGATCCAATCCGGACAATGTCAGATATCTCTTTGACATGGGAGTTGATATAGTGGCTCTTGCCAACAACCATACATATGATTACGGTGAGGTGTCCCTGACGGATACCCTTGATACCCTGGAGTCGGTGGAGATGCCCTATGTGGGTGCGGGAAGAAATATAAGCGAGGCCATAAAGCCTACATATTTTATAGCCAACGATCTCAAGATCGCCATTATCAATGCAACGCAGATCGAGAAACTTGACTATCCCGACACACCCGGTGCAACGGAAGATTCTCCCGGAACCTTCAGATGCTGGTTCAACGACAGAGTGTTGGACGTTATAAGAGAAGCAAAAAACAACAGCGACTATGTTGTTGTATACGTTCACTGGGGCAACGAGTTGGAGGAAGAAATCGACTGGGCTCAGGCCGAACTTGCTCCCAAACTTGCGGACGCGGGCGCGGATATAATAATCGGTGACCATCCCCATATATTACAGAAGATAGATTACGTAGGCGGAGTTCCCGTTATATATTCACTGGGCAACTACTGGTTCAACGGAAAAAACAGAGACACCGGACTGCTTGAAGTAATCGTTGGAGAAGAGGGAGCAAAGAGCATCAGATTCATTCCGGCTACCGAACCCGACTGTACAACGACAGTTGCGACCGGAGCGGAGAAGGAAAGAATACTCGAACATATGAGGTCCATATCCGGCGGAGTTAATATAGATGAAGAAGGATATGTGACGGCGAAATAAGGGGAATAAAAAATAATAATACGATGTTGACAGGTTTTTGCACCTGTGTTAAGATACCATTTGTGCCGAAGACAGTAGGTTGGTTTTCCAGTAAGTCGCAAGACGCCTACCGAGGGATGGAATTATCTGAGATTGATATGTCCTTTTGTCTTTGTGGCAGAAGGACTTTTTCTTTTTTACAGACTTCTATTCGGCAATAATCTAATAGGAGGAAAAGACATGGCAAAAGTTGAGATCAAGAAACCGGTTGTAGAAGAAATTTCAGCAGCTATCAAGGAAGCGCAGTCAGTAGTACTTGTTGACTACCGTGGACTTACAGTAGATCAGGACACAAAGCTTCGTAAAGAACTTCGTGAGGCTGGAGTTAACTACAAGGTTTACAAGAACACAATGATGAACTTTGCTTTTAAGGGCACTGACTTCGAGTCACTTGCTCCTTATCTTGAGGGACCCAGCGCTGTAGCTATTTCTACTACAGATGCAACAGCACCCGCAAGAGTACTTGCTAAGTTCGCAAAGACAGCTGATAAGCTTGAGATCAAGGCTGGTGTGGTTGAGGGTACACTTTACGATGCAGCAGGAATGCAGACAATCGCTTCTATACCTTCACGTGAGGAATTACTTTCAAAATTGCTTGGAAGCATTCAGTCACCTATTACCAACTTTGCTCGTTGCATGAATCAGCTTGCTGAGAAAGGTGGCGCCGGAGAGGCACCCGCAGCAGAAGCAGCAGCTACAGAAGAGGCAGCACCTGCAGAGGAAGTAGCAGCACCTGCAGAGGAAGCACCTTCTGCAGAAGCAGAAGTTGCACCCGCAGAAGAAGCAGCAGCAGAAGCTCCCGCAGAAGAAGCTCCTGCAGCAGATGCAGAATAATTGATGTTTATAAGATGAGGTGTTACCTCAATTTCAGAAAGGAGTCATAATCATGGCAAAATTATCTACACAGGATATTTTAGACGCTATTAAGGAGTTAACAGTATTAGAGCTTAACGATCTTGTTAAGGCTTGTGAGGAAGAGTTCGGCGTATCTGCAGCAGCAGGCGTTGTAGTTGCAGCAGGTGGTGCAGCAGCAGGCGGCGCAGCAGCAGCTGATAAGGACGAGTTCGATGTAGAGCTTACAGAAGTAGGCGCTGAGAAGGTTAAGGTTATCAAGGTTGTTCGTGAAGTAACAGGTCTTGGACTTAAGGAAGCAAAGGATCTTGTTGATTCAGCTCCTAAGATGCTCAAGGAAGGCGCAGCTAAGGCTGAGGCTGATGACATCAAGGCTAAGCTTGAAGAAGTTGGCGCTAAGGTTACTCTTAAGTAATCAAAATATGATAATTACAATGGAGCATTGGGATATCCCAATGCTCTGTTTTTTTTCTGTTTTGCCTGTTTTCAGAATTTAGAAAAAACATATTGACAAGGGATTGCGGTTTGTAGTATTATGGACAATGCACTATTGTGGTATGTTATGCGACTTAGTATGTGCAGAAATATATAGAACGGGGTGAAATGTCAATGGAAAAGAACAGAATACGACCCACCAATGAAGGTAAAAAGGTACGTATGAGTTATTCAAGGCAAAAAGAAGTGCTCGAGATGCCTAATTTGATTAAGGTCCAGAAGGACTCTTACAAATGGTTTCTTGAAGAAGGACTTAAGGAAGTATTTGATGATATCTCTCCTATAAAGTCATACGGCGAGCATCTCAGTCTTGAATTTGTAGACTTTAAGTTGTATGAGGAAAACGCTAAGTATTCTATTGAAGAATGTAAAGAGCGTGATGCAACATATGCTGCTCCTCTTAAGGCAACGGTTCGTCTTAACATTAAAGAGACCGGTGAGCATCTTCAGCAGGAAGTGTTCATGGGCGATCTTCCTCTTATGACGGAGACCGGCACATTTGTTATCAACGGTGCTGAAAGAGTAATTGTCAGCCAGTTAGTACGTTCACCCGGTATATATTATGCCATTTCACATGATAAGACAGGTAAGGAACTCTTTGCATGTACAGTTATTCCCAACCGTGGTGCATGGCTGGAATACGAGACTGATGCAAATGACGTATTCTATGTACGTGTCGACAGACTTCGAAAGGTGCCTATCACAGTTCTCATCAGAGCTCTGGGTATCGGTACCAACGAGGAGATCTTTGAATTCTTCGGTGATGAGCCCAAGATCAGAGCCAGCCTTGAGAAGGATCCTGCTACATCTACAGAAGAAGGACTCAAGGAATTATATAAGAAGCTTCGTCCCGGTGAGCCTGCCAGCGTAGAAAGCGCAAGAAGTCTTATCGAGGCTATGTTCTTCGATCCCCGCAGATACGATCTTGCAAAAGTAGGACGTTATAAGTTCAACAAGAAGCTTATGCTCCGTAACCGTATCCGTGGACAGATACTTGCAGAGGATGTTGTTGATATCACTACAGGTGACATCATTGCGGAAAAGGGTACAAAGGTTACTCTTGAGATCGCCGATGCCATCCAGAATGCAGGTACACCATATGTAATGATTCAGACAGAGAAGGCCAATGTAAAAGTACTCTCTAACCTTATGGTAGATATTACTTCTTTCATTGACTGTAATCCGCATGCCCTGGGAATCACAGAGCTTGTTTACTATCCTGTTCTCCAGCAGCTTATGGAGGATTATGCAGATGATCCCAAGAAGCTTAAGGATGCTATTACAGAGAATGTACACAGACTTATTCCCAAGCATATTACAAAGGATGATATTTTTGCATCTATCAACTACAACATGCATCTTGAATACAAGATCGGTAAGGATGATGATATAGATCACCTTGGCAACAGACGTATCCGTGCCGTTGGTGAACTCCTTCAGAATCAGTACAGAATCGGTCTTTCAAGACTTGAAAGAGTAGTAAGAGAAAGAATGACTACACATGATACCGAAGAAGTATCTGTACAGTCACTTATCAATATTAAGCCGGTCCAGGCTGCAGTTAAGGAGTTCTTCGGATCTTCTCAGCTGTCACAGTTCATGGATCAGAACAACCCTCTGGGTGAGCTTACTCATAAGAGACGTCTTTCAGCTCTCGGTCCCGGTGGTCTTTCACGAGACAGAGCCGGATTCGAGGTTCGAGACGTACACTATTCTCACTACGGACGTATGTGTCCTATTGAGACACCCGAAGGTCCCAACATCGGTCTTATCAACTCCCTTGCTTCATATGCAAGGATCAATGAGTATGGTTTCATTGAGGCTCCATACCGTAAGATTGACAAGACAGATGCAGAGAATCCTGTTGTAACAGATGAAGTTGTCTACATGACAGCCGATGATGAAGACAATTACCATGTAGCTCAGGCTAACGAGCGTCTCGATGAGAAGGGACATTTTGTTCGTAACATGGTATCAGGTCGATACAGAGAAGAGACTCAGGAATATCCCAAGAGCATGTTCGATTATATGGACGTGTCTCCTAAGATGGTATTCTCTGTTGCTACAGCACTTATTCCTTTCCTTGAGAACGACGATGCTAACCGTGCCCTCATGGGTTCCAACATGCAGCGTCAGGCCGTTCCGCTTCTTACAACCGAAGCTCC
>JAEEGL015846303.1_pt1 | contig 11737 bp, 8 predicted proteins | sample 9134231 | NCBI WGS metagenome assembly JAEEGL01 (sample SAMN16246548, study PRJNA631951) | gut metagenome | biome: gut microbiome; feature: rumen; material: fiber-attached | host: Bos | place: Iran: Karaj | collected 2018-10
ATTCTTTCTTCTGCCTCTGCTTGTCTTTCTCCTCCTGTATCTGCTGTGTTATCTTTTGAATATTCTTTTGCTTGTTTTTCGTTTTTTATTTGTCTATTATTATTTGATTTTGTGTTGTGACATACTCCCATTTTCTTTTATTGTTTTTTATTTATTCAATTTTTTTATTTAAGTTTTATTTTTGATTTTTTTTTGATATGGTATATATTTTATTTTTAGATTTTTATTAATTTTTTAGTTTTTATATTCCTTTATTTTAAGGAAAATTATATTTAGATAATAAATTTTTTTTTATATATATACAATTTTTATTAAAAGTTATTTTTAATGTAGCATATTTTATTTAATTTTTAATCATATTTTAAAATCTTTGTTTTTTTTATATAATATAAACAAATATATATGAAAATTAATATTAAACAATTATAAAAAAAATATAAAAAAAATCAAAATAAATAAATTAAAGAAATTTGTCAAAAATAATTAATAATTATTAAATATTTATAAATAAAATTTTATAATAAAAATATAAAAATTTTAATTAAAAATGATATTATCTTATAACCAAGCAAAAAAAGAAAAGGATTTAGATACATCATTAGATTCAATTAAAACAGAAAAAATAAATGAAATAGAAGAATTACTTTCAAAACAAAGTAAATAAAAAATATATAAATTTTAAAAAGAGGATGTTGAAAGAAAATCAAATGAATCATCAGATGAGATTTTTAATAAAAATTTTTTAGACTATGAAAATAATCAAAATACAATATCAAATCCAGGAAATATATTTTTAAATAATAACATAGAGCAAAAAGAAACATCAAATATAAGTAAAGAAGTAAGTTTATCAAGAGGTGAAGAAGAATTTATTCAAAAAGATATTTTACAAGAAATAGAAAAAAGTCCTAAGAAAAGACTGTCAAATGGAAGTTTAAAATTTGAAGAAAAAGTTGAAAATAGATCAAAAGATTCAAAAGAATCAAGTGAAGGATTGATTTCTAATAAAAAAAATTTTATTTTAAAATCTGCTCTATGTCAAGGTGAAAATAATAATGAGTATAAAAGTCATTCTTTTTCAACTAAAAATAAAGATAATAATAATAGATTTTCATAGTAAAAATAATATTTTTTTAATTTTTATTTTTATTTAGTTTTATGCCTCAAAATATAAGTAATGAAAGTGGGGAAATTGAAAATAATATTGATGATATGAATAATTATTTTGGGGAACTTTCTTTATGGGGTCAAAAACAAAAAAATGTTAATTCTTCATTTTTTCAAATTAATGATTATAATAATAATGACAATATTAATATTAATAATAATAATAATCATAATCAAAATATCTTAAATAATAATAATAATAATATTAAAAATACAAATAATAATATTATAAATAATAATACTATTCAAATTAATAATTTGAATATTAATAATAATAATCAAATTAATATTCAAAATCAATCAAACTATTACTCTATCATCAATAATAATCAACATAATAAAAATCCAAATAATGATTTCGAAGAAATAAAAGATGATTCAAATAAAATAAATCAATATCAAATGAAATATTCTCAATTTAATCAAAATATTCAACCACAAATAAATATAAATAAAAATAAAAATTATCAAATAAATACAACACATTCAAATTATGAAAGATTACCTTTAGAAGAAATAATAAATAATTGTTATACAATATGTAAAAATCAAACAGGATGTCGTTTTCTCCAAAGAAAAATAGATGAAAATCCAAAAATTTCAAGTGAATTAATATACCCAATAATATCAGATAAAATAAGAGAATTAACATTAGATTCATTTGGTAATTATTTCATTCAAAAAATAATAGAACAATTATCAATAAATCAAATAAACGAAATTTTAAATGGTCAAATCTCAGAAAACTTTTTAGAAATATGTTTAAATCCTCATGGCACAAGAGTAATACAAAAATTATTAGAAAGAATATACAATAATCAATATTTATTAAGTATATTTCACAATTTATTAATACCAAATTTATTAGAAATTGTATTAAATCCAAATTCAACTCATATTATAATTAAATATATAACATTAGTAAAATATCCTCAAAATGAAACAGTAGTTAATTTCATTAAACAAAATTTATTTAGTGTAGCAACTCATAAACATTCATGTTGTACATTACAAAAAGTAATTGAAAATGTTGATTCAAATCAAAAGAAAATGTTATTAATTTCTTTAGCACAAATTTCAAATATGTTATTTAATGATCAATATGGTAATTATGCTGCACAATTTGCATTATCTTTAGATGATAAAGATGCAAATAAAATAATAGTTAGAAATTACTTAATTGATTTTAAAAATAATACAAGTCATAAATTTTCTTCAAATGTATTTGAAAAATGTTTACAACATTGTGATTTTGAAACAAAACAAATGGTAATTAAAAGATTATGTAATTATGAAAATGTAAGATCATTATTATATGATATGTATGGGAATTATGTTTTACAACAAACAATGGTTGCTTCAAATGAACCATATAGAACTATGTATATTCAATTAGTTGCACCTTTACTTGATGGATTGAGAGTTTTACCTTTTGGAAATATTGTTATTCATAAATTAATGACTAATTTTCCAGAAATTATGAATTATATTAATATGAATAGGAATAATTATTTTCAAAATATGAATAATATGAATAATATGGGAATGGGATATTTTAATATGAATAATATGAATAATATGAATATGAATCAAATGAATATGAGGTTTAATAATCAAAATATGAAGTAAAGGATTTTTCTTAATTGGTATTTTTTAATCATTATATATTTTATTAATTATTAGCTTATCCATTTTATCATATCATATTTTTATTATAAAATTAAAAATTGTCCTTGTTCTTTAGTTAGTATAAAATTATTTATTTTTAATATTACTATTATTATTATCCTTTTATAAAAATTTATGATTTATAATGAAGTAAATTATTTAATTATTTATTATTAAATATATATATGGAACTTTTTTAATTATAAAAAATTAGATTAGAAAAATATAAATAATAAATGAAGATTAATTATTTTTTTATATTTTAAATCTATTTTTTATTTCTGTTATTATAATTAATTAATTATGATGTAACTAAAACATTGTTATAATAGGTTTCAAATAAAGAAATGAAATAAAATTTAATTTTAAATTATATTAATAAAAAATGATAAATCCAAATAATAAAAGTCAAAATGAAAATGAGAAATTAAAAGAAGATGAAAATATATTAGAAATAATAGAAAATGGTTCCCTAAATAAAATAAATGAACAACAAAAGAAAAAGAAAAATATACATAAACATAGTATTAAATGTTTAAATAAATGTACTTTATATTTATTAACTATAACAATTAAACACGAAAAAACAAATGTAGGATATCAATTTAATAATAATAAAAATGCATATTTCTGTCCTAATATATCAAGTTTTCAAGTATTATCATTTTTAAAACAAAAAGAAGAAATTGAAGGATTAAATATAAATAGTAAATTAAATTTACAAAAATTATTAACAACTTCAGAAGATAATAAATTTATTGAACAAAATTTATCTTTTCCAATTGAGAATTTAAATCCAATTAAAAATGAAATATCAATTTGGGATGATCCTTCAGTTTCTTTATTATCTAATAATCATGGAAATACTTCTTGTATTTTAATAGAATTTGATTTAAATAGTTGTAAAGAACAAAATAAATATTTTAGAGAAATAAATAAATCATTCACAGAAAGAGAAATTAAATGTAATTTAAATGGAATTGTTCATGAAAAAGAATTATTAAAAAATGATATTTCATTTTCAATTGATACTAAACAATTAGTTAAATCAATTGGTTATAGAATTGAAGATTATAAAAAAGAATATTTAAATTTAACTAATAAAAAGTTATTTAAATATAAAAATACATTCATGACACAAATTATAAAAAGACCAAATATTGGAATTATAATATCAACAAATAATAAAAAAGATTTAATTAATATTGAAAAATTACAAACTAATTTTAATTCAATATTAAATAAAAAATTTATTTTATTAAAATTATTTGTTGCAATTAATATTCCAAATTATTTATCAAATAAAATAAAAATTTCAGATGATATAATGAGTAATAGTAATTTTTCTCAATCTTCAAAAGGAATTCCTGCATTAAGTATTAATAGTGAAGGTGATTCAATTAATAATTTTAATTTTTTAAATACTGAATTAAGTATTAATAATTCTCCTCATTCTTCATTTTTAAATAATTCAGAGATTAATGATAATAATATTAATTTAAATAATAGTTTTTCTCATAAACAAATAAAAGGAAAATATTCAGAATTTAATTTTCATAATTTAGTAAAATTTAGTTGTTTTATTCCTAAAAAACAAAAAGGAAATATTTTTAATAATTATAATAAAAAAGAAAAAAATAATCAAGAAATTAAAATTAAAAGAATAATAATAAATAAATTTGATATTTTTTCAAATGAAATATTTAAAAAGTATAAAACAAAATCAAATTATCTCTCAAACTTTTTAATTTTTAAAAAGAATATAAAAATACTTATTTCAAATAAAAAAAATTTTCGTTTAATATATATTAATGAATTTTTTAAAATATTTGAAAGAATAAGTTCATTTGGATTAATACTTCCAATAATAAATGAAAAAGGTAATTATCAAACAATAAATTATTCACCATCATTATCATCTTTAATTTTATATATTAATAATAATGAATTATATGAATCATTTTTATCAAATCATTTAAGTTCAATATCAACTCAAAGTAATGGTGAAGATAATATTATATTAAATAATATTTTTCAAAGAAATGATTTTTACACAGAAAATACTAAAAGTTATTTATTAGGACAATCAATTTTATTTGAATTTAATGAAACAAAACCTCCTTTTTTAAGATTATCTTTAAATGAACAAATAAATAAAATTTTATATCCAATTATTAATTCAAATATAAAAATTAAAATTGGAGAAATTGATTTAGAAAAAAGTTATTTTGTTATTTCTTGGAATCCTATTAATTCATATGAAAATCAAACTTCTTTTTTAACTTATTATAATTTTAATGGATCTTTAATTGGAATTTTACCAATCAAATTAGAAATTAATAAATGGTTAGCAAGTATTTGTCTTAATGAAAATGAAAGTTATTATAAAAGTGGTAATGAATTAAAAAAAAATATTTCTAAAATAGAAAACTTTTTATTCAATTATAATTTTTATAATGAACAACAAAATATTCCTAATATTTTTTCTTCAGATTACGAATTTTATTTAAAAAATAAATTATTTTTTCATAAATAAATAATTCTATTCATACTTATCAAAAAAAACAACATTCAAAAAAAATGTAAATAATGGAGTATAAATTTAATATATTTATTTATAAATAAATTAAATTTATAATATCAAAAATAGCAAAACAAATAAAAGTTTGTTATTTAATAATCAAACACAAATTAAAATTTCTTTCTTAATTAAATTATATAAACCAAATATAAAATAAACTAAAAAATAAAATAAAAAATAAAAAAACTAAATCAAAAAATAAAACAAAAAAAAAATAAAAAAAAAAATGGAACCAACAAGAAAATACAATGCAATAATAATAGGAGCAACAGGTGCAGTAGGTCGTGAATTAATAACTCAATTATTAAATTCAAATGAATATTCAAAAATAACAATATTTGTACGTCGTACAATAGATCGTTGGTCTCTCTTATCAGAATCACATAAGAAAATATTAAACATAATAAAAGTAGACAACTTAGATTTTTTATCAGGAACAAAAGAAGAATTAGAAAAAAAATTAAACGACTCAATTCAATATGACGTTTTATTCAACGTTTTAGGAAGTCGTGTAGGAAGAGGAGAAGAAGAATTTAGAAAAGTTGATTATACTTATGTTATTCAAAGTTGTGAAATGTGTGAAAAATTAAATATAAAACATTTTTCTCATTGTTCTTCAATGGGAACAAGTAAAGATTCTTGGTTTCTTTATATGAGAGTTAAAGGAGAAGCTGAAGAAGAAGAAATGAAAAAAAATGTTGATTATATTACAATTTTTAAACCTGGTATGCTTTTAAATAGAGATAATGATATGAGAATTGGAGAAAAATTCGCTTCTTGGATTCCTTTTGCTCCTAAAATCGATGTTAAAGATCTTGCTAGAGCAATGTATTTAAATGATATTCAATATCAAAAAATGGAAGTTAAAGAAAAGAAAAAAGTTAAATTTGAAAATAGTGATATTTTGAAAATTGTTGAAGACGAAATTAAAGATATGTAATTTTTAATTTATTATTTATTATTTTATTTGACATAATATTAAAGGTTTTTATATTTTTTTTATTTTTTTTATTTTTTTTTATTTTTTTTTATTTTTTTTTTGAGCTTTAATTATTTAAATCATTATTTTAAAAAAAAAATATTTATTTTTTGATTTGTTTTATTTTTATATTTTTACCTTTTATTTTATTATATTTTTTTAATTAGTTTTGACCTGCAATAGTTTTTATTTTTTTTATTACCGGAAGTGGAAGTTCAATATTATCTACTTTAGTTCCTCTTTTTCCTTTAATCATATCAAATATTTTTTCATTATCAGTTTCTAATGTTGAAAAAGCTCTTTTTATGAAAAATTTTTCATCTTCATGAGATTTCATTAATTGTTTATCTTTTTTTTTATTTGAAATTGAATTTCTTTCGTCTAAATCAATTGTAGCTTGAATTATTGACATTTTCTTATTTGCTTTTTTATCAACTGGAGTAATTAAATTATGTTGTTCTATTTCATTTAAAGAATCTTTAATTAGAATACACCATTCTAAAAAAGTTTTTTTATTTGGAAATTCATCAATAATTGTTTGAAATAAAGAATATTTATTATATTTTTCACTAATTTTATTAAAATTATAAATTTTAATTATTGGTTTATTTAATTCTAATTTAACTTTTTTTGTAGGAGAAGCATTAAATTCTCTTATTAATTTTTCAATTGGATTTTTAATTTTTTGTAAAAAATAACTTCCATTATATTTTTCTATATCATTTAACCAAGAAAATACTTCAAATTGTTCTAATTCATGATAATTAAAAATTAAAGTATTATCATTATTAATATCCATAAATTTAATAAGAAAATATATTTTACTTGCAAATTTTCCTATTTGAATAATTTTAATTAATTGTTTGAAATTAAAATAAATATGATATTCATTTGATTGATGATTTTGATAATCTAAAATTGTAACTCTTATAGAAAAATTTGTTAATGTAATAATTTGAGTTTTTTCTTTTTCATTTGTATAAATAAATTTATATTGTTCTTCATTTAAAGTATATTCACTTTTTTTTGGTTCATTTAAAAATAGTTTTATATTAAAAATTGGAAGATGAGAAGTTAATCTTTCTAATAAGAATCTAAATTGTTTAAATCCAAATAAATATTTCATAATATAAAAATCCCAAAAAACAAAATTTAAATTATATAAATAGAACAATAATTCAAAATTTATGAATTGTTGAACTTTAATTGAATTTGAAGGAACTGTATAAGAAATTAATGGCAAAATAATAGTTACTTTAAAGTTTTTTTTTGGAGTAATCCATAAAAAACTATATGAATTATATTTTTGATTTTTAATATTTTTATTAAGAGGATGAATAGAAAATGATTTTATTTTTTTTCTTTTATCTAATAAATTATGATATTGAACACCTATTTCATTTTGAATATTTTCAATATCATTTTCGAGATTATGTTCTAATGTAATAGAATTTTTATGTTTTTTTGGTTCTTTGAATGATTCTTGTTTTTTTTTTTCAATTTCTTTTGCTTCTGATGAATACTCTTTTAAATTAAATATTGTTTTATATATTAAATCATCATCTATTCTAACTTTTTCATAATTATTATCGAATTTTATTGTATTAGATAATAATTTTTTAAATGATTCTATTCCTCCATAATAAAATAAAGGAAGTAATGAAAATGGAAATTCAATTTGTAGATTTTTATTTATAGAATTATTATTATAAGGTTCTTTTACTTCTGATGGATCTTCAAAATATATCATTAATGAAGTTAATTTTAAATGAATTTTCTTTTTCTTTGGTCCAAAAATAAAGCTCTTTTCTAAAAAAGTAGTTAAATTTTCATTTTTATTTTTTTTAAAATATTCAACTTTTTCTTTTAAAATATTATCATATTTTTCTTTTTGATTAAATATTTCTTCTTCATTATACTTTAAATTAATATATTCAGAAGAATTAAAAAAATCATTTTTATAATTATTAAAATAATCAAATTGAGTATTATTATTTTTAATTTCATTATAACTTAATAGATTTTTTTTATTAAAAGGAAAAGAACCAAGACTTCTAGTAGTAGAAGAAGTAGAAATAGTATTATTAAAATCTCTTTTACTAATTTTGGAATTAATTGCAATTGATGGAATTAAATCTCCTTTATTATTAAAAATAGGACATAATTTTGGAATTTTTTTTGATCTAAAATGTTCATGTCTTAATATGTTTAATGCTTTATTATTTTTTTTTAATTGAATTAATCTATTTTCTGTTTTGTTATATGAATTTCTATCTGTATTTGGTTTAATTAAATATGGTAAAGTATCTGAATAAAATGAATTATCTTGATCTATATAATAATTGTGAAATGAATCTGAGTTTTCTATAACTTTTTTTGTAAGTCTATTTATTGATTCAATGAATTGTGAATGAGTTTGGGAAAACATTTTTATAAGTTTTATTAAAAAAAATAATTACATTAATTATATTTTTTTTTAATTTTAATTAAAGTAACTTATTTATTTTATTTTAATTTTTTTAAAGGTTGTTTTTAAAAAGTATATTATTAAAGATTATTAACAATATTTTCATTTTCTTTTAAATTAATATTTATAGTTTCTTTTAATAATGGTTTTGAAATTAGGATTTTATTTTTATTATTTTTTATTATTTCACATAAATTATTATTTTTATTATTTATTAAAATTTTTTTTGGAGTTTTATTCTTTCTTTCTTCTTTAATTACTTTTTTTTCTTTAATTCCATTATAAACACTTACACAACTTATATTATGTTTAATTGATTTCTCATAAGATATTTCTTTTGATTTGTAATATGATTTTTCTCTAAAAGATTTATTATACTTTTTATTTCTTGTATTATCTTTGTTCTTAATAAATTTAAAATATTTCTCTTTTATCGGAATGTTTTCAACATGAAATGGATTTTTTTTAATTAGACTTATTTTATTTAATGTTATATCTTTTGATATTGTTGTATATAATGAATTTGAATTTAACGAATTAATATTATTGTTATTATTTATATTTAATAAATTTGAATATGTTCCATTTAAATTATCAATTGAGTTACTTTTTTTTCTAATAAATATTGACTCAAAATTTTTTAATTCTTTTTCTTTTTCATTTAATAATTTTTTTAATTTATTTTCATTTTCGGTTAAATTTGAATTTATTTCTTCTAAGTTTTTAACTTTTAAGTTTAATTTATCAAATTTTATTTTATATATAATCCTATTTTCTTTTTCTTTTTGTAAATTTTCCTATATTAATATAAATATAATAATTACTAATTTTTTTTTTAATATTGCATTTTCTTTTGTAAAATATTCTATTTTTCCTTTTAAACTATTAATATATAATTTTAATTGATTTTGAATTCCAATTTGTTCTCTTAAATTACTTTCTTCTTTTCTTAATAATTGTTCATAATCATTACCATAATATTCAGGAGTTTTTTTATTATAATTATTATTAAGTTCTATAAATTTTTTTTCTGCATTCATTGTTATTGCAATATCAAAAGATGATTTTATATATTCAATTAATGTCATTAAATTTTGTTTTTCTAAATTCTCTAATTCATTTTTTTTATCATCTACACTTTCCTTTATTTCTTTCTATTTTTTCTATATGATAAATATATATTTTACATCTTTAATATAAGAATTTTTAATTTGTAAATATAAATTAATTAAAGCATTTTTTACTTTTTTAACTTCATCATTCATTTAAATAAAAATTAAATATTTTTATATAAAAAAATCAATATATTGAAAAAAATAAATAAAATGATTACACAATTTGAAAGAATCGATAAAATAACGGATAAAATATTTTTAGGTGACTTAACATATGCATGTAAAATTGAAACATTAAAAAATAAAAAAATATCAAGTATAATATCATTATGTGGAAAATTATCTCCAAAATATTCTAATACTTTTAATCAAAAAATAATTTATATTGAAGATTTACCAAGTGAAAATATAATACAATATTTTAAAGAATGTATTGAATTTATAGAAAAAAATAAAACAATTTATATTCATTGTTTATGTGGAATAAGTAGAAGTCCAACAATTGTAATAGCATATTTAATGTGGAAAAAACATTCTTCTTATTTTGATACTTTTCAATTTGTTAAAAAAATTAGAAATAATATTAATCCAAATGGTGGATTTACTCAACAATTAAAAATTTTTGATAAGTTATTAAAAGATAATAAATATGATTTAAGTTTAATTGATTTTTCTAATATTAAATGGAGGCCTGCAAGATTTATAATATAATGTAATTTTATTTAATTAATTTTTTTTTATAAGATATTTTTATAATATATAAATAAATGTTTGTAAAAAATATATTAAAATAAAAGTGACAATAAATTTTTAAAATAATTAAATAAAAAATATTAAATTTGAATAAAAAGAAAAATAAAAATATATCATTTAAATAAAAATAAAAAAATAAAAAAAATGTCTCAATCAAATAATAATCCAATAATTATAGCAGGAAATAATATAATAACAACACCATATGAAAAAGTATTATCAATAATAAATGATGCAAAAAAATTTATAAACATGATGAGTAAAAATCAAAGTAAATTAATAAGAGATTTAGAATGGGTAATTAAAGTTATAACAAGTCATTCCTTATATACATATGAATTAAAAGATAATGAATTAATTCAAAAATATTCAAATGAAAATCAAGACTTTAAACAATTTGTTGAATTTGTTTCTGAATATAATGAAGAAGTTATTCAAATGAATAAAAAAACAGATTTAATTAATTCTAAAAGTTTAAAAATGAATAATGAATTATTAATTCCTTCTTTTAAATTAAAAAGAAAATTTCATATTAAAAATAATTCAAATGAAGGTGTTGTAAAAAAAAAATTTAGTGGAAATAATTTACCAAGACAAAAATTAAATTTAAATTATAATAATGGAAATGATTCAAATAAATTGTCAGTTAATTCATTAAAAGCAATGCTTAAATATAATAATAGTAATAATAATTTTGCTACAACATCTCCGAATTATTATCCAATGAAAAATTCTCCATTAAAAAAATCTCAATTTGTAAATTCTCCATTTAATAATTTAATAAAATCAACAGAATTAACATTTAAAAGTCCAAATCGAATGTTAAATATAGTAAAAAAATATCCATTAACAAAAGAAAATCATAATTCAGATAAAAAACAAAATCAAAGACCAAGTTCCTCAGAAATAAAATCTCAAAAAAACACATTAATATATATAGAATCATTATTATCAAATGCAAATTATGATTTTAAACAAATATTTGATAAAGAATTTAACATATTTGA
>JAEEGL016141582.1_pt1 | contig 11737 bp, 11 predicted proteins | sample 9134231 | NCBI WGS metagenome assembly JAEEGL01 (sample SAMN16246548, study PRJNA631951) | gut metagenome | biome: gut microbiome; feature: rumen; material: fiber-attached | host: Bos | place: Iran: Karaj | collected 2018-10
ATAATCACTAACTTTTAAAGCTTTTTGAATAACATAATTCCCAAATTGATCATTTATCATTTCTTTAACATATTTATTTTTAATAATACAATTAACTAATTTTTTAGAATTTTCATCTTCACCTATAATACATTTATCAATAACATTCGAAGAAAATTTTTTTTTTGATAAAGGAAGACAATTTTTAATTAAATAATCATAAATAATATCATTATATTCTTTTTCTTTTAATTCAATAATTAATTGTATTGTATAATTACCATATTCATCATTAACTAAAGCACCAATATCACTTAAAATTTTTAAAATTAAACTTTTTAATTGAACACTTGAAGCATATTTAAAAGTATTTTGAAGTATTGTTGCACCTTGTTTTAATTTTGAAATTTCAATTGCATATTGATTTAATAAATCAAATATAAATTGATTTCTATCTTTTGGAAATATTCTTGCAATTTTTTGAAAAACATGATTTCCATTTTTATCATAACATAATGCAAAAATATGTTTTTCTACTAAATTTTTTATTATATTATTTAATTCAGGTGTTTCAATTTGTTCATAAATTCCATTATCAAGTTTTTCTAATGACTTTTGAAATACTCTTGTTCCATAATTATTTACTGATATTTTAAATAAATCACTTTGTATTTTTGAAAAAAATTGAGTTATTAAATTTTGATTTTTTTGAAATAATATTACATCAAAAAATTTTTGTATTACATAATTTCCAAATTGATGATTTATTATATCAACTAAATTTGATTCAATATTTTGATAAAATTTAGTAATAAATTCAGAATCATTTTTTTTTTCTTCTAATTTTTCTTGAATTTGTCTACAACGAGTTTGATCAGTTAAATAAGAATTTAAATTATCTAATATATAACTATCTTCATTATAAAAATTATTAGGAACAGGAATAGTAAAAGAATTTCTTTTTTTTTGAGTTTTTGTTTGTTTATTATTTTGAATTGGAATAGATATATTTCTTACATTATTAAATGCATTATAATTATTTATATTTGTATTAACCATAAATGGATTATTCATATTTTGAAAATTTGGTGGATTTTGAATTGGAAAATTAAGGAAATTAAAATGAGGATAATATTGTACAGATTTCCTTCTAAAATTATTAAAATTATTATTATTTATATTCATATTATTATTATTATTATTTGGATTATTCATATTATTAATATTAACATTTTGAGAAGGAAATAATTGTTGTTGTTTATTTTGTTGAATATTATTATTATTTGGACTTGGTATATTCATGTTAAATTCTTTAAATTTATTTAAAAAATTATTTAATGAACTTGTATCTGATAATCTTTTATTTTTTCTTGAAGTTATTGGAAAAGGTATTTCTTCTTCATCATTTTCACTTTCAGAAGAAGATGAAGATGAACTTGAATTTGAATTTGACATTTTTTGAGATTGATTAGAATTACTTTTATATTTTGAACTTGGATTTGTATTTGAAAAAAATGATGAATATTTATCAAATTCTTGAAATGCAAAAAGTGAATTACTTTTAATTTCTAATTTCCTTTGATTATTACCACTATTTGGTCTTTTTGTTTCAAATGGTTTTTCTTTTGGTAATTGATAATTACCTGAATTAGGTGCAAATGAATGTCTTTCAAAATTGGAATCCATTTTTTTATGTTTTTAATTATATCTTAAAATGTTTATTATATTATAATAAATTCATATTTAAAATATTTTATTTTTATTTAAAAGATTTAAATTATAAAAAATATTTTTATTTAAATCATAAATTATAATAATAATGAAATAGAAATTTTATAAAAAATTTCTAAAATTATTAAAAAATGAATGAATTATTGAGTTTGATGGATTAAAGAATATATGATAATAAATATTTCAAATAATTCTAATCAAGCAGAATAATGGAATTTTGTTAAAAAAGATAAACATTAATAATAAGTTTGAAATAATTAAAATTATTTGTTTTAAATAAAACCATTTATTTCATTGAGAATTAAAAAAATATAAAAAAATTTATTAAAAATTAAAATAAAATAAATGATTTAAATACAATTGATAAATTAAAATCAAAATTATTAATAGAATTAATCAAAATTATAATTAAATTTAATTAAAAAAATATTTATAAGAATTTAATAAAAAAAACAAATAAAAAAAAATGCAAATACTTCTTTCAAAACCAAAATTAAGAGTAACCCCAATAACATTTCTTCAAAAAACAATAGAATGGATAGCAAGTGGTTTTTCAATGGTATATTTTTCAACCCCTTTAATTCAAATAATAAGAATGTACAAAGGTCAATTAAATGTTGAAACACTTCCAATTACACTTATAATTACAATATTATTTAATTGTACTTTTTGGATTTTACATGGAATTACAGAATCAATAACTGAAAAAAAAGTTTGGTATTCTTTATTAATATGTAATGGTTATGGACTTTTAATAAATATAGCAATGTTATTTTTATATTTATTCCTTTATCTTGAAAAAAATATAAAAAAATTTATTGGATATGGTTTATTTGTTGTTAATTTATTATTAGAGGTAAGTTATTTAATGGAAGTTTGGGTTATTAACAAAAGAAAAGATAGTAATGATTTAGTTGGTTTTGTTGCTACTCTGATAAATATTTTAATGTATTTAAGTCCTGCTACAAATATTTTTAAATTATGTACAACTGGAGAATATGAATTTTTACCTATTTTTACTAATATAGTTGGTTTTTTTACAATACTTCTTTGGTTAATTTATGGTATTTTAACTTATGATAATTATAATGAATCTGCTAAATATACTTTATATAGTAATTGTTTTAGTATATTTGTTGTTTCTATACAAATTGTTTTTTGGATTTATTACTTTGCAAAATCTGGAGAAAAGAAAAAGGCTATTGAGTGTAAAAATATAGATGATCCTTTAGTTCAGAATTTAGAAAATGAATAAAATAAATTAATTTTAATATTAATTGAAAATATAATTTTTTTCAAATATTATTATTTAATATTTATTTAAAAATATTTTCACTTCTTAAAATATGTTCTCATTATTTTTTATTTCCTGTCATATTTTTTAGTGAGATAATTGTTTGTAAATTATAATAATTTAATTATTCTAGAATATTAGTTGCATAATTCATTTAATAAAATTACATTTTGATTTTTTATTGATATTAATATATTAATGCTATTTGTTGATGTTTTTATTGAAATGTTTTACTGTGACTAAAATAACAAAAGATATATATTATTAATTAATATAAATTCTTTATTAATATTACTTTTTCTTTTTAACTTTTGCAATTTTAATATGAATATTTTTTTAAAAATTAATATATATATAGTTAATGATTATTAAGGATAAAAATTATTATTTCTGATTAAATGTAATAATTATGAGATTACCTTTTAAAAGAATTTATTAATTAGATAAAAAAAATATTATATAAATAAAACTTATATTTTTAATTTTCAATAAAATTTAAATTTGCCTAATGCTTCTCATAATGAAACAAAGTAACCCTGCCAACTGACAAACCAAGCCATCGACAGATTTACAATGCATCGAAAATAAAGAACATCAGATAAAAATTATAATACATGAGCCAAAAATCAGCTCATGTATTGTAAACTTAAAAATAAACATATCCCCTAAACTTCGTCCGCTCATTTAAAGATAAATTTCTCCAATCATAGAACCACCCACCTTTCTAATCATAGGAATCATCGTTGATCAAACCCATTGTCCATCAGAATTAGCTCTCCTATTGATTTAAAAGGAATAACCACATGCTTTAAAATGTCAACAAAAAGTTTGGGTTCTTTAGCTAATTCATTTCCAGTTAAATCCAAAACCTCTATATCATTGTAAGGATCATTAGAACTCAACAATTTTTCAAGAGCATCGTAAGATAAATTACAGTGAATAAAACCTACTTTTGAAACCGATGGAAATTCCCTTAAGATTCCCATCCCATCATCCAAAAATGAACAATCATCAAAATACACATGCTCTATTTAGCCATCAAATATTGCTGCATGGACACTCACCTCATCATCGATCTCTTGATTTTCGATTCTAAGGGATTTTATCTTTTCTGCTTGTACTGGCGTCAATGACAATAACTGTGTACGATCTGTAATCGTTACACTTTCTCCCATCTCATGCGCTGCATCTATCGGTCTTTTCATATTTGAATTTTATTATTATTGTATTAAAAAAATAATTTACTAATTCATATTAAAAAATTATTTTATGTTTATAAAACAAATTTTTTTTAATGGGTTGTTGTGGAGGAAGAGATGAAAAAATAGATGATGATTTATATGGATGTAATACAATAGATGAATTAATTACTGCAATAAATGAACAGTTACAAAAATTAAAAAGAGAAAAAAAGGAAATCACAAATTATCTTTCAACAAATAATGATACTTTTTTCAGTCATATAGAATTAAACAATATGAATAATCTAGAATTGAAAGAAAGAATAAAGAATCTTGATAACTTTATAACAACTTTAGAATACACATCTATAAATTTAAAAAAAAAAGAAGATAAAATTAATTTTAATAAAATTTTTCCAATGATAAATAATTTATTTTCTATTATTAAATCAAAAGTTGAACCTAAAAATGGAATAAAAAATTTCTATTATGAATTTGATCAGTATATTCAGAATATTTAATTAAAGAAAATGTAATTTTCTTTTCTATAAAAAAAACAAATATATTAATTTTTTTATAATAAACATTAGATTAATATTTAAGTAATAGAATTATTTTAATATATAAAACCCTTAATAAGGAAAAAATTATATAATTAATTATAAAAAAATCTATTATTAAGTGAAGTAAAAGATAAAATGGAAAAATTACTTGTTTTTGATATTTTTTTTCTTTTATAAAGGGAATTATTACTTTTCTATTTATGTAATTTTTCATCAACAATTTTTCATTGATGACTTTTAAAATTTTATAAACTTTTTTACTTATTAACATTATAAAATCTATTATGAAAGTTTTTAAAAAAAAGTATTTATTAATAATAATATTTTACAATTTTTTTACAAATTAATTATCTAAAAATATATATAATATATTTAGAAGATTTATTTTAAATTAAAAAAAAAAGTCTTTTTATGATTCATTAAGGGCTTTCAACATTAATTGAACAAAAGTTTCATCTAAATTTAAATTATTAGCTTTCATTTTTAATTTTTGAATAACAAATCCTGTTGTAGATAAAACTTTAAATTTTCTTTTTGTAGATAAACAATAATTTTGTAATCCATAATACCATTTTTTGCAATCTTCTTCATTTCCAAATTCCCAATCCAAACTTTTTTGATTGTAAATAATTGATAAATAATACCAAGGTGTATCTTTATAAAATAATATTTTTTCTTTTTTTATTAAATTTTCAGATTTTATTCCAAATAATATTTTACTTATATTAAAAAAATCTATTATTTTTTCTATTTGACCTCCTGATTTATCTTTTTTAAAGATTTCTATTACATCATTATCTACATGAAGTTGATAATTATGTATTTTTTTTCCTTTTGATGTTAAATTTATTTTCATTATATTATCCCCTTTAATAATACATTTATATTGATTATAAGAATATATTCTCCATGCAGAATTGTCTATAATAATTTTTGATTTTATTACTTTTTCTCTAAATTTTTCTAAATATTTTAACAATTTACATTTTAAATATATATATTTTAAATTTTCAAACATTATATTTAAGTTTTGAATAATTCCACTCTCTAAGGATTCTAAATTTATATTTGATAAATCATAACTTTTATTATCAATTATTGCTAAAGTTTCATTTAATTGATCAATTAATTTATTTTTTAAATTATTATTAAGGTGTTTTGACTTTTTAATCTCTCCTAAAGAATATTTTATTAATAATTTGATATAAAAAGAACTATGTGTATCATTATTAATTGGAGTAATTTTAGATAAAGCATTTATAATAGTATTTTCAGTTTTATAAATATTTAAATAAATTTTCTGAACAATTAACATTTTTTGTTTAAAATTATTAAAAATTTCGTCAATTAATTCTTGATTTTCATTAATTGCTAAAGTATTATTATCTATATTTTTATTGAAAGAAAAAATTAAAGAACCCATTTTTATTTTACATTCATTTAAATTTTTTTGTGAAATATTTTTTTTTGAACATTCTTTAATATATTTAAAACACTCTTGATTAAATAAAATAAAAATTAATCCTTTATAATCATTTATTTTTTCCATTTGGGAATAAACATTATTTAAAATATTAATCCAGTCATCAATATTTTCATTTTTTAAATAATTATTAAAACCATTCATTAATGTATTTATAATATTTTTATATTCGTCTCTTTTTTCATTAGTATTTAAATCTTGTTCCAAATTAAAAAAATGATCTTCAAGTTTATTTTCTCCTACTAAAGAATTAACCTTAAATAAAATAAAAATTAAATTCCTTAATACTGAAATTTGTTTATATAAAGAACATTCTCTTTCAATAATTGAAATCATATTTGATATAATTATTAAAGCATCATTATTCTTATCTAATGAAAAATAAACAATTGTCAAATTTGCACCAACTTTAATTAACATTTGAATAATTTTAATAGAAACTGAAAATTTTTCATTGACACATTTTTCAAAAATTTTTTTATAAATTTCTTCAAGAATATTTAAAGAATCAATTAAATTTCCCAAATAAAAATAAGAAATGCCAATATAACATTTACTTTCATATAGTTTATATTCATCATTTAATTTTGTTGCATTTATTAAAGCATTTTGAAATAAATTTAAAGATTGTTGAAAATTATGATTTATAATATTTGAACATCCATTTAAAATATTTTCTGTATATAATGATTCATAATTTAATTTTTCAATATTTATGTCATTAGTTTCTATTTTACGGTCAGAAATTCTAAGAGAGTTTATTATTGAATAATTTGTACTAAATTTGAGATTATTATTTGATTTACGAATTTGTGATTCATTTAATGAAATAAAAAGACTATTATCTAAATTATCCATTTTTCAAAAAAAAATATGAAGAAATAAAAATATAATTATTATATGTAAGTAATATTAAATGCCTTTATTATTTATTGTTTAGAATTATTTAATAAAATTTATTTAAAAAGATGACTTCACAACCTATTTCTCAAAGAAATAAATCTTCAAAATTTACATTAACAAAAAAAGAATTCTATGAAAATATAAATAAAAAAGGAGTATCAATAAAAAATAATATTGGTTCAATTTTTCCTAGTGAATTTTCACAATATAAAAAAACTACTATAAAAAAAAATAATAAAATTCAAAATTCAAATCATTTTAATTTAACAAAAAATAATAATACAATAGATAAATCAAAAAATAATAATATTAATACAGATTTCCTAAAATTATTTAGACAATTTGATTTATTCAAGAAAAATAAAACTTCAAATAAAACTGCAATTGAAATTTCTTTACAAGAAAAAAGAATAAAATCAATATTTGCATCTAGTGTTTCTAATTCAAAAAGCAAAGGAAAAAATAACCAAAAACAAAATTTTAAATCAAAACCACAAAAATACTATTCTAAAAAGCAAAACCTGAAAATTACTTTTAATTCAAATTATGATACTTTAAATAATAATGAAAAAAATAATACAATTAATAATATAAATTCTATTCAAAAAAGTATAATCTTAACAAATCATAATAAAAATACAAAATTAAATGATTATTTACAAAAAAATCATAAACCAAAAAAAAATTTTAAAAATTTTAATCCATTTCATATTAGATTTGCAAAACCAATTAATGCAATTAATAAAAAAAAAATAAAACAATCAAATATAACAACTTATCAAATAAATTTTTCTAAATTAATTCCAAATCAAATTCATTCATTACAAAATAATTTTAATAAAACACAAGAAATATATAATAATAATAATTCAAAAAAAAAAACAAAAGAAAAAGATGATAAAAAATCAAATAAAGAAAGTTATAATAACAGTATAGATCAAAAAAATGAAAATATAAAAATAAATAATAATAATTGTAATGATTATATTAATATAAATAATAATTGTTCAGTAAATCAAAATAAACAAATAAATAGAGATAAAATTATTATAAAAGAAAATATAGATAAATATATAGAAAATGAAATAGAATCATTAAAAAATAATCAAAATATAAATAATATTGATATATTTGATGAAAGAGAAAATTATGTAAATTATGATGATGATGAAGAAAGTGATAATAGTGGAGTTTTAGCTTATGATGAAGTAAGAGATATTATAATTTATTATGATATGGGAGATTTAAATAAGAAACAAAATTATTTATTTGTAAAAGATGATTATAAGAATTATATAAATAATAAAAAAACTATATATTTAGATTTTTTTATAAAAAGTAATATGAATCAAGAAAATAATAGAGTTTTGAAAATAAATGAAAATAAAAAACAAACTCCTCCAACAAATGACACAAATAAAACTAAAAAAAATTTTATTAATATAAATTAATTTTAGAACAATTTTCTTTATATTATTTTTTTAATTTATTCTGAAATAAAAATCCAAAGTTTAAGTAAGGAAATTAAATTTTTTAATTTAATTATAAATTGAATTATTAATATCTTTAAATAATTCAAAATGTCATTCTTGAATTTAACCTTATATTATGATGAAAAGAAAATTAAAACTGAAAAAATAGAGAATAATAAGTAAATATCTTTCAAATTTTAAAAAAAGAAAATATATAATAGGAAGAGCATCAGAATCAAATATAAAAATAGATGATAAAATAGTTTCAAGAAAACATGCAGAATTAAATTATTCAAATGGAAAATTATATTTGACAGATTTAGGTTCTGCTAATGGAACTTTTATTAATGCTCAAAAGGTAAACAATGAAACAAAAGAAATAAATTTAGGAGATAGAATTGTATTAGGAGAATCTAAATATTCTTTTAAAATTGAAGGTATAGAATTATTAAATAGAAAATATATTTTATTTAAAATTAGAATTTAAGGTCGACATTTCTTTAAAAACAAATATTAAACATAAAATAAAGGAGACAAAAAGTTCTTCTTCAAGTGAAGAAAAAAATAAAATAAAAAAGAAAACAAAAATAGAAAGAAGTAGAAGTAAAAGAAAAAAAGAAAAAAAAAGTAATTCAAAATTATATAAAAAAAGAAATTTTTATAATAATGAAACATTAATGATTTCTTCTAAAATAGAGATAGGTAATAATATAAATTCAAATAAAAAAGAATTATTTGAAAATGAAGATACAAGAAAAATTAATTTAAGGCAAGTTATTTTATATAATGAATATTTAGGTTTAAAAGAAAGAAAACTTATGAGTAGATTACCTACTTTACTTCCCAAACTTTATGAAAAAGAAAATTATTTGTATAAAAAATATTATGATGATGAACAGTATTTGAATAATCTAAATAACAATTATTATCCAATTATGAGATGGAATAACAATGCATTTTAAATTTGATATTCAAAAAGGAAGAATAATTTGCTTTATTAAAATAAATTCTATTAAATAAAAAAATATATTTCTTATAATTTTATTTTTTTTTTAGTATTAATATTTGGACTTTTGCTCCTTCTTTTCTTCAAATTTGTTTCATTATTATCACTTTTATAATTCTCAATTATATTTTTATTAATTATTGTTTTAAATTTTTCAAAGTCATTTATACAATTATTATATTTTAAATTTTCAATTAAATCTAAAAAATAATTTTCAATTTTTTTTCCATTATTTATAAAATAATCTTGTAAATTCACAAAAGAATTTAATTCTAAAATACAATCTTCACAAATTATTTCAGTATTTTTAAATAATTTTTTTGAATATTCTATTAATTTTTTGTTTATATATTTTGAATTGTAAAAATTTAGAGTTTGTTCTTTTATTTTAAAATAATTATCATTTATTTCTTCCTTTGCAATTTCAATGATTATATCATTTACTTTCATAATACATTTTTGAATATATAATATTTTATTTTCATTTCCTAAAGTTATCAATTTTCCTAATTTTTTTTTACAATTCATACATTTTATATTTCTATAAACATAAGTTTTATCATTTGATAATTTTTCTTTTTCACCAGTTATAATATAGATTAAATAATTTTTATCAATTTTAATTATTTCATCTTCTTTTTTATATTCATTTGGAAGTTCTAGTTTAGATGAACTTATTTGAATATTACATCCTTTGCATTTTATTTTATATATATCTATAAAATCTTTTGTTTCTTTATTTTTGTAATTATCAATTCTTTTTTTACTTGACATAATTGTAAATTTAAGTTAAAAAATAATTATTTGATAAAAAAATTCATAATTTATTAAATTTTTTATTTTATTTATAATTATAAGGATTTATATTTGTTTTTTGTTGTGGAAATTCAATTTTCAAATTTAAAGAATCTAAATTTTCTTTTATTTTTCTCTGCAAAATATATTATATATCATATATTAAAAAAAATTTTTAATATAATAATTATAAAAATATTTTATTATTCTTTGTTAAATATTTAATAAAATATTTTATTTAATAAATTTTTATTTTCTTTTTTAATTGATATAATAATTATTTAATATATTTAAAAATGTTCTTTAATAAGTTAAGTCAAACAAAAAAATTATATTTTATTTTTGAAGCATTCATTATAACTTTGTTAATCATAACAATATATTTAATGCAAAATATATATGATACAAGTATATTAGTTAAAGAAGATGATATAAATAGAGTAAAACATCTTCAAATATTATTGTTAATTTTATTTGGTGGAAATTTTCTTGGAAATGCAATGTCGAAATATGAAATGTCTGGATTTAATGGAAATAAATTTTATGCAAATTGTCTTTTAATTCCAGGGTTTTTAATTGAATGTTATAATCTTTCAGAAATTTTTCAAATGAATATGAGTGAAATACATCTTCCAATATTAACTTTATCAATTTTAGTATTTATATCAGTTGATTTTGCTATTGAAGTTAATATATATAAAAAATTTCATAAAAATAAAAAAAAGAAGATTATAATAAATGAAGCTCAAGAAGAATTAATTTAATTTAAATTAAATAGAGTTAAATTTTATTAATATTTGGAATTTTTTTTTAAAGAATATTCTTTAATATTTGGAAAATAATATTTTTATTTTTGGAAAAAAAGATTTAATATTTTTCAATATCCTAAAAAAATTTGTTTAAAATTTAAACAATTATCTTATAATATATATAATATACGTTATTTAAATTTAACAACAACATTTAATTTAATAAAATCCTCTCTATAAATATCATTCATATATATTTTAAAAAATATATTATTTAATTCTAACTTTATAAATAATATAAATTAATCTTTACCAACAGTATTATCAGTTACAATATCCATTGGATTCATTCCAATCATCATTTTTTTAAATTCTTCAAAATCAACTTGTCCATCACCATTTAAATCAATTTCTTTTATAACTTTTTTCCATAATTTATCATTTCCACCAAAATAAACTTTAATTTCATCAAGATCTAATGCACCACTTCCATCTTTATCAAACATATCAAAAGCTTTTTTTAATCTATCTTCAGTTAAAATTTTTTGAGAATCAATTACAGATGTTAAAAATTCATTATA
>JAEEGL016898896.1_pt1 | contig 11737 bp, 13 predicted proteins | sample 9134231 | NCBI WGS metagenome assembly JAEEGL01 (sample SAMN16246548, study PRJNA631951) | gut metagenome | biome: gut microbiome; feature: rumen; material: fiber-attached | host: Bos | place: Iran: Karaj | collected 2018-10
AGTCAGGCGTTGCTTCAGCAGCCATCGAGCTCGCGGACGGCACTATGATCAGCGCCGAGACCAGCCCTCTGCTCGGTCCGAGTGCAGCCCTCATCCTCAACGCCACGAAACACCTCGCAAACATAGACCACAGCATAAAGCTCATTCCTCAGAACATGATCGAGCCTATCCAGAAGACCAAGGTGAACTATCTCCATGGCCACAACCCTCGCCTTCATTCCGACGAAGTCCTGGTAGCTATCTCGATGCTGAGCCTATTCGACGAGACCTGCCGCAAGGCCCTCTCGAAGCTTCCTGAGCTGAACGGCTGCCAGATGCATTCCACCGTAATGCTGAGCGAAGTTGACCGCAAGATCTTCAAGAAACTCGGTGTGGGTCTCACCTGCGATCCTGTAAAGAAAAATTAGTTTTCTTCGAGAAATAACTATATTTGCACCTTAGAAATGAGAAAGTTCAGTGCACACGGTATAGGCAAGGCATTGTCCATCTTGATGGCAGTGCTTGTGTTTTCGTCCTTCGCGGCGAAAAGCCTGCACTGTTTCCAGCACGACAATCTCATCAGTACTGTCTCCACCGACGGGGAAAACGTTGACACAGTAAGCGCGGACTGTTACCTCTGCGACTTCTCTTTCTGCCAGGTCGTACCGACCAGCATCCCCGCAATCCTTTTCTTTACCGGACTCCTGCTCACGATCACTCCGCAGGTCATCGTTCCGGTATCAAAGAAGAAGGAGACACGTGCAAGCCTCAGAGCTCCGCCTGTCCTGTAACATCTTATCAGGAATATTTGTTTTCAACAGAAAAAAGGCTAAACAGTTCTAAATGAAAAGGATTATTGTATCTGCACTATTGCTGTGCGGATCCTTGTCCCTTCTGTATGCCCAGACGGATACCCTGCAGCTCGAAGCTACGACCATAGTTGCACATGCCGAGGACAGACAGATCAAGAGCACTTCTCTGGTGGCCGACGTGGTGACGACGGACTTCCTCGAGAAGCACTTCACGGGCAACATCATACAAAGCATAGGGAAACTCCCCGGAATCCAGTCCATGGATATCGGGTCGGGATTCTCGAAGCCTATGATCCGGGGGATGGGATTCAACCGCATAGCGGTAGCGGAGTCCGGAATAAAGCAGGAAGGTCAGCAATGGGGCGCGGACCATGGTCTCGAAATTGACGCATTCAACGTCGAGGGCATACGCGTGCTCAAAGGTCCGGCTTCACTGCTCTATGGCAGCGATGCCATGGGCGGAGTCATAGAGATACAGCCTGTCACCTTCAAGCAGGAGAATTGCCGCTACGCCGAGGTCTCCATGCTAGGCAAATCAGTGAATGCCGGCTTCGGGCTGTCGTTGATGGCCGGGGCCAGCGGCAAGCGCTGGATGTTCCAGGCAAGATTCTCGGAGCAGCATTTCGGAGACTACAGGGTACCTACGGACAGCATCGTCTATCTTACCCAAAGGCTTCCGATCCATGGTCGCATGCTCAAGAACACAGCGGGATTCGACCGCAGCGGCAGCATCACGGCCGGATTCCGCGCCGGAATATACAAAGGCTTCGTCACCATAAGCGACGCCTTTGAGAAAACCGGATTCTTCGAAGGCGCACATGGCGTCCCGGATATAACCAGACTCGCAGACGACGGCGACAGCCGCAACATAGGACTCCCCTTCAGCAAAGTCAACCATCTGAAGGTTTCGACACGCCAGATAATCAGCGCCGGCAAGTCGATAATCACGATGGACCTGGGCTACCAGAACAACGACAGGTCTGAATGGAGTTCATTCCATACGCACTACGGCACCCAGCCCAAGCCGGAGAAAGATCCCGACAAGGAACACGCATTCATGCTGCATACGCTCTCAGGCTCCGCTTCCTGGAGGATCATGCATTCAGCCAGGTTCGAAGAGACATTCGGCCTAAGCGGCGCATGGCAGCACAATACGGTTTCCGGTTACGGATTCCTTCTCCCGGAATATCGCAGGACCACCGCCGGAGCAGTCTGGACAGCCACCTTCAAGCCGGATTCGAGATGGACTCTCACCGGAGGCCTGAGGTATGATATCGGAAACATCGACATCAAAGGCTTCCATGACCCTTATCTCGAAACCTATCTCGCAGAGAGGACCGACATCTCGCTCACGCCTGCGGAAATCGCTGATTACAGCAACGTCAGCAGGGCGACGGACAGTTCGCTCGGAGATTATTCGGCTTCATTCGGCGCCGTCTGGACCCCTTTCCAGGGCCACATTGTCAAAGTGAACATAGGAAGATGCTTCAGGCTTCCGGGGGCGAACGAGCTTTCCGCCAACGGCGTGCACCACGGCACTTTCCGTCACGAACAGGGTGACCCGGACCTGGATCCGGAACATGGATGGCAGGGCGACCTTTCCTATAGGTATGAGTGGAACGGTTTCCATGTAGAGGTTTCCGGCTTCGCGAGCCTCTACGGCAACTATATCTTCCTCGACCCTACGGGATCATGGTCCGTACTGCCCCATGCCGGGCAAATCTACAGATACACACAGACGGAGGCCGAGTTCCTCGGAGGAGAAATCGACGTCCTCCTGCCTGTCTTCAGCTGGCTCGACTACTCATTCTCCGGAGAGTACGTCTATACCTACAACGTCCATGCGCACACGGCGCTGAGTTTCTCTCCGCCTGCGACCATGAACAACGCGCTGACATGGCATGCCAGGCTGGCAGACATCACTGCCGAGATAAGGTCCGTTGCGGCCCAGGACCGCGTGGCCCACAATGAGCAGAAGACTCCGGGATCGACTACCGTCAACCTGAGCGTCAACCGTGAGGTCCGCATGGGCCCCGTGGAAGCCGTCATTTCACTTTCAGCCAATAATCTGTTGGATAAAAAATATTACAACCACTTGAGTTTCTACCGAAGGATCCAGGTACCTGAACCCGGCAGGAACATTCAACTATCTGTAAAACTAAAATTCAACAAAAAAACATCATGAAAACAATCAATCGCATTCTCGCCGCAGCAGCTGTGGCATCACTCGTAATCATTTCTGACTCATGCAAGAAGGATGACGGAGACGTCACTCCTCCAGTAATCTCTCTGGAAGAGCCTGAGGAAGGCGACGAAATCGCAATCGGCGGAGACCATGGAATGCATTTCGAGTGCGACTTCTCAGACAACGTCGCACTTGCTTCATACAAGATTGACATCCACTACAACGATGGCGAATATGCCCATGAGCACAGCAAGGCAGAGAATCTCTTCTCATTCCAGAAGACCTATACCGACATTGCAGGAAAGAAGAATGCCCACGTGCACCAGCATGACGTCGTCATCCCTGAGACTGCTCCGGAAGGAAAATACCACCTCATGGTCTATTGCACCGACGAGGCCGGCAACGAGACCTATATCGTCCGCAACATCGTCCTCAGCCACGACGCCGAGGAGCACGACCATGATCATGAGCATGATCATGACGAGTAGTCAGATCATTTCTTGCGGAGTTTGGCGATAGCATTCTCAAGTGATTCCGAAGGTTCTATTATGTTATAGTCCTTCCAGAAATCCGGATCGGCAAAATCTTCCGCGATATCCTGAAGAGCGTCTCTCGACCTGAGGGCGCTCTTTCTGTCTATACGGGCTTCCGGATCGGAGACTCGTCCCGTCACGACCATTTCGTTGACAGCCCTGAAGGATGTTGCGAACAACCTTCTTTTCCAGTCGCAGTTAAAACGGAATTCGGTCTTCATATAACTCAGTCTGTACGCTCCGCCTTCTTCCCTGTAACTCAGCACAAGATCCATCCCTTTAGGCTTGAAACGAAGACCGGAAGGCTTGCTGACAAGAATACAGCGCGTGGCTTTTCCGGGATCCGACATATCCAGAGAAAGTTCCATTCTGGTAAATGCATAATTCACGCAATCTATATAGAGACGGCCGTAATACAACGGATAATCCAGTTCTGCCGCCGGCTCCATCTGTACGACAAACTGCATCCTGTCTCCGATATAGACAGGCTGCAGCATCGACAACCGACAGTGCTCCAGATCGTTGAATACCACGCGCACATCCTTCACGGCATCCAGGTCGACAGGCTGGAGAGGACCGCCGAGAACCTTGACGGACAGCGTATCCTTTGCCCTGGGGCTGAGAAGAGTACGGCTTTTACGGACAGCCACTCTGTCAGAGGAGAACAGTCTGCGATACGAGTTCTTGGTCATATCGGTCACGGCCTCCACGATACTGATATAGCGGGAACGTTTCTGGACAGTTTCCCTGTAAAAACAATTGAAGTAGTCCGTTTCGTCGCTGTAATTATCCCTTATCCTGTCGATTGCCTCGTTCACGAGATTACGCGGATCCATGGAAATTATATGGGCCTCGTCCAGGGCAAAGGCAATCTGACGCAGGGAGACATCGGCCACATCTCCGGAGACAGGCAATCGCACAGCCCCATAACCAAGACATGAGAAGACGACTGCTTCAATAGGAGAAGAAGACTTAAGCCTGTAGAATCCGTCAGAATTGGTGACAGTGGCAAGACTGGTCCCCGGGACAAAAACAGAGACATTCTCTATCACAGCCCCGTCCGAGGCGTCCTTTACAGTACCGCTTACCACGAAAGAAAGCTCAGATACAGCATCCTGGGCATACACTAAAGACGAAGCCAGGAAGAAAACAAATAACAGTCTCAGTTTCATAGTATTAACAAATGCGGTTTAATATAGCCCAAAGGTAATAAAAAAAAATATATCTTTCCAAATGACGGATAATCGGCAAATAATTTATAATTTTGTACTTAAGTATACTAAAACCAGTTACTGCTATGGAAAGAAAACAATCGGAAAGAATACAGACTTCTATAATAAATTCACTAGAGAAAAAAGCCCTTGTATGGATGGCAGGCAAGATGCCTTCGTGGGTCAATTCTGACATGCTGACCTTCACCGGAGTCTTCGGTGCCGTCGTCATACTTACTGGATATGCTCTTTCTCTGATCAACCTTAACTTCCTGTGGCTTGCTTCGCTTGGTTTCGTAATCAACTGGTTCGGCGATTCCCTCGACGGCACTCTCGCCAGAGTGAGGAAACAGCAGAGACCTCTTTACGGTTTCTTCATCGACCATAACATAGATTGCATAAACGAGGCTCTCATGTTCACCGGTATCGGTATTTCTCCGATGGTCAACATGAACGTCGCCCTGATGGTACTGGCCGCCTATCTGACGCTGTCCGTTTCCGTCTATATCAACTCCCACCTCAAGAACGAGTTCAAGCTCACCTACGCAAAGCTCGGACCTACCGAGCTCAGGATCATCGTAATCATTCTCAACACGATATTCCTCTACGTACCATTCCTCAGGGAATTCAAGATTGATTTCACATTCATCGGCAGGGCCTTCAGCTATGGAATCATCGACATCGTAGCCCTGATCATACTTACCGGACTCATCATAGTATATCTCAACACCCTCATCAAGGATGGAAAGTACTATGCTGAACTCGATCCGCTCAAAAAGAATAATGAGTAAGCTAAGAGAACTGGCAATAAGACTTGCGGGGTTCTCCGCGTCCACGGTTGCAGGTTTTCTTGTGGACAACCTGGTGCTGTGGGTGTGTTCGACGTATCTCTTTAAAGGAACGTATTTCAGAGAAGTCATACTGTCCCCCACCATATCCTTCGAGTTCGCGGTAATCACGAACTTCCTAATCGCCTACTATTTCGTATGGAAAGACAGGGTGTCCAGCAGGACTGTCCGCTCCTTCTTCAGACATCTGGGCGGATATAACCTTTCGTCCGTAGGAGGCTTCATCGTGAAGCTCGGCGTGCTGATGGGCATCAAGCAGATGCTCGGATGGAACATCGTATTCTGTAACATGCTCGCAGTCTGCGTTTCCGGAGGCCTGAACTTCGTATTGAACGAGTGGGTTGTATTTGGAAAAAGAAAGAAAAAGAATGGCGCTGCTTGACGATGCACAGATGAGGAGCATTTCCCCTTTTTTCGGCACCCCGTTCGGCAGATTCGCCGGAAAGGTGCTGAAGAAGGTCCTGGCTCTCGACGATTTCGCCGAAACATATGAAAAGAGTGCGGAAAACGGCGCTCTCGGGCCTGACTTCGCATATAACGTATTGAAGAATACCGGCGCGGACTACATGGTGAGCGGTTACGACACCTTGAAAGAGTTGGCTGGAGGACCGTTCATAACCATAAGCAACCATCCGTACGGAGGCGTCGACGGCCTCATCAACGGAGACATGGTCGGACATCTCTATCCGGACTACAAGCTGATTGTGAACAAGATTCTCGGATACCTCGAGGCCATGGGCCCGAGCTTCATCCAGGTCACTCCGACAGGAGACGAGCGCAAGGCTCCTACCAGCGACAGCATTTCCGGAATCAGGGTTGCCATGAAGCATCTGAACGAAGGACATCCTCTCGGTATATTCCCTTCCGGAGCAGTGTCGGACCTGAGCCTCAAGAGTCTGCGCGTGCGTGACAGACAGTGGCAGGAAGCAATCATAAAGGTAATCAAGAAGGCGAAAGTACCTGTCGTCCCGATCCGTTTTTTCGACGGGAACAGTCTTTTCTTCTATCTTCTCGGCCTCATCGACTGGAGAGTACGCATACTCCGCCTGCCCAAGGAAGTGATCAACAAGGGAGGCCACACCATCCGAGTCGCAGTAGGAAAGGTCATCACCGTGGAAGAGCAGATGAAATACGACGACATCAAGGAATTCAGCGATTTCCTCAGAAGTTCCGTATACGACATGCCTCTTCCGGACAATTTCGTAAAGAGAAGTGAATTGATGATATGAGAATAGCAGTCATAGGGGCAGGTGCCGCCGGTTGCTTCAGCGCAATCGAGCTTGGGCGCAGACTCCCGGACGCATCCATATCCGTATATGAAGCAGGCAAGGTTCCTCTTGCCAAGGTCGCAATAACAGGAGGCGGACGCTGCAACCTGACCAACTCATTCGCAGGAATAGACAATCTGACTAAAGCCTACCCACGCGGGGAGAGGCTGATGAAGCGTGCGCTCTCGGCATTCAGCCATGAGGATGTATGGAAATGGTTCGAGAAAGAAGGCGTGCGACTGGTGCTCCAGGACGACAACTGCGTATTCCCGAAGTCCCAGGATGCGATGCAGATAGTCAGGACTCTTACCGGCCTGCTGCGTCGTCTCGACGTGCCCATATTCACCGGAAAGAAGGTCGTCTCCCTGCTGCCCGGATTCAGGATTGGCTTTGCTGACGGCACTCAGGCCGAAGCCGACATGGTAATTGTCACTACAGGCGGAGCAAAGGCATTCCCATTCCTGGAGGCTCTCGGCCTTGAGATAGTGCCTCCCGTTCCGTCCCTTTTCACATTCAACATCGACAGCCCGATAAAAGAACTGATGGGAACGGTAGTCGAGAAAGCTTCGGCGTCAATTCCCGGAACGGCATTCAAAGCTGCCGGACCGTTGCTGGTCACCGACTGGGGAATGAGCGGCCCGGCAATACTCAAGCTATCTTCGTATGCAGCCAGATATCTTTCCGAAAACGGATACAAGGCCACAATTGCCGTAAACTGGCTGAACTGCACAAGTACCGAGGCCAGGGAAATGCTGGACGGATATGCAGCCGGGAACCCTCGGAAGCAGCTTTCCTCCGTACACCCCGACGAGCTTCCTTCAAGACTCTGGGACCATATACTCGCCCAGGCCGGGCTGGACACCGGCAAGAAATGGGCTGAGACCGGCCGGAAGGGGCTGAACAGGCTTGCCGAAGTCCTCACGGGGGACATCTATAGCATGACGGGGAAAGGACGTTTCAAGGACGAATTCGTAACCTGCGGAGGAGTAGCCCTCAGCGAGATAAACATGTCAACCATGGAAAGCAGAAAGCACCCCGGCCTGTATTTCGCAGGAGAGGTGCTCGATATTGATGCAATCACAGGCGGATTCAACCTTCAGGCGGCCTGGTCAACAGGCTACGTCGCCGCGGTATCTGCCGCTACTGCTGCTGGTATTTCTGCTGCTGGGCTGCGATAAGCTCGGCGTCATCAAAATAATTGATCTTCATCGCCTTACGCACTTCGTCAAGAGTTGCGCCTGCAGCCTCGCGGGCCTGTTCGCACCCCTTGCGGAGAATCTCATATACAGCCGGGATATCTTTCTCAAGTTCTTTGCGGCGCTCCCTGATCGGGTCAAGCACCTCATTCAGGATCTTTTCTAGGAACTTCTTGCACTTCACGTCGCCGAGTCCGCCCCTCTGGTAGTGGGCCTTGAGCTCGTCAAGATTTGCATATTCAGGCCAGTAGCGGGTGAAATGCTCATCCTTGCAGAATGCGTCGAGATATGTGAACACACAGTTGCCCTCGATATGTCCGGGATCGGCCACGTTGACATGGAGAGGGTCGGTGTACATTGACATAACTTTCTTATGCACCTCCTCGGCCGTCTCGCTGAGATATATGCAGTTGCCGAGAGACTTGGACATCTTTGCCTTGCCGTCGATGCCCGGGAGACGGAGACATGCGGAATTGCTCGGGAGCATGATATCCGGCTCCACAAGTACGTCCCCATAGATGGAGTTGAACTTACGGACGATCTCCACGGCCTGCTCGATCATCGGTTTCTGGTCCTCACCTGCAGGCACGGTAGTCGCCCTGAAGGCGCAGATATCCGACGCCTGTGAGATAGGATAGGTAAAGAAGCCGACAGGGATTCCGCTGCCGAACACCTGCTCCTCGCCCTCGGCTCCGAAACCGCGCATCTTGATCTCCGACTTGACGGTAGGATTACGCTGGAGACGGGCAACGGTCACCATGTTCATGAAATAGAAGGCGAGCTCGGTAAGCTCAGGTATCTGGCTCTGGATGAAAAGCACTACCTTCTCCGGGTCAAGGCCCACGGAAAGATAGTCCAGAGCTACCTCGATGACGTTCTGGCGCACTTTCTCAGGGTTGTCGACATTGTCGGTAAGAGCCTGTGCGTCAGCGATGAACACGAACATCTTGTCGTAGTCGCCTTCGTTCTGGAGCTCCACCCTGCGGCGAAGAGAACCCACGTAGTGGCCGATATGAAGACGTCCCGTAGGACGGTCACCTGTCAATATGATTTTTCCCATATTATCTGTTTGATTATAAAACGTACAAAGTTACGGAAAATTAGTATATTTGCCAAAACACACAACAGACCTACTATGAAAAATATCATCATTACGCTGCTTGCAGCAATAGCTCTCCTGACCTCCTGCGAGGTCAATTTTCCGACAGTAAGCCCTGATGAATTCGAGCTCATGCTATCGGAGCCGGAAGTCCAGCTCATCGACGCAAGGAGGGACGACGAAGTCGCCCTGGGCTATATCGCAGGTTCCATGCACATCGACGTACTCCAGCCTGGATTCAAGAAGAAAGCCATCAGCGTGCTTGACAGGAACAGGAAAGTCCTGGTGCACTGCCAGTCAGGAAAGCGCGGGGCCAAGGCCGCCGAGATTCTCAAGCGTGCCGGATTCGACGTATATAACCTGGAAGGAGGATTCAATGCCTGGACTGAAGCCGGCAAACCATATCTAGTGCCGGAGAAAGAAACATTTCCTGCGGATTAGTTCCCGGTTCCCCCTGAGGGACAGGGACTCCGAGAGAATCGAACAATTCCACCCAATAGACAGGCAAACTGCCGTCTGCAGCCTTGAAATTCATCTTGCACGATGGAAACAGGGCCGTACCGTCGTCGCGTCTGTATGAGTCATAGACCAGCTCGGAGCAATAATGGGCGCCGTTGCCGTGCATGAAATAATAGTCATACGGTTCTCCGACAAACGACTTGGCACGCTCCACATAGGAGGCGGCTCCGGAATTGTCATCCAGCCTCTTCACATAGAATATCGGCATAGAACCGTCCTCAAGCCTGAAATCTTCGAAGAACACATCCAGAGGACGCTCAGCCACGCCTCTCTCCCCTGTCGCGTCAATCACCATGACTCCTTCCGGCACGACTTCTATTATTCCCACATGTATCACGTTCAGGCTGTCTTTCGAGGTCGAAGCCGTGATAGCTCCGGCAATGCCGTCATCCTTTCCGGTCTGTGGGACGGCTACGAACACAAGGTCGCCTGTCAGAAGCCTGTCGTCACGGCATCCGGCGAGAAGAATCAGAAAAATAAAGAGGAATCTCATCAGGAATTATAGAGCAGCCCCACGATCCAGAGCACCATGCGCTCCGGGAGCAGCCTTACAAGCAGGCCTATGGCCCAGTAATCGAGGCGAGGTATCACCGTCGTCTTCATGCGGCGCCTGCATATCTGCCTCTTGACGGCAGAGGCTATACGGGAAGGAGGCATGCCTCCGGTCTCGTCTTTCTCAATCTTGGCTATGCACCTGTCGAATCTCTCCTTGTATGGAGAATCAACAGAAGAAGATGCTGCGGAGAATTTGCGGGCGGCGGTGAATCCGGTACTGGTGTCTCCCGGCAGCACTGCGCAGCACTGGATGCCGAACGGCTTCAGCTCGACTGAATATGCTTTCACAGCCATCTGGAGGGCAGCTTTCACAGAGCTGTACAATCCCTGATATGGGAGCGGCAGCAGGGCCGCCACGGATGTAACGGCGATAATCCTGCCCCGGGAAGCCCTCAGGGCAGGAATACAACCGTTTATAGTCTTGATTGCGCCAAAGAAATTGGTCTCGAACTGATAGCGCATCTCTTCCTCGGAATACTCTTCCATGGCTCCTGCGATACCGTTGCCGGCATTGACCACGACGGCGTCAAGCCGTCCCTGTTCCTTGAGGATGCGGTCCACGGCGGAAGCGATGCTCTCAGCCGAATTCACGTCCATCACCACCCCGAAAGCCCCCTCGGTCTCGACCTTGCCGCTACGTGAGGCGGCATAGACGGTCATTCCGCAGTCTTTCAGGCTCGAAACGACGGCCGCGCCAATGCCGCGGCTGCCTCCGGTGACGAGGACTACCTTGCTCATTTTATGACTCCGGCGTTCTTGAATACCTGCACGAGGATGTCCACGGCCCTGTCAACATGCTCCTTGGTATGGGTAGCCATGAGGGCGAAGCGCACGAGGGTATCCTGAGGCGCGCATGCAGGAGGAATAACAGGATTGATGAACACTCCGGCATCGAAAGCCCTTGCGGTGACCTCGAACGTCTTCTCCATATCCCTTACATAGAGAGGAATGATAGGGCTCTCGGTATCTCCGATCTCGAAGCCCGCAGCGCGGAACTTCTCGAGGGCGTAATTCGTCACTTCCCAGAGCTTGGCGATACGCTCCGGCTCCGTCCTGATTATGTGGAGAGCCTCACGCGCGCATGCCGTTGCCGCAGGAGTGGCGGATGCGCTGAAGATATATGTCCTGGAATTGTGTCTGAGATAGTTTGCGATCACATGGTCAGTTGCGATGAAACCGCCAATCGAAGCAAGGGACTTGCTGAAAGTACCCATGATAAGGTCGATCTCGTCGGTGAGTCCGAAATGGTCGCAGACGCCGCGGCCTTCTTTTCCGAAGACTCCGAGGCCGTGGGCCTCATCCACCATGATCACTACGTTTGAATATTTATGCTTGAGTTCGACGATCTCCGGGAGCTTGGCGAGGTCGCCCTCCATTGAGAATACGCCATCGACTATGACAAGCTTGACACTCTGCTTGGGACAATGCTTGATGCAACGCTCAAGGTCCTTCATGTCATTGTGCTTGAACTTGAGGGTCTTGGCGAATGAGAGACGGCGTCCGTCGACTATGGACGCATGGTCTCTGTCGTC
>JAEEGL017374406.1_pt1 | contig 11737 bp, 10 predicted proteins | sample 9134231 | NCBI WGS metagenome assembly JAEEGL01 (sample SAMN16246548, study PRJNA631951) | gut metagenome | biome: gut microbiome; feature: rumen; material: fiber-attached | host: Bos | place: Iran: Karaj | collected 2018-10
AGCGGCGGCGAGCAGGACGGATTTTGCCGCAAAAAAACCGCCGCAAGCGATAAACGACTTGCGACGGCGTGGCGGAGGGAGTGGGATTCGAACCCACGTGCGCTTTCGCGCAAACTGATTTCGAGTCAGCCCCGTTATGACCACTTCGATATCCCTCCGTTTGGACGATGAGTATTATACATGAAAACCCGTTCGAATGCAATCCAAAAACACAATCGCTTCATAATAAAATTGGAATTTCTTCAAGACATTGCCTTTGTTATGACACAAGCTTCAGGTACAATCATACTTGCAAGTAGATCAAAGTATTCTTCATGTTATACTTTTGAAGCGGGCCGCCTCGATGATTGAGGCGGCCCGCTTCTTTAAGTTTTTTCTCATTATTTCCGATATGCCGCGACTGCACGGGCGATCCCCAGTTCCTCGTTTGCGGGGATGACGTAAGCTTTAAGCTTTGACCGCAACGCGGTCAGCCTGAAGATACCGTCGTTCTCGGCGGGCGTCTTAAGAAGGTCGAGCCCCAAAAAGCCAAAATGCGAAAGCACTTTATCGCGGATCAGCCGGCTGTTTTCGCCGATCCCGCCGGTAAAGGCGATGCAGTCCAGCCCGCCCATGATCGCCGCATATCCGCCGATATACCGGATAATCTCGCGGCAGTAGATGTCGATGGCGAGCTGCGCGCGCGGCTCGTGCGGCGCGGCATCTTCCAGATCGCGCAGGTCGTTGCTGATGCCTGAGACGCCCAAAAGCCCGCTGCGCTTTTGCAGCGCGTCTTCGATCTCGTCGAGAGTCATCAGCCCGCTCTGTACGAGGTAGAAGATGATATAAGGGTCGATATCGCCGGAACGGCTGGTCTGCGGGAGCCCGGATTGCGGCGAAAACCCGAAACTGGTATCCCTGCTCTGCCCGTCGACAATGGCGGTGATGGAGCCGCTTCCGCCCAAATGACAGGATACTGCCTTGTACTTTCCGTCGGGGAAAATCCCGTTCAGACGGCTTGCCACATATGCGTGCGACGCGCCATGGAACCCGAGGCGGCGGACGCCGTACTTTTCGTACCATTCATAGGGTACGGCGTAAAGGTACGCTTCCGGCGGCATCGTCTGGTGGAAGGCGGTCTCAAATACGCCGATTCGAGGCGTATCGGGCAGCAGCCGTTCAAATACACGGATCGCTTCGAGGTAGAAGCGGTTGTGCTGCGGCGCCACGACCAGGTACTCTTCCATGCCCTTCAACGTCTGCGCGTCCAGTTCGTGCACGCCGTAATGCCCTTTGGAAAGCACGGTCTTAAAGCCGACGGCGTCAATGTCCGAGACGGCCGAGACCGCACCGTCCGCGCCGGTCAGATGCTCCAGAAAGGAGAGGATACCGGATTCGTAGGTGGGGATGACCATCTTCTCATCCCGAAACAGCGTGCCTGTGCTCTCATTGCGGTACTGGAACAGGCCGCCTTTTCGGTCGCCCACCCGTTCGGCGCGGCCGGAGGCGAGCACCGTTTCCGCGGGCATATCGTAGAGCTTGAATTTCAGCGATGTGCTGCCTACGTTGCATACGAGCACAAGCATGGGAAATCAGTCCTTATAATACTGGATGGTCGCATCTGCCAGCACGCCCACGCGCGTACCCGCGCCGTGATGCGAAAGGTGCGCGAGCACGTCGTTCCAATCGGAGGTGAAGTAGAGTTTTTCAGGCTCGCCGAACCAGCCGCGGCTGCTGTAATCCGGATAAGGCGAATAGTAGATGACGGAGCGGACGTTCGGTTTGCTCTTGGAGAGCTTGCCCCACATGCGCCCGCCGGTGGTCTTCCCGAATGCGCCCAGCAGGTAATGCGTCATCTGCCCCTGCGGCGAGAAGTTTACCAGAACGATGTCGCCGCCCTTCTCGGTCACGCCCAGCGTCGCCATCAGAAGCGCGATAGCGGCTTCCGAACCCTTGGCGTTCGCGTTGGCGATGACGAGATCCTTGTCCTTCAGGCGCGGCGTGGCGTACAGCTCCTGCGCGCGGCCTACGCCGGCGTAGTATTCGTCGATCGCGTTTCCGGCGAACAGGTCGATGATGTCGAACTTGGTGTTGTAGATACAGTCGATCTTGAAGAAATTATCGACCATGCTGGTCATTTCTTCGATTTCCTTGCGCATGCCGTCGTTGCTGAGCTGACCCATGGCAATGACGGGGTTCAGCTTGTTTTTGGCCAAGAATCCGATGGCGGTGCCGTGGTTGCGCTGTACGGTGTCGATGTGCGCGATGCCGGGGAAGAGGAGCTTCCCGCCGCCGCCGAAAGAGTTAAAGGGATGCGGGGTAAGCGCGCCCAGACCGATGCGCAGGTCGGCCTGCATGAACTCCTTATTGATCATCACATGGATGCCGTTGTGGGTGGTGCCGATGTCGACACAGTTTTCATAGGGATTGTGGTTGTAGACGGCATAATTCGCGACGATATCCTCGCCGAGCTTCTGTACGAAATCCAGTCTCGAGTGTGCGCCGTGCGTGCCCAGCGCGCAGATGAAGATGATCTGTTCCTTCTGGACGCCGGCGGCATGCAGCTCTTCGAGGACCAGCTTCGCCAAAATGGCCGTAGGCGTTGCGCGCGTGATGTCGTCAAACACGATGACGACGCGCTGTTTGCCCTGTGCGAGCGTTCTAAGCGGGGGCATACCGTAAGGATGGTTCAGCTTTTCGCGCATTTCTTCCATGCTCAAAGCGGGAACATCGTCTCCGGCAATGCCGTGCCATGCAACATCCCAGTTATCGGGAAGGGAAAGCGTGACCGGTTCAAACCCGTGCCAGCAATTCTGTTGCAATGTAATATCCATGGATAGACCCCTTTCATAAATAGTCGCAGATTAAGTTACAGACTTGTACGATTCGAGTATAGTGTTTCCGCGGCGCTTTGTCAATCACGGCATGCGCCGGAGACTCTCTTCATCAAATTCCCAGCCGGCGAGAGCATAGGGGAAGGAAATGTCTTTTGCGTACAGCCACGGGTTGGACGTGGCAGGATCGCGGATGATATGGATCTGCTGTGCGGGCATGGAGCTTTGACCGATCAGGAACGCTTTTTCTCCGGCTTCGTTTTCGCACAGGTCCATGACGATGACGCAATGCCCGACGGGCTTGCCGCTGACGACAAAAATATCGCCTACGCGCATTTCATCCAGGGGAACAGGCGTGCTTTCGGAACGGAGCGACCGCGTGCTGGCGTAGCTGAACAGTACGTCGAGATACTTGCGGAAGGCGGCGTAGCTGTCATCGTAGTCGGCTGTTTTTACCATTTTGGTACGGTTGCCGTTGACCTGTAGTCGGTAGCCCTCGCGGTATTCTGTGTAGGAAAAGGGATCGCCGTTGGTCAGGTGATAGTTGATGCGGTCGTATTGGCCGCTGGCGAACAGGTACTCGCACCTTAACCGCAGCGCCGCGTCCGCGCATTGCTGCAGATCCCTTTCGCCTACGTCGATGCGCAGCACGGCTGCCTGCCAGCCGTTAAGAGGGCTGATCTTCCCGTCGTACTGCAATATCGGGCTGCCATGCGGCAGGAGCTTGAGGTCGCGGATATATTCTTCATAGTCGTTGCCGGTCGTGCGCACATAACCCTCCGGAAGCAGAAACCGCGTGCGGATGGTGTCGCCGGTTTCGTCGAGGAAGTCGAACGGCACGGCCGCGGGCGCCGGGTCATGCGTGGCGGCAGGCGGGGGAGAAAAGCTGGGCGCGGGAGAAAGCGCAGGCACAGGAGAAAGCGCAGGCGCGGGAGAGATACTCCCGCAGCCTGCGCAGAAAACCAAAACGGAAAGCAATATGGCCGCGCATATCATGCGGCATTTTTGTTTATTGTGCCGAATAGTTCGGCGCCTCCTTGGTCACATACACGTCGTGCGGATGGCTCTCGACCAGACCCGCGCCGGTGATGCGCACGAATTTTCCCGTGCTCTGCAGCGTGGGGATGTCGGGCGTGCCGCAGTAGCCCATGCCGCTTCTGAGACCGCCGCAAAGCTGGAAGACCGTTTCGCTCAGGGAACCCTTGTAAGCCACGCGGCCCTCTACGCCTTCGGGGACGAGCTTCTGCGCGTCCTCCTGGAAGTAGCGGTCTTTGCTGCCCTGCTCCATCGCGCCGAGGGAACCCATGCCGCGATAGACCTTGAAACGTCTGCCCTGGTAGATTTCCATCTCTCCGGGGCTCTCGTCCGTACCGGCGAGCAGGCTGCCCAGCATGACGCAGTTTGCGCCTGCGGCGATGGCCTTGGTGATATCGCCGGAGTATTTGATGCCGCCGTCGGCGATCACGGGGATGCCGTAAGGCTTGGCGGCTCTGGCGCATTCGAGGATGGCCGTGATCTGCGGTACGCCGATACCGGCGACGACGCGGGTCGTGCAGATCGAGCCGGGGCCGATACCGACTTTAATGGCGCTCGCGCCCGCTTCGATGAGCGCGCGTGCGGCGTCGGCGGTCGCGATGTTGCCCGCGATGATCTGCAGGTCGGGATACTGGGCGCGCAGGTTGCGAAGCGCCTGGATGACGCCGCGGCTGTGGCCGTGCGCGGTGTCGAGCGTGACGACGTCGACCTTCGCTGCGATGAGCGCTTCCGCGCGTTCCATCAGGTCATGGGAAACGCCGAGCGCAGCGCCGACTACCAGCCGTCCGCTCGGGTCTTTTGCGGAATTCGGGTACTGGATCGCCTTCTCGATATCCTTGATGGTGATCAGGCCCTTCAGGTCGCCGTTTTCGTTGACGATGGGGAGCTTTTCGATGCGGTGACGGCGCAGGATCTCTTTCGCTTCGTCCAGCGTGGTGCCTTCGCGGGCGGTGATCAGGTTTTCACTGGTCATCAGCTCGCGGATCGGCGTGTCGTAATTGGTGATGAATCTAAGGTCACGATTGGTGAGAATGCCAACGAGTTTCGAACCCACGGTGATCGGAACGCCCGAAATGCGGTATTTGGCCATCAACGCCATAGCGTCGGAAATTTTATGATCCGGAGAGAGATAGAAAGGATCGACGATTACCCCATGTTCGGAGCGTTTGACCTTGTCCACATCCGACGCCTGCGCCTGAATGGACATATTTTTATGGATGATGCCGATGCCGCCCGCGCGGGCCATGGCGATCGCCATGCGCGCTTCGGTGACGGTGTCCATCGCCGCGCTCATGAGCGGGATGTTCAAAGTGATGGACTGCGTGAGCTGCGTAGTAAGATTGATGTCCTTGGGAATAACGCCCGACTCCTGCGGGATGAGCAATACGTCGTCAAACGTCAGTCCTTCCATGATGATTTTATCTTCGTACATGACATTCTCGTTCCTTTCGTAGAATTAAAAAACATTATATAATTAGCTGTATAGTAGCGAAGAAAACGTCCTGTGTCAAGCTCTCTTCCTATATATATAAAAAAGTTGTTTTTTTGCTTGACAAGCGCGGGAAATGCCGATATAATATCTCTGCTAAAGCAGAAGCGGCCCGCTTCTCACCTGCCGGCGCAGCGCCAGGCACGGTTCACGAAAAACACATTGGAACGATGGATTCTTTTGTTGTGCAGCGGGTGCTTATGCGCCCGTTTTTTTGTTTGCCCGCCGCGGCGAAGAAGAGCGGTACGATGAAATATTTTCAGGAGGTGTACCACCATCAGCAATCAGGACCTCATGATCAACGAGGAAATTCGGGACAGAGAAGTCCGCTTGATCGATGAAGCCGGTAATCAGCAGGGGATTGTGTCTCTGGATGTGGCTATGGCGATGGCCGAAGAACGCGGGTTGGATCTGGTGAAGATCGCGCCGCAGGCGACGCCGCCCGTCTGCAAGCTGATGAACTACGGCAAGTACAAGTTCGAGATGAGCAAGCGGGATAAGGAACAGCGTAAGAACCAAAAGGTGATCGAGATCAAGGAGGTTCGCCTGTCGGCCACGATTGATCAGCATGACCTTGAAGTGAAAGCCAAAAGCTGTATCAAGTTCCTGAAGCAGGGCGACAAAGTCAAAGTCTCGATCCGGTTCCGCGGAAGGCAGGCTACGCACGGCGAAATCGGCCTGCAGGTAATGGATACGTTCTATGAGATGGTGAAGGAACATGGCGTGATTGATCGCCCAGCCAAACAGGAAGGGCGCAACATGTTTATGATATTAAACGCAGCAACTAATGTAAAAGCGTAAGAAAAACTAGGAGGACTGTCTACATGCCCAAGATCAAAACACACAGGGGTGCGGCAAAGCGCTTCAGCCTGACCAAGTCCGGCAAGATCAAGCGCGGCAAAGCCTATAAAAGCCACATTCTGACCAAGAAATCCACCAAACGTCTGCGTGGCCTGCGTCAGACCGGTTACATTGCAGAGTGCGAAGAGAAGAAGATTCGCGAACTTATTCCGTATAAGTAAGGAGGGATTTACACATGGCCAGAATCAAAAGAGCAGTTAATGCCGTAAAAAAACGCCGCAAAGTATTTAAGCTCGCCAAGGGCTATTACGGTGCGAAGAGCAAACAGTATCGCGCCGCTTCCCAGCAGGTGATGAAATCCCTCGCTTATGCGTACAAGGGACGCCGTCTTAAGAAACGCGAATATCGCAGGCTTTGGATCGCGCGTATCAACGCCGGCGCACGTATGTGCGGAACGACGTACAGCCGCATGATCAACGGCCTGAAGCTCGCGGGGATCGAAGTCAACCGCAAGGTGCTCGCGGATCTTGCCGTATCCGACATGAATGCCTTCAAGGAGCTTGCCGAGATTTCGAAGACCGCGCGCGCGTCCTAACGGATGAGGTTTACGCATGTAGGGATTCAACCGCCGTTGAATCCCTACATTTGCAATACGGAGAAAGATGTTAATTGCCAGCCGCAACAACGAAATCATCAAGCGCGCGCGATGCCTTTCCACCAGAAAAGGGAGGGCGGAGCAGGGCCTGCATCTCATTGAGGGCGAAAAGGTCCTGACGGAGGCGCTGCACGCCGGCGCTGCGGTACGCGAGGTGTTTGTGGAGGAAGGCCATGTCTGGCCGGAACCGCAGGATGCGCGCGTGTACACGGTGACGAGGAGCGTCATGGAATCGTTGTGCGACACGGTAACGCCGCAATGGGTCTGCGCGACGGTGGAGACGCCCGCGTGCGATCTGCCGGAGACGTTTCCCGTGGGAATGATCGTCGCGCTCGAGCGCGTACAGGATCCGGGAAATCTGGGGACGATCGTGCGCACGGCGGACGCCATGGGCGCTGCAGGGGTGCTGCTGTCCGATGGATGTGCCGACCCTTACGCGCCGAAGACGCTGCGTGCGGCGATGGGATCGACCTATCACCTGCCGATCTGGCGGGGAGATATTATAAAAGCGCTGCAATGCCTGCGCAAAAGCGGTTTTGTTTGTATATGTGGGCATTTGCAGGGGGAGGAACGGTTGCCGCATCCAAAAGACAGATGTGTGATCGTCATCGGCAACGAGGGCAGCGGCGTGACGGACGAAACCGCCGCGCTGTGCTTGAAGTACCGGCTCAAAATGTACGGGCGAGCCGAATCACTCAATGCATCGGTTGCAACCGGCATCTTGATGTATGAGGTTGCAGAGATGATGCACAACACACATTTGGGAGGGGTAATGTTCCATGGAGAAGACAAACACATCTGAAAAGCCAAAAAAAGAGGGGAATTGGGTATCTCGGGCGTTCAAACGCTACTTCATTACGGCCATGAGCTATATGGCGCTCGGCCTGTTCTCATCGCTGATCATCGGTTTGATTATCGAACAGCTTTCCATGATCTCCTTTTTGTCGTGGCTTAAGCCCTTTGCGGACATCGCGAAATCGGGCATGGTCGTCGGCGGCGCCATCGGCGTGGCGATCGCGTACAGCCTGAAGACAAAGCCGCTGGTGATCTTCGCGTCCGCGATCACGGGCGCGATCGGTTATCAGCTGGGCGGCCCGATCGGTTCGTTCTTTGCCGCCGTCATCGGCGCGGAGATCGGCAACCTGATCGCGGGGAGAACGCCCGTCGACATCGTACTGGTGCCGCTGGTGACGATCGTTGTCGGCGGACTGGTCGGCACGTTTATCGGGCCGCCGATCAACAGCGTCATGACGGCTCTGGGCTCATTTATCAACACGGCTACGCAGCTGCATCCGATACCGATGGGAATCGTCGTCAGCGTCGTGATGGGTCTGGCGCTTACGGCGCCGATCAGTTCCGCGGCGATCAGTATTTCACTGGGATTGAGCGGCATCGCGGCAGGCGCCGCGTGCGTCGGCTGCTGCGCGCAGATGGTCGGCTTCGCCGTCGCGTCCTATCGCGAAAACAAGGTGGGCGGCCTCATTGCGCAGGGCTTGGGCACGTCCATGCTGCAGTTCGGGAATATCATGAAAAGGCCTGCGATCTGGCTGCCGCCTACGATCACTTCCGCGATACTCGGGCCGATCTCCACGGCGGTGTTCGCCATGACGAACAATGCCGCCGGCGCGGGCATGGGCACGAGCGGACTGGTCGGCCAGATCAACGCCTGGGCTACGATGAGCACGGCCATGCCGGTTTGGGAGACGATCGTGCTGATCGTCGTGATGCACTTCATACTGCCCGCTGGCCTGACGCTGGCGTTTTCGGAGCTGCTGCGCAAGATCAAATGGATCCGTCCGGGCGATATGGCGCTGGAGCTGAAGTAAACGCGGCGCCGCTGTATGCGGAGCACTGTGATAAAAAGAGACAAAAAAATCGCCGTTCCATCGGAACGGCGATTTTTGTTGTACAGATGATCAGATGTTGTCCATCGCTTCCATGATTTTCACCGGCGGTACGCTCAGCGCTTCCACCATCAGATCGAGAACGACGGTGTCGTTGGCCGCAAACGCTTCCTTCAGCGCGGGAGCGATCTCTTCGACCTTGCTTACGGTAATGCCCTTGACGCCGCAGGCTTCCGCCACTTTGGCGTGATCCACGGGGCCGAGGTCACAGGCGTTGGTGCTGCGGCCGAAGGTGACGGTCTCAACAAACTTCTGGTAGCTGAGGATCTCGTTGTTGATGACGGCGACCACGATGTTGATGCCGTGACGCTTACAGGTCTCCAGCTCGCTCCATACGTGCGCGAAACCGCCGTCGCCGGCAAGGCAGAATACCGTCTGACCGGGCTTTGCAAGCTTGGCACCCATGGCCATCGGCATGCCCCAGCCAAGGCCTGCGAGGCCGCGCGGGAACACGAACTGACGGTTCTTCTTGGCGGTGATGTAGTTGGCCAGCCATACGGAAGCGACGCTCGCGTCAGCGACGATGATGGCGTCATCGGGCAGCTGCCTGTCGAGTTCGGCCAGGAAGCGTTCTACGCGGAACGGGGACTTGTCGAGCTTGGTGACGTCGGAAGCACGTTCCGCGAACTTCGCACGGCCTTCCGCGATCGTCTTTTCCACGGCAGCGCGGTTGTTCTTGCGCAGCGTGAGGTCCTTCTTCTTCATCGCATCCTTCAGGGCTGCGAGGGTCAGCTTCGCATCGCCGCACAGACGGACGGCAGCTTCGTAGTTACGGCCGATCTCGATCGGATCCACATCGATGTGGATGTACTTCGCCGTGCGGGGCAGAAGCGTCCAGGAATCGGTGCCGTTCTGGTTGGTGCGGTTGCCCACGAGCAGGATGACGTCGGCATCCTGAACCATGGGTTTGAGGAATTCGGTGGCGCCGCGCTTGCCCATGTAGTAGCCGATCGGCCCAATGGTGAGGGGCGCTTCCTCGTCGACGGAGCTCTTGCCCATAGTCGAAGTGGCAACGGGCAGCGAGCACTCATCCTGCAGAGCGCGGAGCTCTGCGCAAGCGCCGGAGCTGATCACACCGCCGCCCGCGTAGACGATCGGAGCCTTAGCCTTAGCGAGAAGCTCGGCGGCAGCGTCGATGCACGCGGGATCCGCGACCGTGCGGTCCAAGGGCGTTTTGCCCAGGCACAGCGTGCGGTACTGGGAAATCGGGTATTCCGTCTTGTCGTTGAACATGTCGGCGGGGCAGAGCAGGACGACCGGGCCGGGACGGCCGCTGGTGGCCATGGTGATCGCCATATCGACGTCGTCTTCGATGCGGTTGACGGACACGATCCTCTTGACCCACTTTGCTACGCCGGCAAAGAGTCTGTCGGAATCGAGTTCCTGGAAAGCGTTCTTGTCAAAGTTGCCAAGAGGGATTTCCTGAACGACGGCCAGCATGGGATGGGAGGCCTTCAATGCTTCGGCGAGGCCGGGAACCAGCAGCGTGGCGGCAGGGCCGTTCTGCGCGGTGACGACCGGCACGGAACCGTCTACCATACCGAATGCCATGGCCATGTAGCTGCCTGCGTTTTCCTGACGATAGCCGATCTGGGGAATGCCGGCATCCATGCAAGCCAGCGTGATTGCCGGCGGGTTGCTCTGACCAAAGACGTATTTTACGCCATGTCTTTTCAGCGCCAACGCCAGTCTCTGGGCGTTCGTCGCCTTGGTGGGAATTGTTCCACTCATTGTCTTATCCTCCTAAAGGTTGTGATTGCGTTCGCACGCAGAAATACAGTACAAAAATAATTTACCATTTATATTATACCCGCCGTGACAGAGAGCGTCAAGCGCAATCACAAGCGGCCGGCCATTTGGTGAATAACGGCAAAAACAGGAGCTATCCGCATGGGATAGCTCCTGCTGTAAAGGACTGTTTTTGAAATTACTTCGTGAAGTCGGCGTACGGCGCACGAGCGGTGTAATGCGTGTGCAGCAGCTCGTGGGAGAGGTGGCCGCAGGGTTCGCCCAGGAAATCTTCGTAGATCTTGGTGATCGACGGATTCTGGTGGGACTTGCGGATGACCTTGCTCTCATCCTCGTCGTAAGTCGCCTTGGCGCGCGCGGCCTTCGGATCGACGATGTAGCGGGTACGCGCGTTCACGTACGGCTGACCGCCGCCGGTCACGCAGCCGCCCGGGCAGCCCATGACTTCGATGAAGTGGTAGGTCTTCTCGCCGCGCTTGATCGCGTCGAGGAGCTTCGCCGCGTTGGCCGTGCCGTGCGCGACTGCCACTTTGACGTCCATACCGGCAACGGAAACGGTCGCTTCCTTGATGCCTTCCAGACCACGGACATCGTGATATTCAAAGCTCTTGAGGTCTTCCTTGGTGAGGATGTCCGCCACGGTACGCAGTGCAGCTTCCATAACACCGCCGGTTACGCCGAAGATAACGGCAGCGCCGGTGGAGTCGCCCAGAATGCTGTCGAACTCTTCGTCAGGCAGATTGATGTAGTCGATACCGGCCTGCTTGATCATGGCGGCCAGCTCGCGGGTGGTCAGGTTCGCGTCGACATCGCGGTAACCGTCGCGGCCCATTTCGGGACGGCTGATCTCGAACTTCTTCGCGGTGCAGGGCATGACGGATACGACGAAGATGTTCTTCGGATCCAGATTGTTCTTCTTCGCGAAGTAGGTCTTGGTGACAGCGCCCTGCATCTGGTTCGGGCTCTTGCAGGTGGACAGGTTGGGGATAAATTCCGGATAGAAATGCTCGCAGAATTTGATCCAGCCAGGGCTGCAGGAGGTGATCATCGGCAGCACGCCGCCGTTCTGGATGCGCTGCAGCAGCTCGGTGCCTTCTTCCATGATGGTCAGGTCGGCAGCGAAGTCAACGTCGAACACGCGGTCAGCGCCGAGGCGACGCATGGCGGCTGCCAGCTTGCCGGTGCTGCGGGTGCCGATGGGCATGCCGAACTCTTCGCCGATCGCTACGCGGACAGCGGGAGCGGGCTGGAAGATGACGAACTTATCCTTGTCGGCCAAGGCAGCCCAGAC
>JAEEGL017423327.1_pt1 | contig 11737 bp, 11 predicted proteins | sample 9134231 | NCBI WGS metagenome assembly JAEEGL01 (sample SAMN16246548, study PRJNA631951) | gut metagenome | biome: gut microbiome; feature: rumen; material: fiber-attached | host: Bos | place: Iran: Karaj | collected 2018-10
GGTGAACAGGGCAGCAAGGCCAAAAAATACGTAGCGGACGTTCTGATCGGAAACCGGGCTTATGAAGTTCAGACCGGTTCTTTTTCGGCATTGAAGGACAAGATCCGCTACTATCTGGAAGAGACTCCGTTCGACGTGACGGTGATCCATCCTTTGGTCCGGGACAAATGGATCAACAGAATGGATCCGGAGACAGGGGAGATCCTGTCCAGAAGGAAGTCGCCCGAACACGAGCGAGCGGAAGATATCCTTTATGAAGTCTACAACCTGAAAGATTATCTGAACAACCCGAGATTGCACGTCGCGGCACTGATCGTGGACGCAGAGGAATTCCGCTTCGACATCCCCAGAAGGCGCCGGCGCGGAGACGGCATGAACCGGAAATACGATATCATCCCGACCAAATGGGTGCAGACGCTTTTGTTCGAGCGACCTGAGGATTTTCTGATCTTCGTTCCGGAAGACTTGCCCGAGGTGTTCACCAAATCCGAGCTGAAGGCCTGCGCGCACGTCTCGGACATGTTCGCGTACGGCTGGATCCGGACGATGGAGGATTGCGGGCTGCTCGTCCCGGACGAAAAACGGGGCCGTTCCCAAACTTACAGATTTTTAAAAGAAACATAAAAAAGTCTTGACAGGAAAGTCTTCTTGTGCTACAATGCATTGGTCACTGACGAATGGCGGAATAGCTCAGCTGGCTAGAGCATTCGGTTCATACCCGACAGGTCATAGGTTCAAATCCTATTTCCGCTACCAGGCCCGTTGGTCAAGCGGCTAAGACACCGCCCTTTCACGGCGGTAACGGCAGTTCGATTCTGCCACGGGTCATTCATTTTGACAAGCTGATATCAGCTTGTCATTTTTCTTTTTTCGGGAGGCGCACATGCAGGAAATGAAGCGGATCCTCGGCGGTATCCGGCGGGCGGACGAACAATATCATCTGTTTGAAGACGGAGACCGGATCCTGGTCGGCATCTCGGGAGGGAAGGACTCCCTGACTCTGGTCGCCGCGCTGAAAGAATATGCCCGGTTCTGTCCGGCTCATTTCGAATTGACCGGTGTCCTGGTCGATCCGGGATTCAATGAAGATGAAGAGAAGCGGCTCATGCTCAGAAACCGCATCGCGGATTATTGTGCCGCTTTGGGCGTGCCTTTCCACGTGATCGAGTCCCCGATCGCCAAAGTCGTTTTCGAAGAGCACAAGGAAGACAATCCGTGCTCTTTGTGCGCCCGCATGCGCCACCGGGCGCTGCTGGAGGACGCATTGGCTCAGGGCTGCAACAAGATCGCGCTGGGCCATCACAGAGAGGATGCCGTCGACACGTTTTTCATGAATCTTTTGCATGAAGGCAGGCTCGGATCCATGCCGCCTGCAAGAACGCTGGAAGGGACGTCGGTGACGTTGATCCGCCCCATGCTGACGGTCAGCGAAAAAGACATTCAGACCTATGCCAAAGAGACCGGGCTGCCCGTCATGAAAAATCCCTGTCCCGCGGACAAGCATACGGAGCGGGAGACCGTTCGCAAGTGGCTCGAGCAGGAGGACAAGGCGCACCGCGGCGTCTACCATAGGGTCTTCTCGGCCATGCAGAAAGGGCATATCGAGGGGCTGACGCAATCCGACGACGACAATTGAACAGAAAGAGAACGACCCGGCAGGACCGGGTCGGTTCTATATTAGTTGGGGTTTAGGCTTCCGTCTGTAAAAAGCCCGTGTCCCGCATCAATGCGGGGAAGTCTATATAGGACAGATTCAAGTCGAGCGCCAGCGTGACGCCTCCCTCAATGGTCTCGGAAGCATATTGCCACATCGCGGCCGTATCGCTGTAATCCTTGTCCGGAAGTCCCGAAGACGTCCAGGAAGCCAGCCACAAAGGATATCCGGGCAGGATGATGTCCGGATCCAGAAGACCTGCAAGCCAGTTCTTGTTGGTATAGATCCCCGTCAAATAACCGTGTCCGATCATCTCATCCATGAAAGTGGTCAGGATGGACGTGGTGAGTTCTGCGCCCAGTGCCTCCTGGGACGCTTCCTCCATGTCATAAAAGACGGGATAGTCCAGTTCGTAGCCGGAGAGCCAGAACAGCGCGTTCGACACGTCCAGAGCAGCCTGTCCGACCGTCAGAGCGTAAGTGTAATAATAAGCTCCGACATGCAGTCCCGCGGCGCGGGCCTTTTCGTAGTTGACTTCGAAAGTGGCGTCCGGGCCGTTGCTGGATCCGATCTTCAAAATGACGAAATCCATGCCTTTGGCCTTCAGGGCCTCGAAATCGATGATGCCGTTATGGGAGGACAGATCGCATCCGAAGACGGGTTCTTCGAGCGCATAATCCGGAAGAGATTCCATCAGATCCGCGAATGAAAACGTCCGGATCAGCCGGGTGTCTCCGCAGACCGAGCAGGTCTCGCTGACGTGACCCGTCGAGGTCTTTGTCGGCGGCGTTGCCAGGGTGGCGTAAACGTGGCCGAGAGGCGGCACCGGGTCGTCGATCTTTTGGAATCCGCAATCCTTGCACAAGTGGAGCGTATAACCGCTGTCCGTACAGGTCGGGGCGACGGTCTGGTCTTCGAAAGCATGCGGCTTCATTTCGGTATAGGCTCCGATGAAATGGTAACCGCAGTCTGTGCAGGTGAAAGTCGTATAGCCGACGGATTGGCATGTCGATTCCGTGACCGTTTCCTCCAGATGATGGCCCTTCGGGGCGGTGAAGGAATCTTCATAGGTCATGCCGCAGCGCTCACAAGTATGTACGGTCTTGCCCGGTTCGGTACAAGTCGGCTGAATCACGGTGATCAGTTCTTTATGGCCGAGTTTTTCAGGCCCCGGTTCCGAGCAAGTCTCCCCGCAGGTCAGGCATTCATAGACGTTGATGCCGTCTTTGGTGCACGTGGGGGCGGTGGAGCCTTCCGAGAGGCCCCAGTCGTGTCCGACAGGGGGCACGTAATCGTCTTTTTTGACATGGTCGTGGCCGTCCGTATAGAGCGTATATCCCGAGGTGACGCAGGAGGGATAGACCACTTCCGAAACCGTCCAGACGATCTCGGGAGTCGTGGTTTCCCGGGTTTCTGTCTCGGTCGCCTTTTCGGTCTCCGTTTCGGTCTGCAAAGCGGATTCGGTTTCCGTCTCTTTAGGCCCGAACGGCAGGAAGTCCGGGGAGTCGCAGCTTGCGAGGACGCAGACGGACAGCACGAACAGCAGACAAGCTATGATGATTTCAAATCTCTGATTGCGCATGAGCCGGACCTCCTTTCCCGAATCCTTTGTCGTATGATTCTATTGTAGCCGTTTTTCGAAAAAAATCAAGATGAAAAAACGGACGAGCACAGGCTGCGTCCGTTGATCGGTTATGTCTGATCAGACCGTTTTATCAAAAATCTTCAGGAGCAATTTCTCGATACCGAAGAAGATCACTTCGACGATGAAGGTGCAGGTCAGCATACCGCAAAGGATATAGGAGACCAAAAAGCCCATGTTGCTCTTGAAATAGGATGCGAACTCATAGGTTCTCGTCGCCGTGCTCAAAGAGTCTACGTACAGATGTGCGAAAACGATGGAGAGAACGATACCGGCAATGACCGGGATCGCGACACGGACGCCCCAGAAATAGATCTTATTCTCTTTGAAAAAGTGCTTCAGACTGAACTTGTTTTCCATAAGGCATCGCCCTCCTGTCAAAAACATCTTTGCGGACATGTAAAGTTATGTTAGCACAGAAAAGGGAAGTTGTCAAGACATAAAGGGGCTTTGCGTATTGTTTTTTTATCGGAAATGGTATAAAATGGGGCATGAAGCGGGCCGAAAACCTGCAATATTCCGACATCGGGAGAGTTCACATGTATATAGGCATCGATATCGGCGGGACCAAAACGGCTGTGATCCTGTCAGACGACTCAGGAAAGATCACCGGCCGGACCGCGTTCCCGACTCTTTCTAAAGACGAAACGCTGAAAAAAGTTTATGCTTTGGTCGAAGAGGCAGGACCTGCGCGCGCAATCGGCATCAGCTGCGGAGGACCCTTGGATGAAGCGAAAGGATTGATCCTGTCGCCGCCAAACCTGCCTGGATGGGACAACGTGCAAATCGTCAAAGACATGAGCGAGCGTTTCGGGACGAAAGTCAGACTGTGCAACGACGCCAACGCCTGCGCATTGGCCGAATGGAGATTCGGCGCGGGGCAGGGCACGAAAAATATGATCTTCATGACGTTCGGGACCGGGCTCGGAGCCGGGCTGATCCTGGACGGCAAACTCTATAGCGGTACCAACGGAAACGCCGGCGAGACCGGCCACATCCGGCTGACCGATTACGGACCCGTGGGATACGGCAAAGCCGGTTCCTTCGAAGGCTATTGCTCGGGCGGCGGCATCCGGCAGCTCGGCCGGACGTTCGCGCTCGAACAGCTCCAGACCGGAAAAAGCTGCGCTTATTGCCGCTCCATGGACGAACTGGATCAGATCACGGCGAAATCTATCGCCGAAGCCGCGGACGCGGGAGATCCGGTTGCCAAGCACGTTTACGCCTTTTGCGGCGAAAAACTCGGATACGGTCTATCCATCCTGATCGACTTGTTCAATCCGGAAGCGATCGTGATCGGCAGTATTTTTGCCCGTTCCGGACATTTGCTCAGAGAGAGCATGGAGCGGGTGATCCGTGAAAACGCATTGCCTTCGTCCTGGTCCGTGTGCCGGATCGTTCCTGCCGCATTGGGCGAGCAGATCGGAGATTACGGGGCCATCGCGGCCGCCATGATGGCATAACGAGGAGATTTTGGTATGATCGAGACTTTGTTTGAACATTATCCGGAACTGTCCGGAGAAAAAGAGAATATCCGCAAAACGGTCGATGCGATCGTTGCCATGCACAAAAAGGGAGGCAAGCTCCTGATCTGCGGAAACGGCGGGTCCTGCTCGGACAGCAGCCATATCTCGGGCGAACTGCTCAAGGGTTTCCTCCTGAAACGGCCCATGCCCGCCGAAGAAAGACAAAAGTTTTCCGAAAACGCGGACGTGTTCCGCTATATCGATTGCTTCCAGCAGGGCGTCTGCACGATCCCGCTGCCTGAGATGTCCGCACTGCTCAGCGCCTACGGAAACGATGTCGAGCCGGCCATGCAATATGCCCAGCTCGTTTATGCCATGGGCAGACCCGGCGATGTATTCTGGGGCATCTCCACGTCCGGCAATTCCAAAAACGTCGTTCTGGCAGCCGAGACGGCCAAGGCCATGGGCCTTTTGACGATCGGTATGACAGGAGAAAAGAACAGCCGCCTGTCCGATATCTGCGACGTCTGCATGAAGGCACCCTCGACCGAGACCTACCGGGTCCAGGAGTACCATCTCCCAATCTACCACGCCGTCTGCGCCGAAGTCGAAAGGATACTGTTTGCCTGATTTTGCAAAAGAGAAAAGGCGTTTTTGCAGAATCTGCACCGAAACGTAGAACAAAACGGTTCTGAAGGGCTTGTTTTTGGAATGTTTCACAATGCGCTTTTGCAAAAAAAGTATTGACTCACTTTCTAAAAGAGTATAAAATTATATCTAAATTGCACGCCGCGGCAAGCGGCGGAAAAAACGAGAGAAAGGAGCGCCCCTTAGGGCGAGCTTAGTATGAACAGAGTGTATAATTTTTCAGCCGGTCCTTCCATGCTGCCGTTGCCGGTACTGGAAAAAGCAGCCAGCGAATTGGTTTGTTACGGAGATTCCGGCATGTCCGTGATGGAGATGTCTCATCGATCCGGAGATTACGAAGCTATTATCCAGGGCGCTGAAGCCAAACTTCGGGAACTCATGCAGATCCCGGACAACTACAAAGTCCTGTTCCTGCAGGGCGGCGCTTCCACACAGTTCGCGGCAGTCCCGCTGAATCTGATCAAAAGAACGGGCAAAGCAGACTATATCGTGTCCGGTCAGTTCTCCGGAAAAGCGTTCAAGGAAGCCCAGAAACTGGGTTATGACGTTGTCTGCGCAGCCACGACCAAAGAAGACAATTTCGATCACGTGCCGGTCGTCACCCGCGACATGATCCGTCCGGATGCAGCCTATGTGCATATGTGCTTCAACAACACGATCTACGGCACAAAATTCGGCTATATCCCGGATACGGGAGACATCCCGCTGGTGGCCGACATGTCCTCCTGCATCATCTCAGAGCCCGTAGACGTCTCCAAATTCGGCGTCATCTATGCCGGTGCGCAGAAGAATATGGCTCCGGCCGGTGTGACGGTCGTCATCGTCCGCGAAGACCTTCTGGACTATGCCGAAGAGAAGATGCCCACCATGCTGGAATGGAAGACCATGGCCGAGAACGGTTCCATGTACAACACGCCCCCTTGCTACGGCATCTATATGGCTAAACTGGTCTATGAATGGATCCTCGATCTGGGCGGACTCGAAGAGATGAAAAAGCGCAACGAAAAGAAAGCCGCTTTGCTCTACAACTATCTGGACAGTCAGAACTACTACATCGCTCCGGTCAAGAAAGATTCCCGTTCCATGATGAACGTGACTTTCGTTACGGGCGACGCCGAACTGGACAAGAAATTCGCGTCCGAAGCGGCCAAAGCCGGACTCAAGAGTCTGAAGGGCCACAGAAGCGTGGGCGGCATGAGAGCATCCATCTATAATGCCATGCCCTATGAAGGCGTTGAAAAACTGGTCGCCTTCATGAAAGAATTCGCAAAGGAGAATCCGAAAGCCTGATTTCGGTCGACACGAATATGAAAGACAATAAATTTCAGATCCGGATGCTGAATAAGATCGCAGCTTGCGGCATTGCGAAACTGAATCCGAATGATTATGTGGTCGGGACAGACGTCGAGTCTCCCGACGGCATCCTGGTCCGTTCCGCCGAAATGCACGACATGCCTTTCGAAGACAATCTTCTGGCGATCGCCCGTGCCGGCGCCGGCGTGAACAACATCCCTCTCGACACATGTTCGGAGAAGGGCATCGTGGTATTCAACACCCCCGGTGCAAACGCCAACGCAGTCAAGGAACTGGCTGTGGCCGCTTTGCTGCTCGCTTCCAGAGATATCGTAGGCGGGATCGAATGGGCGAAGAGTCTGGCCGGGACCGAGGGCGTGGCTGCCGCAGTAGAGAAGGGCAAATCCAAATTTGCCGGCCGTGAGATCAAGGGCAAGACCCTGGGTATTCTGGGTCTGGGTGCGATCGGCGCCAAACTGGCCGCTGCAGCCGCTTTTCTCGACATGAACGTCGTCGGGTGCGACCCGTTCCTCTCCGAGGAAGCCAAGAGCCGCCTGGATCCCCGCGTAAAGTTGCTGGATACTTATGATGAGCTCTATGCCGTCTCCGACTATATTTCCATCCACGTTCCGGCTCTGCCGACAACCAAAGGGATGATCTGCAAAGAGACCATCGGCAAGATGAAGGACGGCGTCCGCATCTTGAACCTGGCCCGCGATACGCTGGTCAACGCACAGGACGTCAAAGACGCGATCGCTTCGGGCAAAGTGGCTTGCTACCTGACAGATTTCCCGACCGAGGAAACCGTAGCCGTGCCGGGCATCATCGCGATCCCGCACCTTGGCGCTTCCACCGAAGAGAGCGAAGACAACTGCGCCATGATGGCTGCTGCTCAGCTGGATGACTATCTGCGCATGGGCAATATCAAAAACAGCGTCAACTTCCCGAATGTCATTCTGGACATGGAGAACAAGTACAGGATCTGCATCGCTCACAAAAATGTGCCCGGTATGCTGGCCAAGATCACATCGGTCTTCTCCGATGCCGGCGCGAATATCGAGCATATGATGGACAAGTCCAAGAAAGACAACGCCTACCTGATCGTAGACATGGATTCCAAGCCCACTCCGGAAGCTCTGGAGCAAGTCAAGGCTCTGCAGGACGTGATCCGTATCCGGGTCATTGAGAAGTAATAGAATCAATAACAACAAAACATGATGTGATACAAAGCAGCGCGGCGAACCGGTAAAGATCGCCGCGCTGTTGTTGTTCACTTGGAAAAAGATCGTACGCTCGGGAGGCAGAAAGACCTCAGGCAAGGTCAATCCTCGTAAAGAGATGCATACCCGTGGCTTTCGCAATAAGCCCGATGGATGTAATAGATCTCTTCGATGTCGTCTTCGGTGAGAAAACCTTTCTCGAATGCTTTTTCGAGGCGATATTCCTCGCCGTCTTTTTCGGCTGTGATAATATAACTGCCGGAGGGCAATCGGAAGGAGTAGCCGCAGATGATGTCTACCGGTTCGTCGATGCGAACCAGACCTGCGTCATAGATCTGAACAAACCAGCCACTATAAACCCCATAATCATCAACGTCTTTATAGAGCGAATCGAAACCGCAGTACGTGATCAGTTCCCGGTGCAGTCTGTAGATCTCTGCCAGATCGTCTTTTGTCAAAAGGCCGTTTTTGTATGCATCCTCAAGCAAATATTCTTCTCCGTCTTTTTCGGCTTGGATCGTAAAAGATGAGGTGTAGCGGAATAAGTAATGGGAAACTTTTCTTGTCGTTATCTCGCAAAGCTGACCGGACCCAAAGCGAACGTTCCAGCCGCTGAAGTTCCCGTAATCATACGTCTCGACGTGATGTCGTTTTGAACCCGAAGAGGCGGATGTTTCTGTACTTTCGGACTCTTCTGTAGTCTTTTCATTATTGTCAGCAGGGGTCTTATTGCCTAGAGAAGCTTCCAATGTTTCGCTGGGATTTGATTCGGAAACGTGAATTTGCAACGGTGCAGTACATGAAAGGATACACGAAATTCCAAGGAAAATATTAAAGGCTAACAGCAGTGATAATCCTCTTTTGAGGGTAATCATAGTCTACCTCCTCGTAGAATAGTTTTTAGCCCTTTTCCTTTACATCAAGAATGAAAAGGACAAGGTCGTCGACCTTTTTTGTGAACGGAGCCCCATCATTATCTTTCCATGAGTCCGGGATCACATCAATTTCATCACCCTCCACATGGAGGATGCTGAGAGGTGACGGGGTTTTTACATATTGCACCTGTGAACCAGACGCGACTGCGGTTGTAGGATCGACTCTGGACAGAAAAACAACATATCTTTCTCCAATCACGAACGATGCATCATCCGCTTGCGAATCTGATATATTACTTTGTTGAGTAAAAGTTATTGTGTCTTTCGTATAATATCCAGCGATGATTGTTTCAATGGAGAAAACATATTCGGCAACGTCAATATCTTCGGATGCTGATGCATCCTTATCATGTCTTTGCTGCTCTTGTTGGAAGGTGCCGATGAATATAAGTTTGCTTTGCCGTACCGTTTGCTCAAGAGATTCAAATCTTATGACTTTACTCTCAGGCTCTTCAGGGGCTTGGTTTGTATTGATGTTTATGAATAAGACCACTGCACAGCAGATCAGAGCAGACATGAGAACGGAAGTGATAAAAACCATTCTTTTGTGTTTTATGGCTTTCTTTTTTTGCTTTTCTTTGATTTGATTCCGTATTTCTTCTTTACAGTCAAGTAAGTTTCTCATAAGCAGGGTTCTCCTTCCGATTCAAGGATATCCCGCAGATCTTCTTTGGCTCGATAGATCAGGTTGTAAATCTGTTTTTTTGATTTGTTCATTGTTTTAGCCGCTTCTTCATAAGACATATTTTCAAAAAAGACCAGATGTATCACCATTTGTAAGTTGCTTGGCAATTGTTTCAGCGCGGTATGAATCAGGCGTTTTCTCTCGTCGTCAATGATCATATCTTCGAGCTCTTTTTCATCATCAGTAATCATTGCAACTTCATAAAAAGAGTTTGCCGAGATCATTTTTTGGCGTTTGAGATAATTGAGTGCCTTGCTTTTGCCTATCATGAAAACGTATGTTTTGAGAGAGACTTTGAAATTGAAATGCTTTTTTTTCACAAAGAGATCAGACAGTGCATCAATCGCGATGTCTTCGGCAGCATACGTGTCATGGACATAACCATATATGAAAAAGACCAATTTGTGAAACAAAGAATCTACGATTTCATCAAATGCGCTTTCGTCGCCTTCGAGAAAACGCCTGTAGAGAATTGCACCATCATCCATCCAGGTTTCTCCTTTCAAATTATTCTACTCTCCCATATATTATACAATTGAAAAAGATAGATTACTTGCAAATGATTCAAAGAAACTCGCGTTTTTTGCCCGGAGGTATACGGAAGCGGATCAAAAAAGGCTGCTTTGTCCCCAAAAACTGGGGATTGAAAGCAGCCCTAGCAATATGAAAAAAGAATCAATCCTCGTAAAGAGACGCATACCCGCATCTTTCGCAATAATTCCGGTGGATCTGATAGATTTCTGCAATATCGTCTTCGGTGAGAAAACCGTTTTCGAAGACCTCTTCGAGGCCATATTCCCGTCCGTCCTTTTCGGCTGTGATCACAAAACGGGAAGGAAAGCGGAATGAGTAGCCTCCGATGTCTTTCGTTTCGGCTTTGCCGGTGTTGCTTTGGCTCCGAAACTGAACATACCGGTCCCCAAAAAAGCCATAGTCTTCGATCCCCTCATAAAGAGACCCGAAGCCGCCCTCTTCCATGAATTCCCGGTGCAGTCTGTAAATCTCTGCAATATTATCTTCTGTCAAAAGACCGTTTTTATATGCATCCTCGAGCAGAAAGACTTCTCCGTCTTTTTCAGCCCGGATCGTAAAAGACGAGGTGCAACGGAACAGGTAGTTAGAGACTCTTCTTGTCGTAACCGAGGGCATCGGTCCTTCCTCAAAGATCACGTCCCAGCCGCTGAAGTTCCCGTACTCGTACAACACGACGTGATGTTTTGAGCCCGAAGAGGCGGATGTTTCGGAAGACGCAAGACTTTCTGTGTCTGTCTCTGTCCCCGAGTCGTTCTCGGTTTGGGTGTCAGGATCGGGGCTAGTTGTTTCACGGCCCAGAGAACGGGCTGCCCGGATATCCCGGCACAGTGAACTACCCGCCACCTGCTTACGCTGAGGTGGGGGCTTCCTAGGTTGGTTTGCACCACCCAGTCTATTATTACCCTGTCATACCAGATACTTCTGGCAAGGCTTGCGGCTGTTGTGAATGATCATAACTTCCGTAAGCATGGGTCTAGCCCCGGCGTCCCGACCGGTTGTTATATCGTTCTCAGGTCCTCTTTCTGTGTCTGAAATCGGACCTCTGAACTGCACGTTCATTTACCTGTTCTTCTTTTTTCAGAACAGTTTTGTAGTAGTCGGCAAAGCTTCTTTTTCCTTCATCCCGAATGTTGATCGCCGCGTTTTCGTCCCGGTCAAGTTCTGTCCCACAGCCTGGGCAGATCCACTTCGTAATGCCGAGTTTGATCTCTTCGTTATAGTACCCGCAGCAGTGACAGGTCTTCGTACTGGGATAAAATCGGTCGATTTTCACCAGCACAGAACCTTTGTCTCTCAATTTGTGCTCCAGTCTGTTCCTGAACTGTCCGAATCCGTTATCGTGCAGATTCTTTCCAAGGCGAAGACTCTTTGACAGATTTCTCAGATCCAGATCCTCGACGGCAACGGCATCGTATTCCTCGGAAAGACGCAAAGCTTCTTTGTTGATGAAATCCTTGCGCTGATTTCGGATCTTTGCGCCTGTTTTTTGGATTTTCAGCAGCTGCTTGCGATAATTGGAGGAACCTTTCGTCATGCGGGACAGTTTTTTCTGTTCCCGGGCCAGTTTCGCTTCCGATTCCCGATAGAAGTGCGGGTAGTTGGCTTTCCTGCCCTCACTGTCTATATAGAAATTCTCCTGCGAATAATCCAGTCCGAGAAC
>JAEEGL010369613.1_pt1 | contig 11736 bp, 8 predicted proteins | sample 9134231 | NCBI WGS metagenome assembly JAEEGL01 (sample SAMN16246548, study PRJNA631951) | gut metagenome | biome: gut microbiome; feature: rumen; material: fiber-attached | host: Bos | place: Iran: Karaj | collected 2018-10
ATCATCCGGATGACGCCTTACAAGGATATGTCCGCCCTCAGGATGTACCAGTCCGTGAACCAATGCGCCGTTTGAAAAAACCCCGACGCCTATGCCTGTACCAACAGTGATATAGATACCGTTCTTCAGCTTTCTCATACAACCGTATGTGGCTTCGCCGAGCGCTGCGGCATTCACATCCGTATCCAGCTTACAAGGAACATTCAGTTCATCCTTCAGTGTCTGTAATACATTAAAATATGCCCAGTCTGCTTTGGTCGATTCTGTAACACAGCCAAATGTCTTAGACCTGACATTCAGATCAAGAGGTCCGAAAAAACCAATACCCAAAGCACATATCATATGTGCCTTAAAATACTCGATGATGGCAGGCATGGTCTCCTTTGGAGTTTTTGTAGGTATCGATATTCGATCGATAACGGTACCGTCCTCTTCTCCGACAGCCAGAACCATCTTGGTTCCGCCGCCTTCAAGTGCTCCCAAAAGCATCTTATAATCCTTCCTTAACTCACGGCCCAAATACTCGGGCACATAATACAAAGCCATTTTACCACATTTGCAGAAATTAACAAGTCAAACAGTAAAAATCGGTGGAAAAGCGACTCTGTTATGCTACAATATTCTTATGGTCAAGGATCACGTCAAACGTGAAAACCTGATATCATCATAACTGTCAGACGAGCGGAGTAAAAAATGAAAACAGCTGGTATCATAGCAGAATTCAATCCATTTCATAACGGGCACCGATATATCATCGAAGAGGCAAAGCTTATCACCGGTGCGGACAGATGCGTTATCGCAATGAGCGGTGATTTTGTACAGCGCGGAGCTCCCGCTGTCTGTGACAAATATCTGAGGACCCAAATGGCTTTGCTTAGCGGTGCAGACGCTGTGTTTGAGATACCGGCGGCGTATGCGACGGGATCTGCGGAGATCTTTGCAGAGGCGGGAGTAAAGCTTTTTACCACACTGGGCTGCGTCGATTACCTTGTCTTTGGCAGTGAATGTGCCGATACCGACAAGCTCATGAAGATCGCCTCAATACTTGTCGACGAGAGTGACAGTTTTAAGGAAAACCTGCAGGATGGTCTTAAGCAGGGATTGAGTTTCCCCGGCGCCCGCGAATATGCTTTTGAAAAAGAGACCGGAGATGCGGAACTTACCACGCTTCTGCGCTCTCCCAACAACATTCTTGGCATAGAATACTGTAAAGCACTGATACACCTTAAAAAGTCCGGTTTTTCCGGAAAACTGCCTTCATGCTGCACTGTTGAACGCAAAGGCAGCGCCTACCACGATAAAACGATAGTACGCCACGAACATGCTTCCGCTACCGCTATCCGTGCCGCACTCGAAGATCCCGACGGGTCATGCGCCGCAATTTACGAACAGATTCCCGAAGAGATCCGCTCAATATATGAAGACTCATATCGCAGAGCCATGCCCGTACGCCTTGACGATCTGAGCGATCTGCTTTATCTGAGGCTTAATTCCGTTCCGGAAGACTCTTTTACCGAGTATGCGGATATTTCGCAGGATTTTGCTAACGCTCTGAAAAAATATAAAAATGAGCCCCTGATTTTTACGGAACTCATAAACGCATTAAAATCAAAAAACAATAACTATACTACTGTCAGCCGTGCTCTTCTGCATCTGCTGCTTGGCATCAGCTCTTCACATACAGATGCTCTTAAGGCATCGGATACTTTGCCTTATGTGCGGCTTCTCGGATTCAGACGTGATGCATCCGATATCATGCATGAGATAAGCAATAACCCCGGATGTAAACTCATCACCAAACTCGCCGACGCCGACCGCACACATCCGCTGTTATCAGCCGATATTTATGCGTCAGGCATCTACCGCCAGATAATGCACTCAATATTTAATCAGAATCCGGGCAGTGAATTTAAACAGGGTCCGGTGATAATATAATCTGCACATAGTCAGAGGACGATTCTTTCGTCTGCGGATCATCGCAGACAAAAGAACCGTCCCCTTTATAAGTACTGCCCTCTCTTTAGAAAGCATCTTTTTTATCATAGTTTCTGGAACTTAAAATACTCAAAATCGGCATATCCGCCGGTCTTCATCGTGCAGTAAGAATAAAGTCCCACGCGGTATCCCATGAAATGATCGAGCGTATACTTCATCTGAAGATCGCCGGCATGCTCCCATTTCATTCCGTCGGCTGAATAGTAGAACTCGGCGATATCTCTGTTTTCGGTAAAATCAAAACTAATCTGCAGATAAACATCGGGTCTGTCCCACTTCAGGCTCTTAACCACTTTCTCGCCGTAATGCCCGTCATTTACACACATTACAAGGAAAGTAGCGTCTTCCTCTTTTCGGATGCCCACGATACCGAATTGCCCCTGAATGGCTGCGATACCGCAGCAGTCGCCTTCTTTCAGCCCGGCAAGCTCTATACGGGTCCATGCATTGCATTTCGGTCCGCAGGTTCTCTGAGTCAGAGTATTCCGTGCCTGTAATATCCCGCCTTCATTAATATGACCGTTCAGCATCCTTAAGAATCCGTTTCGCTCATCCAATGACCAAAGCGCGTCATCCGGATTATGATTCCATTGCCAGCAATGCTCCGGATCCGTAAGGACACGTTCAAGTCCCATTATCCTCCTGAAATCATCGCTCGCAGAGACTATGGTGTCGGACTTTGCAAGATCCGGTGAGATTATGATATTTCCGCCCGATCTGACATGCAATGCGTCCTGCGGAGCATCGATCGGAAGTATAAATTCTTCGGGTACTTTGCCGTTATCGCCCAGCATCGGCCAGCCGTCTTCCCATGTCACGGGCAGTACATAAGGGATTCTGCCCACGGCACCGTGATCCTGGAACATAACCGCAGCCCAGACGCTGTTTTCCGGTCCGATCTTATCAAACACTTTAGGCTGTTCAGACATGACCGGGTCATTATTCAGATTTCCGGGTGCAGGAGCAGTGACTGCATCCTCATCAGCAGCGTCAGCACTCGTGATCCTCGGAAGTGCAAATATCGCACCCTGTGCGACTCCGGCGTTATTGTAGCCCATGTCGTCATCAAGTATCACTTTGTGCTCAAAAGGTCCGTCAAAAGAATCAAAACGGTAGCATATCTCACGTCTTCTCTTATTACCTTCCGACGGCCATTCAATAAATATCAGATAGTACTTTCCGTCGATCTTATATGCATGACAGCCTTCCGCTGTAAGTCCCATGCCCTCGGTATCTGTCGTAAAAAGCAGTCTGTCAGGTTCACGGCTCTTCAGGCTTAGCATATCATCCGATAATTCAGCGAGATAAATATCATGATTACCGTAGACTATATATTTGCGTCCGTCATCATCGATCAACAGCGACGGATCATGCATTGATGTCGGCAGATGATATCTTTCCCAGTTTGAAGATTCTATGTCCCGGGTACGGAAAATATAAGCATGTTTATCATCATTGCTGTTAAAGAGACAGTAGAACCAGTCGCCAACCTTACGTAAAGACGCAGCCCAGCTGCCCTTACCGTAGATATTCTGACCGTTTTCTAGATTGTTCCCGTCTTTTTCACTCAGCCTGTCAAATACATAGCTGACTGTTTCCCAGTTCTGAAGGTCATATGACTTCATGATAGGGCAGCCCGGCATAGAATGCATACTTGTCGAAACCATATAGAAAGTCTTATCGACGCATATCACATCATTATCGGGATAATCTGCCCATATGACGGGATTCTTTATCGTAACCATGCTCTACTGTCCTCTCTTATCAAGCTCATCTCGCGTACATAAGTCTGCTCGATGGCCGTTCACTCAAATCGGGCAGGAATACCTGCCCGATCCGTAATCATTCTTCGTCTTCTTCCTCTTCGTCCGCTCTGCGGGCTGCGGCACGCTTCTCTTTGATCTTCACGATATCTTTTTTAGCTTTGTCGGCAGTGTCTTTGACATGACACATCATATCGCCCATCTTTGATTTGATCCCTTCCACGCCGCCGATCTTCGATGTAATGGCGTCTACGCCGGAAAGTCCCAGTAATTTCAGATTTTCGCCGACATTTTCACCGTTTAAGAGACTTACGATCGCTTCTGCCGTATCCATCGTTATCTTGCCGCCCGACATGCATACAACAGAATGGAACGGCATTTCGTTTATCATGGCAATGAACATTCCGTTGTTGTCATGGCTTAACAGTCCCTTACTCTTGCCTACCAGTTCGATAGCCTTTATCACACGCGCGCCCCACTTGTTCGATCTCGCATCCTCTACCGTCGAGCAAAGTGTGAACGGATCGCCCTCGCGCCTTACGCTTTCGGGAATAGGTCCGCAGAGGAGCTTCTCAAATTCGCTGTCCGAAACGGATGACGGATCTCCGAAATAGTATGACGGAAGCTCGTCTCTCGTATACTGCCAGATATCATACTCTTCATGATTGAACCATACGTCTCCGCGAAGTCTGATATCGCGGCTCGATGAACCGACGCTGATAGTGTAGGCACCGGGCTCTACGCACCATTTGTGCGCGCCTACGCAGTAATAAGAGAACGCTCTCTCATCAAGCTGAATCGTGATCTCTTTTTCTTCACCGGGCTGTAAGAATACCTTTTCAAAGCCTTTAAGCTCACGAAGAGGTCTGAATACCTTGCTTCCGGTCTTACCCACGTATACCTGAGCAACCTCCGCACCGGCACGCGATCCGGTATTTTTAATCTTAAATGATATGGTAGCGCATTTATCGCCCGATGTAATATTAAGTCCGCTGTAATTAAACGTAGTATAGCTGAGTCCGTGACCGAACGGGAACAGAACATTCATGTCCACATGGTCATAATATCTGTAACCGACGAACAGACCCTCGCGATATTCTACCGTAAGTCTGTTTCCGGGGAAATTATCGTAGCAGGGCGTATCCTTGATCGATACGGGGAAGGTCTCTGCCAGCTTACCCGAAGGATTCGTAACGCCAAAGAGAATATCGACAACAGCCTCTCCCGAAGCCTCTCCTGCCAGATATGCCTCAAGTACTGCGTTAACATTGCCGATCCAGGGCATCGATACGGGTGAACCGTTATGCAGAACAACAACCGTATTCGGCTGAACCTTCGCTACTTCACGGATCAGACGGTTCTGGCACTGCGGCAGTCTCATGTGCTCGCGGTCATAACCCTCGCTCTCAAAGCTGTCGGGGAGACCTGCAAAAATAACCGCTACATCCGCATCCGCTGCCTTATTTACAGCATCTTCGATAAGATCGTCCTCAACGATGTCCTTTGTAGAACTGAAGCCCTTTGTATACTCAACAAGCGTATGCCTTGTCGATGCCGATAATGCGCTGATGACACGTGTGGGATTGATATGCGAGCTTCCGCCGCCCTGATATCTGGGAGTCTTAGCAAATTCACCGATAAAGAGGATCCTCTTGTCTTTATCGAGAGGAAGCGCTCCGTCATTCTTCAGCAGGACCATACCCTCGCGGGCGATCTTTCTTGCTTCCTTATGATCTGCGACATAGTCAAATACAGGCTTTTCCTTCTGAACGGGAGCAGCACCGTTAAGCTTAGCCATAAATCCGGTATATCTGTCAACCTTATTAAGTATATGCTCGACAGCGATATCGAGCAGTTCTTCCTTAAGTCTGCCCTCTTCAACCGCTTCGATGATCTTTTCCTCGTTGATTCCGTTACTCGTAGGCATCTCGAGATCAAGTCCCGCAGCGACGCCCGAAGGACGATCGTTTACAGCACCCCAGTCGGACATAACAAATCCCTCAAAGCCCCACTCATCGCGAAGAACCTTGTTCAAAAGCCAGGGATTCTCTGAGCTGTATACGCCGTTTATCTTATTGTACGAGCACATCAGAGTATCGGGATGTGCAGCCTTTACTACCTCCTCAAATGCAGAAAGGTATATCTCTCTTAAAGTTCTTTCATCAACAACCGCAGATACGGTCATACGGCGTTTTTCCTGATTGTTAGCCGCAAAGTGCTTAACAGAAACGCCTACGCCCTTTGACTGAACGCCTTTAACATAGCTTGCAGCGATCTGTCCGGCAACATAGGGATCCTCTGACATGTACTCAAAATTACGTCCGCACAGCGGTGAACGCTTGATATTAATTGCGGGTCCCAGGATAACATCAACATCCTCGGCAAGACATTCATCGCCGAGCAGCTGACCCATATGATAAGCCAGATCACGGTTAAATGTGCTGGCAACGCATACGCCTGCAGGGAAACATACTGCCTGCCTGCTCTTTCTAAGGTCAGCGATATCGCCCGAATCATCCACCTTACGAAGTCCGTGAGGGCCGTCGCTCACAGTGATGCGCGGGATGCCAAGACGCTCAATCGCAGCGGTATGCCATGCATCCGCACCGCCGGCGAGCTTAGCCTTCTCCTCCAATGTCATTTGTGCTACAAGTTCTTTAATGGTCATACCTTCTCCGTTCCGCACCGCAAAATATCCCTACCCCCATATACGCGGGGCTCCTGCGGATATCTGCCGGCACAATTTAAATATACAGTTTTTATTTTCCGACCATACCGGTCAAATACTTACAAAGTTCTTCAACAGTGTCAAAAACGGCAATGGCTCCCGCTTCCTTAAGTTCCTCTCCGGTTCCGTATCCGTAAGTTACGCCCAGGGTTCTGATCCCGCACTCAGCTGCGCCCTCGACATCATAATGCCTGTCGCCTATCATCACGACCTCGGAAGTATCCGTTATCCCGTGCTTTTCAAGCAGATATCTAATAACCTGTGCCTTCCCCTTGCGACCGAGTTCTTCGACATTTCCGATGACATCGGTAAAGTACGGGGCAAGTCGGAAATGATCCATGATCCTGACAGCCTGTGACTCACGCTTTGATGTCGCTACGATCAGCTTATAGCCGCATCCCGCCAGCTCCTCACACATCTTACTTATACCCGGATAAGGCTTATTCTCGCACCAGCCGCGCTCATTATAATATTCCCTGAAAATCCTGATCGCCTCATCCACCTTCTCGGGCTCTATTCCGTACCTCGGAAAGCTCTCCGAAAGAGGCGGTCCGACAAAACTTAAAAGCTCTTCTCTGGGCGGAACCGTAAGGCCCATCTTTTCAAATGCATAGAAGGCGGCGTTCGTAATGCCTTCTCCCGACTCGGTCAGGGTTCCGTCAAGATCAAAAAACAAATACTTATACAATATCGTATCCTGCCTGATTTCATTTCTTTGATCCGCGTATACACGCGAATGATACAATGAGCATCAACTGCTCCTGATAATACATTATACTCCAAAGATCATAACATTCCTAGTCTCTTCTCACAAATAAAAATAATATTAATACTCTGTAAAATATCCGAAAATTCCTGTTTTTCCGCGCCTTTTGGCTATCTTGCTCAATTGACAGGGATTTTTTTCAATGCTATTATATCTTCACGAAGTACTCCCGCCATTTTTGGCGGGTATCGTTTTGGTAAGCGTTTTGTGGGGTATCAGAGTGAAGAAACAATTTTTGGTTGTCGACGACAGTGAACTGAATCTGCGAGTCGTGGAATTACTTCTTAACAGTCTGGGCATTTCGGCCGATTGTGCGACCGGAGCTGATCAGGCTTTTACGTGGTTGTCTCAAAAAGACTACGACCTGATCATGATCGACTATCTGATGCCCGGTATGGACGGCGCCGAGGCCACGCGAATCATCCGCAGAATGTACGGCGGCGTGCGCAGGGAATATTTCCGCACAGTTCCTATCGTTATACTTACCGCGGAAGAGAATCCCGAGATCGTCGCAGAGCTTATGAAGAGCGGTGCGAACGAGGTTTTGACCAAGCCCCTGACGCTCGAAGCATTAAAGCCCGTTCTTGCCAAATGGGTTCCCAGAGTCCACGGAATAGGCGAAGAGAATCTGGATCGTATGATAGAGAGCGATCGCGAGGGCTTTGCCGAGCTGATCTCTGTTTTCTGCGAAGATATTCCGTACAAGCGTGCCCGTATCGAGCAGGCTCTGGAAGATGATGATTTTAAAACATATACCGTCGAAGTCCATCGTATCAAAGGTGAATGTAAGATCATCGAGGCGTTTGAACTCGCCGAGACTTCAAAGATGCTCGAATTTACCGGTAAAGCACTGACCGGAGATGTTCCAAATGACAAGACCGAAGTTGAAAACCGTCTCATCATCGCCAGTGACACCCCGAAGGTTCTTGATGCACTCGAGCGTATGTGTCCCGAACTGTTATCTCTTGCCGAAGACCTTCTTCCCGAAAGGGCTTTGGAAGTTTCATCGGCTGCACCGGCGGCTGTCGACGAAGAGCTGCAGAACGATCTGGCAAAACTGATCCGATATGCGGAGCACGCCGAAGAATCATTATCAGAAAAAGATTATTCTCTCACAGCCGAATGGCTTGAAGAAATAAAAGAACTGGCAGTCCATATTCTGCACAGATCAGATCATGCAAATTGAGGAGTATTTATGCTTGAATTAAAAAATATCACCTACACCGCCTCTGACGAGAACGGCACAAAAGATATCATACAGGATGTCAGCCTGACTCTCGAGGATAATAAGTTTTATGTCATCACCGGTCCTAACGGCAGCGGTAAGTCATCACTTGCTAAGATCATCGCAGGTATCTATACGCCCGAATCCGGACAGATTTTGTTCAACGGTGAAGACATCACCGACATGCCTATCACCGAACGCGCGAAGAAAGGCATCAGCTTTGCTTTTCAGCAGCCCATCCGCTTTAAGGGCATAACGGTAAAGGATCTTATTCAGCTGGCGGCTAACGGCCCCGAGAAAAAGGATGCGACCGCAGATGTCTGCGATTACCTTTCCGAAGTAGGCTTATGTGCACGCGATTATATTAACCGTGAGGTTAACGCTTCTCTTTCCGGAGGCGAATTAAAGCGAATCGAGATCGCCATGACACTGGCGAGAAAGTCACAGTTTACCGTATTTGACGAGCCCGAGGCCGGCATCGACCTCTGGAGTTTCAATAACCTTATAAAAGTTTTTGAGCGCCTTCATGATGAGACACACGGTTCTATCGTTATCATCTCCCATCAGGAAAGGATCATTAACATCGCAGATCAGATCATACTGCTTGCTGACGGACAGATCGCTAAGATCGGTTCAAAGGATGAAGTCATGCCGCTTCTCATGAGTGGAAACATCGCAAAAGCAGGCTGTGGAAAGGGGCATATCTGACATGGACGATATTCAGAAGAGATTACTTGAAGAGGTCGCAGACCTCCACGAAGTTCCGGAAGGAGCCTATAACATCAGATCAAACGGTCAGGGTGCCGGACGGCGCTCCACTGCAAACATAGAGATCACCACAAAGGAAGACAAGCCCGGAATCAACATTAAGATCAAAGACGGTACGGTACGTGAGAGTGTTCACATCCCCGTCATCATCAGCGAAACGGGACTTACCGAATCCGTTTATAATGATTTCTTCATCGGAGACGGCTGCGACGTAACGATCATCGCAGGCTGCGGCATTCATAACTGCGGCACGCAGAAGTCCGAACATGACGGTATTCACACATTCTTCGTAGGCAAGAATTCCAAGGTGCGCTACGTTGAGAAGCACTACGGCGAAGGCGACGGCAACGGCGAGATCGTCCTTAACCCTCAGACCATCGTTCATCTCGACGAAGGCGCATATCTCGAGATGGAGACAGTGCAGATAAAGGGCGTTGATTCGACCATCCGCGAAACAAAGGGCGACGTTGCAAAAGGCGCAACACTTGTTGTAAAAGAAAAGATCATGACTCACGGCAAACAACATGCCGAGACAAATTTTGACGTAGACTTAAACGGCGAGGACTGCGGCTGTAACCTCATCTCCCGCTCCGTTGCATGCGACTCCTCAGAGCAGGTATTCCGCTCTCATATTCGCGGCAACAGCAAATGTCACGGTCACTCCGAGTGCGACGCCATCATCATGGACAGTGCAAAGGTAGATGCCATCCCCGCACTTGCGGCGAACAATGTTGACGCTTCTTTAATACACGAGGCAGCCATCGGAAAGATAGCCGGTGAGCAGATCACCAAGCTTATGACTTTAGGACTTACCGAAGAAGAAGCCGAAGCCATGATAGTTAACGGATTTTTAAAATGATATGATCAGACGATTCATAATATAACATGAGCCGCAGTTACATTTGAAACTGCGGCTCAATTGCTTTTATATCATACCCTTAGTCCGGATATGTCCGTTCGATAAACTTCAATATCACGCTGCCAGCAGACAAAGTGCTATGCATATCTGCCCGATATAATACAGACTCAGGTTTGTTATGCGCAGTTCGGGCTTGTTCTTACCGCCGAAATTGTTGATGATAAGGACTATATCACTGATAAGGAACAGAATCGCTCCTATCGCAAATACCAGATTTCTGACAGAGAACCGGATCATCAGGTTCATGATGGCGATTGTGGTCATGATCACTATCGCGCCGATATAGAACACTCCGAATATCTTAAATGCGGGCTTTGCCGTGATCTGACTGAATATCCACCAAAGGATGATCGCGGTAAATACGGCGCCCAGAACAAATCCGAGCCAGACTTTGGTACAAAGCGGGATAAGTGCTATAAGATACATGATATGCCCCGACATGAACACGAGTATTCCGATGAGGAATATGAGATTCCCTTTCTTTTCAAACAGGAAGCGAAGATTCAGCAATATATCTCCTGCCATTCCCAGACACAGTCCGATAAGCACATACTTCGCAAAGTCGGCATCTGCGACCTTACGACCGGTCAGTATTCCCAGTATCACAAAGCACGCCGAAGCGCAGCCCTTGAGCAGCAGCGCAGGGGTGTAATTCTTCTTCAGTTCTTCGTAGATAAACAGTCCCTGCAATGCGATTCCTATTACGATAAAAATGATCAATAATGCCGTATCCATAAGTCCCCTCCTCCAAAAAATCTCTCTGCCGCTGTTTTTAAGTACTTTGCTCCGTTACGGATCGATTCTTCCTGAGAAATACCCTTTCCTATCTCTACTGCGGTAATTTTCATTTCTTCCGGCAGCGGCTTCGTAAGTCCGTTCTTTCCACAGAACGAAACTATCGGCTTATCTTTTGAACGCCGCATGATCCCGCTCAGCACTTTCCCCATAAGACTCTGCTCATCCAGCCTGCCCTCTCCCGTAACTACGAGGGAACACTGCTCTGCCAGACTCTCAAAATCACAAAGATCAAGAATTATATCGATACCGCTCTTCATCTCAGCCTTCAGGAATGCAGCGCATCCGTATCCGGTTCCACCTGCTGCCCCGGCTCCCATAACGCCTTCCGGGGCGCAGCCTGTAGCAAGAGCGATCTTAAGAGCCACAGACCTTAGTCCTTTATCAAGCGCCTGAACTCTCTCAGGCCCTGCACCCTTTTGCGGTGAGAAAACATACGCCGCTCCTTTTTCCCCGAACAGAGGATTACTAACATCGTTCATGACCTTAAAACTGCTTTCACAGATTCTTGAGTCTATCCCGGCAATATCTATCCTGTCGATGTCCGCAAGAGTTTCTCCGCAGGGGATGAAAGATTCTCCCGACCGGTCATAAAACTTAACGCCCAATGCGGCAGCCATGCCCGTTCCGCAGTCGGTAGAAGCGCTTCCGCCGAGGCACAGCAGGAATTTACGTATATTCTTACCCAGCGCATCCCTTATCAGTTCTCCGAATCCGAAAGTGTTTGCAGTCATCGGATGAAGCGAACTCTGTTTTGTGATCCCCGTACTTTCGGCA
>JAEEGL010597568.1_pt1 | contig 11736 bp, 9 predicted proteins | sample 9134231 | NCBI WGS metagenome assembly JAEEGL01 (sample SAMN16246548, study PRJNA631951) | gut metagenome | biome: gut microbiome; feature: rumen; material: fiber-attached | host: Bos | place: Iran: Karaj | collected 2018-10
CACTGATAGAGACTGCTAGAAATTTGAGTATCCAATTTTCCGGTAGATGTAGTTTTTCGTATGCTGACAACGTTAGTATGTGCCACAGATATATCCACATAGAGTGAGAGGATATGTACTGTATTATTCTGTTATTAAAATACTTCTCATAACGCTTATTCTTGCAGATTGTCATTAAAGACAATGAACAGAAGATTCCATAGGATAAGTAGTATAGCCTTGGCGGATATTTATAGGCTTGAACCTGTTGGAAGTTGCCGGTTCTTGCATGGAGATAGAGCGCCGTAGCTATGAAAATAATAAGATTGGCTGCGATAAAGATGATGAGCTTCTTGTGTTTGATTTTGTCCAGATTGTAGCCAATGTATGTTAAAAGGCCATATGGGATAATGTAGTAAAAAGTAGTCTCTATAAACATATTATTAGTGCCTATTTGGAAATGATAAAGAATCTCATAGACTGAATAAAAGAGTATGACGGTAACGATTGCTTTTATGGAGAAGCCAATTCTTTCAATGATTGGGACGAGAAGCGCACTATATAAATAAATTAAAATAATCCAAACGTAGTCTACGCCGTATCTAGTCAGCAAAAATGATTTTAAATAGTAGCTCGCCGGATGTAAATGGCCCGTTCCTATGTCTGTGATGGCGAAATATATTATAAAGAATAACCAGGTAGGAAAAACGAGCCTAGCGAACCGGGACCTATAATAGCCTATAGTTCCATCGTTGGTAGCTTTGTACTTTTTATATGAACGATTTGCTAGAAACGAGGAAATAATTACCATTAGGGGCACATCGAAGCTTCTGGCGGCGATTATGCAGTTTGGCGGATTGACATGCGCGATTATAATACAAAATAAGCCGACGGTCTTCAGAAAATCCAAATAGTATAAGCGTCTCTTTCTGGCGCCATTGGACTTTATTGGAGAACTTGGCATCTTTAGAATTTGACGTCTTTGATTTTTGTATTTAATTTTAGTAGTTTCTTACGTCGCTCGCTTATTGCGTCCATGTCGAGCTTCCATTCTTGGCCCATCTTCTCGTCATAGTCATTTGGATGAAAAGCTTCGATGCCATTACCGTTAGTGAAGGTCATTTCTCCAAAATAAATCTTGCCATCTATGTCGTAGAAATCTACACGGACTTGGTCGAAGCCTTTGCTTAGCTTGCTTGCTAGCTTCCACATTTTTTCGAAGTTTGCCGGCTTCTTGATAGTTTTCGGGTTATTCGTATATTCGCCTTTATTGTATGGCAGGAGAGTCCAATTCTTGTCGTATATGTTGCGAGTATGATTGTCGAATCGATCGAAGTCTACGCGACAGGAGACGACTTTGCCATTGAAACAGGCAAACTTATAATCTCGTATCGAGTGTCCCATATATTTTTGTATCATTATTTTTGGCTTAATGTCACGATATTGCAACTCGTAGCCAACGTATGCGTAGTTGCGTTTCTGAAAGTAATATTTGTATTCTTTCTTGTTTCTTTCCGTGAAAGGATGGTCTTTATCTATAACTAGCGCGCTGCCAGAATCGTTATTCATTTTTATGACATACTTTTCTGGTAGTTGCGAGAAATCTATATCGTCTACGGAATCATATGCGGCAATCAGGGGGATGAAATGGCAATCATTGCTACTGCCTAATTGTCTCTTGACCCATTCTTCAACGGCGATTTTGTCTGTAAGTTGTATTTTATCTTCCGAGACGGCGTATAGTTTTGAGACCTGTAGCTTTTCGTTATATGAAGTTGGATTATCCCAATCGACCTTCTTGCCGAACTGGTGCTCAAAGGTGGCGTCGATTGATGCTTCGATCTCGGAGTATGTTTGATTACTTCTTTTTTTCTCTAGATATAATCTCGCCTTACAAAGAATGGCGTAAGGTATTATTTTCTTTATCGATGTCTTAATATTCATCAGTCCTCGCTTTTGTCGTTATAGTTTAATTATAATTGATAACAAGCGGAATGTGGGCGTAATTAGCTGTATAAGCAAGTTATTTAGCAGAGTTTAACGGCGCTTTGTTTAGAAGATGTCGTTTTAGCGTAATTAGCTTCTGCCTGTAAAAAACAAAGTTAATGCCAACAGTTATCATGAAGTATGTTAAGGATACGGCTAATGCTAATGCTATCCATGAATAATAGCTCGCCGTCGATAATTCTCTCGGGAACGGAATCGCAAAGTATGCTCCTATCGTAACGGCATCAATGCAACATTGTTTCATGAAAGGTCTTATTGATCGCTTTACTAAGTTTTTGGCGTTATAAAAAGCCATCCATATTGTCTGGTAAAGCATCGAAACAAGGGTGCCAATCGCTACTCCTACGAGGCCCCACTGCTTTACGCACGCAACGGATATTACTATATTCATGATAGCTGCGATTATGTAGTTGTGTTGTGTTTGTTTGTAGTGTCCGGCAGCAAAGATCATTAGGTTGTATGGTAATCTTAGACAGTGACAGGCGTGTGCCGCTACGATTAATGTTGCGAAAAGTGGTTGAATATAATTTGCGTCCGTAACTCCGTTTGTATAGCATTGGACAAAAGAGATGATTAAGAAGCCCGTACATCCAAAGATATATATTACCGCCGTATGAATCGCCCACTCTGTTAGTTCGAAGGTTTTTTGCAGGCCGTCTTCGTCTTTTTTGGCCCATAGGTGGCCAAGGTAGGCCTCTACGCCATTCATGAGTGATGTAAACAATTTTTTGATACCCGATACTATCAAGTTATATACGGCATATACGGAAACGTCGGAAAATGAGCCTAGAATTGTTAGCACAATAACGTCCGTATCGTTAAGTACGGTATATGCAATATGCTGTGCCATGCCGTTCCATTTTTGCTTGATTGGCTCTTCTTCGTATTTTGCCTTGTAGTCTATATCGTAATTCTTTCGAACATATCTCATCAGGAATAGCGGTCGCAATAGAAATATAAATGAGCTTACGATTTTGACTGCTTGAATGCTGCAGTTTAAGTTTATTAATATGATGCATGCGATTGTGTTTAAAATGAGAGTTGTAGCTTGCGCAATGTATTGGACATACCCACGCTGGTCTGCGGTTAGTAGTAGTCGGTCTACGATGCCGAAATAATATTGCGCAAACGAACTGACGCTAATTGCTATTAGTAGCGTTACGGTATAGATCCACCCAAACTGTCCTTCAGAGATTAATGGAAAGAGTATAATAACCGCAACGATGTAGGCTACCATTATGGCGGCAATTCGGTTGAAGAATTTTTTTGCCGAAACTACAATTTTACTGATCTGCTCATTTGATTTTTGGACGAGTGGTTTATATAGCGCCGATTGTACAACTTTGCCTACGCCTAATTCCAGAAATGCCACTACGCCGATGAATTGAGTTATGGAGTTGACTAAGCCATTAACGTCGGATCCGTATTGCCCGATGATTAGTCTGGGCAAGATAATTCCACTAATGATGGTGACTATTTCGAACACGAGAGATGAAATAGTGTTCAACTTTAGAGCTCTTTTTTTAGTTTGAGCTTTATTGGCTTTCGTTTTATTGTCGCACCGTTTATTAATTTTTGGCATTTATTTTCGCCCGCTTTTCGTCGGTGTATATTAAGAGACTGTAAAGGATTGGCATGAAATAGCATTCGTATTCAAAGAAAGGCTCGCTTAGGAACATTGTTAGTAGGACCATACTATATCCAACGAGCATATATATGCGGTGTGCTGAAATTTTTTTCGTTTTCATCTTCCAAAGGGGGGTCAATATAAGCACTAAAAATAAGACAAAACCAACGATTCCTCTTTGGTAGAGGATATCTAGGTAGTAGTTGTGGGATCCGCTCATATTGCCTATGGTGCTTTTGATATTGCTGATGGTTTGTCGGCCAACTCCAAATATCGGGTTATTTTTTACTAAATTCATGGCATTCGTCCATAACAACGACCTGCCCGTAAAATCTGTACTTTTATTTAGCAACCCCGTGATTGTTTTGATGAACATTTCATTTGGAAATATAACTATCAATAGTTCTAGTGCAAAAATTAAGAGAATGTAAAGCAAATAAATATTAGACAGCTGTTTAACGAAAAGATTCTCAAGCAAAATCCATGCAGTTATTATGGCGATGGCGATAAGAGAGGTGGTTGCTGGGTATACATAAAAATATATGAACACGAAACCTAGTAGATAAATGAGCGATATGTGATTAAACTTTTTCCCTTTCTCGCGATTGATTAGACTAGAACAGAGCATGCCGGGCAGAATCATTCTAATCGTAGTATTGACGTTACCATATAAGTGGTATGGGTATTCAATATTTTGCGTAATGGATGGGATTCCAGTTTTCCAAACGAGGCATGTTAGCAGGTTGACGACAAATATTCCAAGTGTAATATCCCTAATTGCATATAATAAAGAGTTGAGCTTCGATTTATCGTTTTTTAGAATATCAATTACGCAACATAATAGGATTACTTTTATCGAGTGTTTTATGACGGCTATAATATCCCCGTTATTGCAAATTGTTACGATAAATAGAAGGATGTATGTTGCTACTACGATAAGTATGGGTTTTGATATCTTTTTATAATGCAATAGCGCAAACGAGAATAAGCCAGCTATAGATAGACACATCCAAATATCTATAATTACCCCAAGAAACTCATGCTGAACGAAGTAATAGGGGGCAAGGATGGGAAAGAATGCAATTAAAAAATAGAAGTAATAGGCGCGATCGATTACCTTTGAAGTATTCTGTTTTTTGAGAGCTTTTTTACGTGGCATATTACCTTTTATGATGTTGTCAATGGCGGTGAAGATAATTATACAATAAGTGCGCTTGGCCTATTCTTGAAACAGCAAGCCAAACGAAGTTTACGGCTGTCTTGTTGCTTAAGAATGTATTTTTATAATCTTCGTAATAATCGCTTCTTCCTAGTGCTACTTTACTATCTGCGACCATCTTTGTGAGCCTGCTATATAATAAGCCTTTGTTTTTGGCTATGTTGGGATATTTTTTCATTATTAATTCGTATGCAGATAGGCACTTATCTGGCTTTAGGCTCATCGAATCCCCTTCCCTGTAGTAGTCGCATAGGATTTCTTCGCAAAAATATACCTTCACTTTTCCACATATGGACAATAAAAGGTCTAAGTCTTGCCATCTAGGCATAGCGGGGTCGAACTTGTACTTTTTGAATACCGTTTTTTTGGCGAAGAAGGTCATAGTGGTAATATTGAACATGTCGTCCTGCGTCTCGAGCCACCCGTTTTTTCTGTTCGGCGAAACGAATTGTTTTTTGCCCATATGGGTTAATACGTTGCCGCAAATAAAATCGGCCTTATTCTTCTCGAGGCATTGTAGTTCGTTTTCTAAGCGATCGGGACGACATGTGTCGTCACTGTCGTGAAATGCGACGTAGTCGCCCTTTGCTATTTCTACGCCCTTATTTCTAGCCGCGCAGGCGCCTAGATGGTTTTGGTTTACTATCTTTAGCCTATCATCTTTGATGCTGTGCAAAATAGAAAGCGTTTTGTCCGTCGATCCATCATCTACTACAATAACTTCGATATCTTTGATTGTTTGGTCTAAGACTGATTTTACCGATTTTAGTATCGTATCTTGTCTGTTATATGTAGGTATTATAACTGAAATCATTTGTGACATTCCTATGTGTAATTATTTGCGCTCGCTTGTTTGCTCGCAGTATATTCAACCTTTCTATTTTTTGTAGAATTTCAAGGTTTATTATATCATGCTTATCATTAATTAACCTAGCAGTATAGCCTGAAGTTCTTTGGCTGAATTCTTGATGTTAAATATGCTGCTTTGTTTTTCTTTGGCCGCAACGACGCGTTTGTTCTTTGTGGCCGCGTCGATTGCCTTAATCCAGTCGTCATCATTCCATCCATGTACGTATGGGGTGGCCGCGGTGAATTTGGCTTCTTCTGTAATGTTGCTAGAGACGACGCATGGAAGACTTGCCATCTGGGCCTCGACCATCGTGACAGGGAGCCCCTCGAATCGAGATGGCATTACTAAGATATCTGCTGCAGATAGAAGCTCTGGCACATCGCTTCTGTTGCCGAGGAATGCGATAGAAGTACCTAATCCAGTTTGCTTGGCCTGTTCTTGCAGGCGTTGTTTTAATTCTCCATCTCCGACTATAACTAAAACGGCATCCTGGTGTAGCTCATGATATTTTGCAAATACTTTTATGAGAAATGATTGGTTTTTTTGATATGATAATCTTCCGATATTGATTATTATTTGCTTGTTCTGTAGCCCCATAGCTTTTCTGGTTGTCAGGCGAGAAGATGAATTAAGTAAATACTTTTCTACTTCAACTCCGTTGTAGATTGTTCTATATTTTGAGGTATGTGTATTTCTTTTTCCGAACATCCATACCCCCGCGAGCTTGGAGCATGCTAAGAACATTTTAGTATTTGCGCAGACGTATGGTTTACATATTATGTGCAAAAGAGTTTTTATAGCGCGTCTAACTAGGTTAGTGTCATCGATTTGAGTGCAATGTGAGTGTACATATATGTTGCTGACTCCTGCTTTTTTTGCGGCATATATGTAGGCTGCGGCAATGTAGGCCGAATCCGAGTTTATATGTATGGTGTCGTAGTGATTTTTCTTGATTGTGTCGGTTACCCATTTGACGGTCGATATCATGTTACGTTTTTTGTCGAGTGTATGCATGACTCCGCCTTTTTTTTGGATCATTTTCTGATACTGCTCGTCTGGGAGTCCTTTTTGCATAAGGTAATCGTATACGAGAATATTCGAATCAAACTCCTGACCCCATTTATATACTATTGTCGCCACTCCGGCCGTACCAATGTTGGCGGCACCTGTAACTAGAACTCTTTTAGCCATTGTTGCACTTAACCTCTGTATAGCGGGAAGTAATTGTTATTCTTCGCGCCGTCCCTTAATGATAGTAATTTATCATATAACTCTTTGTTGAATATCTTTTTACCTATATAGAAGCTGTTTAGGTTGCCGGTATAGAATGCTCGTTTGAACTTGAATAGGTTGTCGCATTCTGAGCCCACGCCTCCGCCTAGGTATAGTGTTCTATATCCGTTGGCGTGCCCCCACATTGCTACTTTATATAATAAATAGTTTGTTGGGGCGTACGTGTAGTAGTCTCTACGGTTGCCACTTAAATGATAATTCATATAGCCGTTCGCTGTAAGGATTATTGATGCGGCTATTATTTCTCCGTCTTTTTCGGCCCAAAATACTTGGGCGTTTTCGGATAAGTCGTATAGTATAGAGTTGTAAAAATCTTCATTGAAATAGTAGTATTTATCGGCGTTATCTTTGTCCATCGTGCCGTCGTAGAGAGATTTGAATTTTTTATAAATGTCTGGGTAGCGGCCGTTGTAGATTTTAATATCATTTTTTATAGCTTTGCGAATCATATTCCGGTTTTTGCTTGTTAAATTGAGCCATATGTCATCTTTTTTACCTAAGTCCATATGGACCACATCTCCAAGTTTTACGACTTCGTAAGCAGACTTGCATGCATCGTGGTTGTGTGTTAGAGGATGAAAACGAGTAAACTCGCATATGATATTGTTGTTTTTTGTCCAGGCTTCATAACTTTGAAATAGCCCAGAAGTATTGTCACCCTCTAAGATCCAGCCGCCATATCCGTAGGGGGTGGCAAAATCGAAGTATGTATTGGGAGGGATTACTCCTGAAAAATTGGCATCTTCCGCTATATCTCTTCGCATGACGACATTGACGCCGCGCGTCGTTTGGTCTTCGTAGTAGAACAACAAGGGAGTTCCGTCTCCGTGGATTTGGAAGGCTTTCACATATGAGCTCAGCCAGTATACGTCATATTGTTTAAATGACTGAACAATAGCGTCCCATTTCTCCGACTCTTCAATGTTGTATACGGTTAGCGGCATAATGTAGTTCTCCAAAACTGTTTTATGGTGTCTACTATTCTAATCATATCTTGTTTATTATATCTCTGATCGCAAATTAGGCTAATTTCATTTTCGTATATGTATGATTCGCGTTTGTCTAGATTATGAAACTTAGTTATGGGCCAGTGTATTGGGCAGTATATATTTTTCTCTATTAGATATCTGTGCAGCTCGTCTCTTTTGCCGTTGGGGACGATAATAGGGACGAATAGCGGGCAGTCCGCGCTATTTACTTGCGGAAACATTACTAGTTCGCTTAATGACGATATCAGCACTTCCGCATTTGATCTGCGTCGGTTTTTTATTGTTTTTATGTCTAGTTGCTTTGCTTTATTAATATCGCTTATATCTGAAGCTGGCGTATCATTTGCGCTTAATAGCTCTTCGGCTTGCTTGAATAATTGCAGAAATTGTTTATCGCCACGTTTGCCGTGGATATACTCGTCCTTCTGCTCCATTGCCTTTTTTCGCAGATATATATATTTGTCATTCGTGGCTTTATCGACTTCCAATTCGGTGCCATCGTTTGCCCACGCAAAGCCTCCCGTTGGGAAGCCACACCATTTTCGTAAAGAGCCGAAATAATAATCAGCTTTTTTGGGAGCACCCGATAAAATAGAGTGCGTTAAGTCTCGAATTATGACGCCGTTGTAGTTATAGTTTTTTGCGGAATTGGTAGAATAGCCAAAGTAGTCTAGCTCTAATAATACGTCGCAATCTAAAGTTATTTTTTGCTTGACTTGACCATCCCATATGACTGGGTAAAAATGTACTTCATAGCCAGCATTAATGAATGGTTCAACCATACTGTCGCAGCACCAAGATGGTATTGCTACCGTATGCTTGTCGCCAATTTGTTCAATAATTGAACATAGCGCATTCCGTCCAGATAGATACCATTGCGTATTATTTGGGAAGATATTATTTCCATTTTTGCTGATTGGTATCTCCCAAAATTCGCCTCCGATTTCGTTCATTGTGGCTAAAATCTCCAGTCGAATAAGCAGTCCATATCGACGACGTCGAATACGGGTATGTGATATGCCTCGTGAATTTCTTTTCGTTCTTTAAAGCTGTTGTCTATGAAAATTGAACCTTTGGGGTTATGGATTACGTCTTTTTTGCTCTGATCCCATTTTAATTCAATTATTTCATCGAAGAGGTTGCTCGATAACGATAGACCTGAAAAACTTTGCTCAAGACTTTCGCTGAATGTGTCCTTGTGCCTTGTAATTAGTGAGATTTTTATGTTTTTTGCCTTGCATTCATACAAGAACGCTATTACGTAAGGGTTGACGGCTTGACCGTTATTCATCGTGATCGTATCGTCGTAGTCGATATATATATGATTGTATGTCAGATCGAGCTTATACCTATCAATATATGTTTTATCGCACTCTACTCGATAGTCATTTTGTATTACTTCGGTATCTAATCCCGAGAAGTCGCAAAGCGCTAATAGCGGTAAGTTAGTCCCTTTTCCCTTGCTAATCGCAAAAGAGCCTGCAAATCTCGTACATATCTCTAGTAATTTTAAATGGTCATCTGTATCTCTTTTTAGTTGGGCGAACCAATATCCCCTAAATTGAATCTTAGAGTTTATTGCTTTGATGATATCTTGAAATTCATCCGTAAGCTCAACGTCGTTTCCGCGGGCGGTAATGCCATTCATTAGCCTTGTCCGTATTCTAGGATTGCAAAATAGAAGTTCGCCATCTTTGTTAGTGAAACAATCTACTGTATATTCTTCACCTGGTAGATACTCGGATATGACAAAATTTTGGATGTCTTTTATATCTTTAAGTTGCTTTTCGCTCTCGATTAGAAGCGCCCCTTTTGAGCCCTGACTATTATCTGGCTTTATGAAAATAGGATAATTTGTTATAGTGTCTATTTCATTGTTGTCGTAAATTTTGGGGATGTAATCTTCATTTTTTAGTCGGTCATAGGTTTTGCTTTTATAGCGACATAATTGTGTAGTTTCGTACGGCGAACACACTATGGTGGTCGATAGGTCTGCCTCTCTTTCCTTCAGAAGCATAGCTGCGGTTTCGTCGGTGGGTATAATATACCTAATATTGCGGGATTGTATAAATCGTTTTATAGCATCCCAGAAAGTTGGGTCTGTTATGTTGGGTAAATCATTGACCGTATCGTCGCAGATTAATTCTGCATGGTTCGGATAGCTCGCTCCAGCAATTATGTGAAACCTAGGGCTGTTTTTAAGGCATTTTATTATCTGTATTGCTGGGTATGTTGCGCTTGGGAAGATTAGCACATTTTGTTTTTCCGACATTACTTTACTCCTTTGCTCTTCTCTCGATATCTAGGGGACGATATGTTACCCCATTATGCTCGATCTTATTAGCGGTTTCGATATTTTCCCTAACAATAACTACTTTTAGCGTTTTGGTGATAATACTAAAATCAGCCATGAATGAAACGTGATTTACGTATTGTAAATCCATTCTAAACTTATCCTCCCATGTTAGATAGTTGCGTCCGTTGACTTGTGCTAGTCCGGTTAACCCAGGACGTATGTCGTGCCGGTGTCTTTCTTGCGGTTTATAGTATGGGATATAGCTTACCAGTAATGGTCGTGGGCCAATAAAACTCATATCGCCAATTAGGATATTAAACAGTTCTGGCAATTCATCTAAGGACGTGGAGCGTAAAAATTTGCCAAATTTTGTTAAGCGCTTCTCGTCTGGTAACAGTTTTCCGTTTTTGTCTTTCGTATTTGTCATGGTGCGAAACTTGTAGAGATTAAAGATTTTTTCGTCTCTTCCTGGACGCGGCTGTTTGAAGATGCCTGGGAAACCTAAAAATATAATTACGAGCATGTAGGTAATTAGCAGTATTGGCGAAAGAATAATCAGAGCTAGCAACGAAAAAAGAAAATCGAGGGGTCGTTTAAAGTATTTTTCGTATGGGCCGTACGGCTTGTGCTGATTTTTGTATTTGGCCATGTCTATTTGAAGCACTCGTGGATGATTTGAATTACTTTGTTTTGGTCTTCGGCCGTCATCTTGTTGTCGGAAGGTAGGCAGAGCCCGCGTTCGAATATATCCATGCTAATATCGGTGATGCTACTAGAGATATATGCATTTGTCTTGGCTCTACCAGAACCATCTTTTGCGATAAAATCGTTATTCCGGTAGATTGGCTGCATATGCATTGGCTTCCAAATTGGACGACCTTCGGCGTTATATTTCGCTAGAGTTTCGAGGATTTGTGTCGGACAAGATTTTCCGGGTTCGCTGACGTAAAGAGCCGCATGATCGTCTCGCACTTGTCTACATGTGGCGTCTGGATTGATTATCATACATGATAGCCAGAAATTTGGCTTGGAATTTATCTCATCGTAAGGATTCATCTGAACTGGCAGATCTTTTAATCCTTCTTTATAGCGCTCGTATATAGCCTTCTTTTGGGCGATATGCTCTTCTAGGTATGGTATTTGGCCGCGGACAACGCCAGCAATCACATTACTCATGCGGTAGTTGTAGCCGACTTCTTCGTGTTGGTACCAAGGAGCGTCTTCACGGGCCTGAGTGGACCATTTGCGGATTTGATTTGCGTCGTTTTCGTCGTTGCAAAGGAACATGCCGCCTGACGAGCCTGTAATAATCTTATTGCCATTAAAACTAATGCAGCCAAAATCCCCAAATATGCCAGTTTGTGTGTTTTTGTAAGTGGCGCCAAGTGATTCGGCCGCGTCCTCTACGATTAGCGCTTCGTGTTCTTTGGCGATGGCGCGGATTTGGTCTATTTTGCCTGGGGTACCATAAAGATG
>JAEEGL010828623.1_pt1 | contig 11736 bp, 11 predicted proteins | sample 9134231 | NCBI WGS metagenome assembly JAEEGL01 (sample SAMN16246548, study PRJNA631951) | gut metagenome | biome: gut microbiome; feature: rumen; material: fiber-attached | host: Bos | place: Iran: Karaj | collected 2018-10
AAATAAAAAGAAAGGACGAAGAGGATTAGTCTTCGCCTTAGATTATTATTTAGCTTGAAATTAAACTTATGAATTGAACCGCCCATTGCCGAACGGCACGATGTGGTGGTGTGAGAGGGGATGAAGAATAAATATGAAAAAATATTTGTCTTTCTACTCTACTCGATTTTTATGTTAAAATAATATTAGTAAAGATTAGAGGATGCATATGAAAAAAATATATTTATTATTTATCATTTTTATTTTATTGTTAGCATCATGCATAAATAAAAATGATAATGTTATAACAAATGATAATATAAAGAAAGAGGAAAATGAAATGGAATTAGTATTAAAAATAGATGATAATACATTAGATGTAAAATGGGAAAATAATGAATCAGTTAATGATTTAAAAGCTTTAGCTAAAGATGGTTTAACAATTCATATGAATGAATATGGTGGATTTGAACAAACAGGCTCTATTGGTAAATCTATTAAAAGAAATGATTCAAATATTAATGTAATTCCTGGTGATATTGTTTTATATAATGGAAATGCTATATCTGTTTTTTATAATCCAAGCAGCTGGTCATATACAATGCTTGGTCATATAAATTTGAACCAGGATGAATTAAAATCATTATTAAAAAAATCATCAGTTACATTTAAATTAGAAATTAAATAATTTGTTGAAAATATAAATTTATAATATTATAATTTAATTACCATAAAGAGAAGACGAGAGACAAGCTCTATGACTCTTCAGCAACCTTTTAAGTTAGGTGCTAAAGCTTGAATGATGGGATATATAATAAATGTATTCAAATCTCATCATGTTGATGGGATTTTTCTTTTTCTCTTTTGGTAGAAAAGAGGCAAAAATGAAAAAAATAAGCTTTAAAAAATTTATGAAATTAGTTAGAAAAGATTTTATTAAAACAAATTATGTGTTAACAAAAAAAGAAGCATTAAGATATTTACGTACCTTAGAAGCTTTAAATGAAATAAAAAATGCTTATGAAAGATCTTTAAAAGAATATAGGAAAGGAATAATTACCTATAAGGTTTTTAAAATAGGCTGTGTTTCATCAGTTTCATATTGTTTAACTTATATGTATGAATAATTAATATTAAAAATAAATAATAGTGATATAATTATAATATGGAATGTTTTTCAAGTAGAGCTTGAATTTATAATTTTAAATTCAAATTATACTTGCTAAAAAGGTTAATAGTTTTAATGTATCATATAGTTGTAGGAGATGATACATATGGAAAGAAAATATTATTTAATTAAGAATAGAATACTAGGAATGGTTTGTGATGAAGGAGCTTTTATCATTAAAGATAATATTTTAGAAGAGGATAATGATAATATAATAAGAGATCATTTATTTGGTTATGATCCTTACGATGATTCTCATTATGGAATGTTTAATTCTTATATTATGGATGAAATAAAAGAAATAACTAAGTATATTATAGTTGTCTTACGACAGAAAGGAAAAAATTACGATTAATGAAATAAAAGTTATCAAAGAAATGGCAGTGGCTAAACTTCTAAATGCATTAAACCGTTATTGTATAAAATAAAAAAAGATACCTGATAAGTTATCAGATATCTTATATATTGAACTTGGGAATGACCTACCCCAACGTTTATTCTATACACCGTGCAGATGGCCACCTATAACTCTCAAGCTTTACATAGACATTATATAAAAATTATTTATTATATTCAATTTAAAATGAGTAATTATAAAAATGAATAATGAAAATAAAAATATTATAAATTAAAATATAAAGCTTTATTATTTTGAATAATTTTAGAAATTTTTTACATTTTAAAAATGTATCTTTTGAAAATTATTTTTTAATGTTATAATAATAATATATTGATTCATAATAATATAAAAAAGGAGAAAGAAATGAAGACAATTAACTTAACAGAAAAACAAGTAGTAGTATTAAAAAGCTTATTAATTAATGAGGTTGAAGATTTAAAGGATGAAATAGCATCTGCTGAAGCAGAAGCTGATAAAAAAGGATTACAAGGTGAATTAGAAGCTTGTAATGATCTTTTAGAACAATTAAAATAATAGTTTTGTATCAAAAGGGACTTTATGCAACTAAAGTCCCTTTTTTTTACTTGTCTATTTTTGTTAGTTAGTTAATAATTTTTTATAGGTTCTATCCATTAAAATTGAACCTAAAGGAGCAGTGATTAATATAGATATAACAGCACCAGTTAATACAATTGTGCCACATGCTAATCCTTCTGATAAGGCAATGGCACCAATTGAAGCTTGAACTGTTGCCTTAGGAAGATAAGAAAATACAATAAATAATTTTTCATATTTATTAAAATTGGTAGCAATTAAGGATATTATTACTCCAAAGCTTCTAAATATTAATGCTAATAATATAATGCCAACTAGAATGGCTCCTTCTTTTGAAAATGCATAATTAATATTTGTAGCAATTCCAACTAATGTAAACAATAATATTTCAAAGGCAGTCCATAATGAATTATATGTTTTTTGAATTTCTTTAGATTCATCCTTTTTAAACATGCTTATAATTAAAGCCATAACGATTATAGCAAGAAGTGAAGAAACGCTAAAATAAGGCTTTAAAAATGCTTCTAAGGCTATCATTCCAAATGATAATCCTAGCATAAATATTACATTTATTATTTTATTCATTTTTAATTTATTAATTATTAAAACCATTAAAAAACCTACTAGAATACCAAGAAGTATTCCACTTATTATGCTTAAAGGTATTTGAGCTATTGACCATGCATCAAAATTAGATGTAGCAACTAAATTTTTAAATGAATAGAATAATACAATTACAAATATATCATCACAAGAAGAACCAGCCATTATAAGAAGTGGAACATTATGTTCTTTTCCGTAGCCTTCATCTAATAATTTAATCATTCTAGGAACAACTACAGCAGGTGATACTGCTGCAAGTACACTTCCTAATAGAATTGCTTCTAAATATGATATTTTTAAAAGCATTGGTGCAAATATTGTAACCCCTATTATTTCAAATGAAGCAGGAATAAAGCACATAAGTATTGCAGGTCTACCTATTTTTTTTAAATTGTTAATATCTATAGATAATCCACTTCTAGTTAATATAATGATTAAAGCAATTTGTCTTAAATAAGATGATATATTTATTAATGTATCATCTACTATATTTAATACTGATGGACCAATTAATATTCCTAATATTATGTACCATATAAGCTTAGGTAATTTTATTTTTTCAAATATAAATCCACCTATAATTCCAAATGTAAAAATAATAAATAATGATAAAAAAATGTTCATAAAAAACTCCTTTAAATAACAAAAAAAGCTGATTTATCCACGATGAAAAAATCGTAGACGTCATCAGCTTAAATAAGCGGTTTAGCATTTTGCAAGGAAGACAATCATTTCCTAAAATGATTATACTACAATCTTCTTATAATTTAAAGAAGTATTATTTTTTATCTATGAATTTTCTAATTCTTCATCAACAGAATATTCATTATCTTGACTAATATCATCATCTGAATATTCCATGCTTTCATCATCAACATCATGTTCTAATGAATCAACCTCTTTATATAATGGATTTATTATATCTTGTTCAACCTCAACCTTATCTTGCTTTAAAAAATTAGGATTAAAGTTTTGGGTGATTTTATTAGCTTGTTCCTGTAATAAATGATTTTCATTATATGTTTCTACAACACTTAAGCAAAATGAAGCTCTTTCCTTACCAGCACCACTTAAGCTTGCGATTTGCTTTTCAGTTGGAAGCTCACCATCCTTAAGATTAGGGAATTTATGCTTTAAATAATTCATTGCGAAAAACTTTAAAGCACCAGCATTACCATATAGTGGATTATATTTATTGTTAAAATCACTATAAGCTTGCTTAAAGCTTTCATATTCTGGTGATGTTGTTTTAAACATTTTTTCAAAATAACCAGATTTTTGTTTTTCAAATGATGCAGAAATAGTATTATCCTTAAGAGATAATTTAGCACATAGCTGTGTTGTGAAAAGTTGAGTTCTCGTAACACTGTTTTCATACTCTAAATAATTTTTTTCTAATTTATCATAGTCGACAAGCTGAGTATATTGGCGGGCAGTTACTCTACAGCTTTCATCGTACCAACGTCTTTCTTCAGGATTACGTTTTGGATCATCATAATGAATGTGTTCAACATAGTCCTCATCCTTAAACTTTTCATATATGTATCTTATAGGGTTAAGTAAGAATTGCTTTACCTCTTCATTATCTTTTTCTGAATGCATATCATTTAAATTCTTAGGATCACTTTCTAATTGTCTTTTAGCTATAGCTTTTGCAACCTCATTTTTAGCTGTAAAGACTAGTTCCTTTATATCACATTTTGTGTAATCAAGATGCATATTGTATTTTAAAATATATGCTAATGCATTATCAATAATATCTGTTGTGCTTTTAAATTGTGAAGATCTAAAGTCATTAATAAAACCTTCGATACTACATTCTAAAAATAATTTTTCATCCTTTGTCATAATATAGGCCTCTCTTTCTTATTTATGGCTATATTATACAAAATGAGATGCAACAATTGTGCAACAAAAAATTCTATATATAGCTGTGGCATAATTGTTGCATATGATATGCTAAAATGTCTTTAAATTAGGAGGTATTGCTATGAGATTTGAAGAAATGGAGATTATGTTTAAATACATTTGTAATGATCTAGAACCAGAAAATATCGATGAATGGGTTGAATATAAAAATAATATGGAAAAGTTTTTTAATGAGCTTAGACCATATTATGAGCATGATGAAAATAATAATTATAAATCAATTACAGAAGCTGATTATGAAAATATAGAAAAATTATTTGATGCTGTTGCTAAAAAAAGCAATACCTTAATGAAGGCTTATGCAAATGTTAAAGAAAAAACTCATGATAAGGATGGCAATCCAATTCCAGGAGTAGGAGAGCTTGTTAAGAATTTAAATGATCAATTCTTTTCAAGAGGATATGTAGAATTTAAAAACATTAAGCCTAATCCAAATATTTCTTTAAAGGATCAATTAGAGAATTTCCGTGATTTATTTGTAAGCATGTCTAATCAGGATGTTAAAAAATTAGGTGGTAATCAATCTTCAAGACTACAGATGAACGTTAACATAGATGGAAAAGAGATAAAGGGCGTTTTTACTAATAAGTATTTTTATAATGCAAAAGAAGATTTTGATAAGTTATTTAAAGCCTTTGCTGAAAAATATCCTATATATAAAGATTTTTATGAATCAATTGATCCTAAAAGCTTCTTTGAAGACGAAATATTTAGAAATGTTGAAATTAAAGACTTATTACAAGATGATGGTGCAATTACTGATGATGATTTGAAAGAACAAGCAATCAAAACATATTTAGCTAATGCTAGATTTGCTCAAGCAGTACGCGATAAAGGGGCTATTTATGCTAAGGATGATGATTTCTATAATTCTTTACTTGATTTTTCATCTCAATTACCTACTGTATCAACAAATATACTTTATAATAAAGTTGCTTTAAATTTAAATAATCTAGAACGTATAGATGTGCGTAATAGTGCGATGAGTGCTGTTGCTACACTTATTAAGGTTCCTGACCTTGTTGCGAAATCTCGTAATATTGTAGTTTATGATGAGGCTGGTAAAAAAATAACAGAAGGTACTTTTATGGAGTTTGCAAAAGGCAAAGATATTATGAATCTAGCTCCTGTTGATGAAATGCGCTTAATGACAGCTGAGAATTATGAAAATTATCAAATTAAAAAACAACTTGCTGATTTACAAATCTTAGACTATATTTGCGGTAATGTGGACCGTCACGCTGGTAATATACTTTATGATATTGATCCTGCAACTAAAAACTTAAAGAGTATCGTTGGTATTGATAATGATACAAGCTTCGGAAAAAATGTGCCAGGGCCAAACAGGCCTTCAATAAGACTTCCTTCTATTAATAGTATGAGAGTAATATCTGAGGATATGGCTAATAGAATTCAAGATTTAACTGAAGGTGAATTAAGATCTACTCTTCATGGCTATGGATTAAGCGAAAAATCAATCGATGCTGCATGGGAAAGAACAAAACAACTTCAAATGGCTATTGAAAATGGTGAACCATATAAAAAACATAACGCCATTGTAGGCGTCGTTAGTAGTAATGATCCATTTATTACCGTTATGAGTGATGAAGATTTTAAATCAGTTAATCTTGCTTACTGTGCAGGTAATAGTGAAAATTACTTTGCTCAACTTATCAAAGTTAAAGACTCATTTAAAGAACCTGATGAAGTGGATGATAAAATAACTCAAAAAGCATATACATTAAATATGGGATTTAGAAGTGCAATTGGTAAGGGACAAACAAAAGTTTTTGTTGATAAGGCAAAAGAAGCCGCTCCTATGTGGTTTGCTTCAAACAGATATAAAAACTTTATGGCAAAGCTAAATGATTTCCATAAAACTGAAATTAAAGGAACTAATCCATTTACTGAAGAAAATAAGGTGAAATTTGATAAGCTTGATGAACTTAAAAAAGCGATAGAAGTTTATAAAAGTGAAAAGATTCGTGATGGATTTATTGATGATAAATGGAATTTAAAAAAGAAAGTAACTGGCAAAGATTTAGACCGTATTTTACTTGTTCATGATGCAGAAAAGTATGTTAATCGTATTGAAAAGGATAAATTACTTGTTTTAGATGCAAAAACAAAATATGAAGATGAAGTTAAACATGTAGGAGAAGTTAATGCATTCTTCTATATGGATAAAGAAGAAAAAATCAAACAAGTTGAAGATAAGCTAAAAGCTGAAGGCGTCGACTTAAATAAAAAAGAAGAAAACGTAATAAAAGTAAACGCATATGATGAGGAAATCAATAAAAAACTAGTTCTTAAAAAAGAGGGTAATAAGATTATTATTGATGAACCTGATGAAGAATCATTCTTTGAAGAAAATGATGAAGATATCATTGATAATAATATAAATAAGAATGATTTAGAAAATGAAATGTAAAGTTGGATTAATTTCCAACTTTCTTTTCATTAAAAAACAATTTATTTACCTTCGTTTTTATTTGTATTAAAAGTATAATCTATATTATTTTTGGATATTTAATTATACATACGAGTGGATAATTGTGATATAATTATTAACAAAAAGAGTAATATTTATTCTTAATATTATTAATGATTAACAAGGGGAGAAAAAATGAATAGTTTCAAAGTAATTACAGATACAACATCAGATTTATATGAGGAATTAAGAGAAAAATATGATATTGATTATATGATGATGTCATTTAATGATGGGAAAAATAATTATGATGCTGATATTGATTTTAAAGGATTATCTGCAAAGGAATTCTATGATTCAATGCGTAATGGTGTTGTTTTTAAAACATCTCAGGTTCAAGCAACAGAAATTTCAAAAAAACTTACTAAATATTTAGAATTAGGATATGATATTTTATATGTTGCTTGTTCATCTAAATTAACTAGCTCTTATAATTTTGTTAAATTACAAAGTGAAGAATTATTAGATGATTATCCTGATAGAAAGATTGTTTGTTTCGATTCACTAAGATCTACTGGCTCAGAAGGCTTAATTGCTATAAAAGCTGCAATATTAGCAAAAGAAGGAAAAACAGTAGATGAGGTATTTGAAATTTTAAATAATGAAAAGCTTAATTATAATACGTATTGTACAGTTAATTCTTTAGAATGGTTAAAAAAGGCTGGACGTATTAAAGCAACTAAAGCCTTCTTTGGTAATTTGTTTAATGTAAAGCCTATTATTGTTGCTGATGCTATTGGTAATAATTATGCAATGACGACTGTTAAAGGAAGAAAGGAATCTTTGGATTTTATAGTTCAAGCAGTAAAAGAAAGAATTGTAGATTCAAAAGACCAAATTGTGTTTGTTGAACATGCTGATGATATTAATTCGGCTGAATATGTTAAAACAAGAATAAAAAATACAATTAATGTAAAAGAAGTTGTTGTTACAAATATTGGTCCAATTATTGGTGCAACTGTTGGACCTGATTCAATTATTGTATCATTCTATGGTAAAAAAGTTACTTTAAATGCATAGTATATTGATGAACTAGAGCTTAACTCGTTAATTGATTTACGAGTTAGGCTCTTTTATATTATTTTTTCATAGAAATTAATAAAAAATCATGCGTTTCGGATAAGAAACCCTGTTGCCCACCTCTTTAAAAATCAATGGCTTTTATAAGCCGTTTTTTAATTTTTAGACATAATGCTTTTGAAAAGCGTAAGAAAATATATACTTTTTGGTTGGAAAAGCGTAAAAAAAGGTATATAATAAAGTTAGAAAAGCGGAGGTGTGTTATGTATAGAAAAATATCAAAGTATATTGAAGAATATTTAACTAGTAATGAAGAAAAGGTATTATGCATCGATGGAGCAAGACAGGTTGGAAAATCATATATTATTAGAGAATTAGCTAAAAAACATTTTGAAAACTATATAGAACTAAATATGGCTAACGATAAAGTTGGCGACAAATTGTTTGCCAATGTTACTACAATTGAAAAGTTCTATCTTGAGGTTAGTGTTGTTGATGGTGAAAAATTGAAGGATAGAGAAAATACTATTATCTTTATTGATGAGATTCAAGAATACCCTCAGCTATTAACTCTATTAAAACCATTAAGAGAAGATAATAAATATAAATACATATGCAGTGGATCTGAATTAGGAATAGCTCTATCAAATACCACTTTAACTCCTATGGGCTCAATAATTGAAAAGAAGATGTATCCTATGGATTTTGAAGAATTCTTAATTGCGAACTCTGTTGGTGAACTTGTGATTAAACATATGAGAAAATGTTTCGAAACTGGTGAATCATTAGATGAATCACTACACAACAAGTTATTATATCTATTTAAAACATATTTATATGTTGGTGGCATGCCCGATGCTGTAAAAAGTTATGTTGAAACTAAAAATGTTGTTAAAATTAGAGAGATTCAAAAAGATATTATTAAATTTTATTCTGAGGATGCATCTAAGTATGATAAAGAACATAAATTAGTAATAAAAAGAATTTATGATATGATTCCATCTAATATAGAGAATAAAGTTAAACGTATACAATATAAGAATATAGAAAATATTGATGATGTTAGATTCACCAAGTATTCTAATGAATTTGAATATTTAATTTCTTCTGGAATTGCCTTAGATACTAAAGCAGTTAGTGAACCTAAATATCCTCTAGTTCAATCTAGTAGTAAGAATTTAATTAAACTATATATGAATGATGTTGGTTTATTAACAAGCATTTTATATAAAAATAATATAAATGCAATATTAGATGATGCTACAGGAGTTAATCTTGGCGCGGTATATGAAACAGTAGTAGCTGAAGAATTAAAATGTCATGGACATGAATTATATTATTTTGACAGAAAAAAGGTTGGCGAAGTTGATTATTTAGTAGATGATTATGATTCTTTGAATGTTCTTCCAATAGAAATCAAATCAGGAAAAGATTATAAGAATTTTAGAGCTTTACCTAAATTGCTATTAGACCAAAATTATAAGATGTCAAAAGGATATGTTTTTAGTAACGAAAGAAAAATAACAGCGGATGGTAAAATTAAGTATTATCCAATTTATTTTGTGATGTTTATTTAGGAAATAATAGAAGGATTAAAAAACATTTAAAGAATGCTATAACAAGTGTTGAAGAAATTAATTATAACTATCTATACATTAGCATAAAGAAAAAACGCTTGTTATAATTGACGAGAGCCAGAATCTCGCCTGGTGGATTTATAAAAGTGTATTTTGTTTATAACAAATTATAACAAATTATAACAAAATATAACAAAATAATTGAATTATATTATTTACATTGTGTCCCTAAAATTATATAACAAAAGGGACAAAGGCGGTGGTGGTATGATATCTAAAGAAGTGGAATATAGGATTGACAATTTGAAAGATGGAACTATTTTTATTCTTAATGATTTCATAGATTTAACCAACTACGAAAATATAAAAAAAATAATACAAAGACTGATTAATAAAGGTGTAATTATAAAAATACTTGATGGAATTTATATGAAACCTAAATATTCTAGTTTACTAAATGAATATCTTCCGTGTAATATTTATGCTTTAGCTGAATGCATCGCAAGGAAATTTGGTTGGGACATTGTTCCTGCTGGTGAAGTAGCAATTAATTATTTTGGCTTATCTACTCAATTGCCACAAATGTACACATACTCTTCAACAGGGCCATATAAAAAATATAATGTTGATGGAAAGATAATTAGTTTTAAACATTCATCAACAAAGAAAATGTTTAACATGAATAAAATGGTTCAATATTTAATTCAAGCAATAAATTATTATGGAAATGAAAACTTTGATGATAATGCTAAAAAGATATTAGCAAGTAATGTATCTGAAGAAATAATTAATGATGCATTAACGCAAGCTAAATCTGTTGATAAATGGATATATGAATTAATTAAAGAATTGAAGGAGTTAAAGCATAATGATTAAATTATTGAATAGAAACATTAAAATAATTAGAAAATGGAATTAATGGAGAACTGTAAATATGTTATTAAATGATTTTGACGAAAATAAAGAAGCAATAATTAATCCAGAAATGTGTGTTAATAAAATAGATAATTTCCCTGAAGTTACAATTTCATGTTTTTCAGAGAAACTTTTTAACAATGTTTTATCGGCATTTGAAGCTAAAGAAATTGGCCATGTTCATTCTGCAACAGGACTTAACCCTGTTTATGAAGTTGAATATAAAGGAAAGAAATTTGCTTTATTTCATTCGTTAGTTGGTGCTCCCTTATGTACAGCTCAATATGAAGATTTAATGGCAATGGGAAGTAAAAGAATTATATTACTTGGAAATTGTGGAGTACTTGATAAAAGTATAGAAGATTGCGGTATTATTATTCCAACTAGTGCTTTAAGAGATGAAGGTACTAGCTATCATTATGTGAAAGCAAGTGACACTATTGAAGTAAATAAAAAATATAAAGAAGAATTTAAAGAAGTACTTAAAGAATTTGGTTATCCATATGTTGAAGGAAGAACTTGGACAACTGATGCACCATATAGAGAAACTAAAGATAAAGTAGCAAAAAGGAAGAAGCAAGGTGCAATTTGTGTTGAAATGGAATGCTCTGCAATGCAAGCATTATGTGATTTTAGAGGAACTGATTTCTTTCAATTCTTTTACGCAGGGGATAATCTAGATCATTCTAATTGGGACCCTAGAAGCTTATCTGGTGGAGCTAGATTAGACGATAAAACTAAAATTATGTTTTTGGCATTTGAACTAGGTTTAAAAATATTAAATAAATAATTAAAACAGCTTCAGAACTATTAATTCTGGAGCTGTTTTAATATCTTTATAGCAAGTGTTTCAATAACTTTTGTAACATTTGCTATTTTTTGTTAAAAAAATATTGGCAAACTAGTTGAAAGAGTGCCAAAAAGTGCTATAATTTAATTAGATTGGCACATTGATATATCGAGTGCCAATAAAAAGGAGATAGAAAACATGATTAGACCATTAAATGATAATGTAGTTTTAAAAAAAGTAAAACTTGTTCGTGAAACAGCAAGCGGAATTGTATTAAGTCAAAAGGAAGAAGAACCTGAATATGCAACT
>JAEEGL011874599.1_pt1 | contig 11736 bp, 8 predicted proteins | sample 9134231 | NCBI WGS metagenome assembly JAEEGL01 (sample SAMN16246548, study PRJNA631951) | gut metagenome | biome: gut microbiome; feature: rumen; material: fiber-attached | host: Bos | place: Iran: Karaj | collected 2018-10
ACTCAAGGTAAACGCAGGGCTGAAAGCTTGGCCAGTCGAATACTCTGAACTGCTCCAATAATCACCGTCGCTTAATGTGGTTCCCCCCGCATCCGTAATGGCTGTCTCAATGAAAGGCAAAGCGGAATAAAGTTTGCGCAACTGACCCACGGAAGGCAGATACCAACCGTCGTCGAAATCCACCAAAGTAGCCGCATAGCCGCTTGCGGGGTTTTGCAAGCCTCGCAGGATACTCGTGTTGAGATAGCCCGACTGGTCTTCCAAAGCGATGGGAAGTTGGAAAGGCATCTCATGCAAGGCCAATACATTGGAGTCGTCGCCCCACTGGCACACGCTCGGTGAGGCATCATCCAAGGCCACCATCCAGCCTTCGGTACCTGCAGCATTGATGTGGAACAACACGCCTTGGCTGCCATCAGCATTGGTGACAAGGCTGCCGATGCCGGGTTGGGTGGTGAAATTCGCAAACAAGACGCAATGGTAGGTGACGACAAAGGAATACGTCTTGGAAACACTCACCACCTCACCAAAGCCATTGGTCCAATTGCTGAAGTAATAGCCCGGGTTGGCCTCGGCCGTGAAGGTCAATCGGGAACCTATATGATAATCACCTGAAACATCGCCCGAAATGGTGCCACCCGCCTCTGGATTGCAACTGACGAGGATATGGCATGTGTCAGGCGGCGTTGGACCATCGGGAAGCCACTCGGCGGCATGGGCCATTCCGCAGCCCACCACCAACGAGATGCACAGCAACAGCCACTTCTTGATTTTGTCTCTTGCTCTCATGACGCACAGGTTTTATTGGCCAATGGAAAAATTGCGGGCTGCGCGAACACGACGGGAAGTCCACCACTTCTGATGGGGGGTCAATGTACCAGAAGATTCCAAAATCCATGCATTAGTGGAGGAATTCTCGGTAGATGACCAATAGATCCAACTGCTACCCGTTTCAAATGGGGTTCCTCCTGCAGCGTAAATGCCAGCGTTCACCTCGATAAGGTTACCATAGAGGTAATTGAGTTGCCCGATGGCTGGCAGATACCAACCGTTCTCGAAATCGACGGCACTGAATGCCTGAAAATCCGTATTATAAATGCTGTCATTACAACTGGCATGAATAATCTCCGTATTACGGTAGCCGTCAAGGTCATATATGGCCAATCTTGTAGTGGAATAGTTGGTCAAAATTTGATCCGAGGAAGGACCCCATGAGCATGATGCCGATGCGTCCTGCAAGTCGATGGCCCAGCCATGCTTACCGACATTATCGACATAGAAGACGACACCAATGGGGCTGTCAGAGGAGGCGTTGAAATTGGCGGGGCTAACCACATAGTTGCCCTCGCAGAGGATGTCGCCGATATGGGCGACTTGGGCGTTCACACAAGGCACTGCAACCACGAAAAGGAGTGCCACCATCAAGGTTTTAATCGAAATGTGCTTCATAATGATTTAATTTTTAGAGATTTAAAATTTAAAGATTTAAGATTCAAGATTTAAGATTCAAAGATTGGCTGTCAGCTGTCAGCAATCAGCTTTAACTTCGTTGAATACTTCGTATTTCAGCTCGCTGGTGGCAAGGCTGACTGCTGACTGCTGATGGCTGATGGCTTTTTCATATTTCAAGATTTAAGATTTTATTTAACTACAGATTTCACGGATTCTACGGATGTTTTCGAGTCTGAATTTGGCAGCTTCGCTACGGATGGGTACGAATTTCATGGAGTCCAAGGTAGGGAAATACTCTATTGTGACTTGGATTATTCAATCACCATGTCAAACGGCAAGCGAGCCTGAATGCCCGTGTTCTTTTGCAGATTCTCAAGCCCTTGCAGGTAATCATAATAGACACCCAGCTTGCTGCGCATGGCGGCGTCAAGTTTGTTGTCGTTGCCGTTCATCGACTCCATGATACGGGTGAAGAAGTCTTTCTGCTTCGGCCATTCGGTCACTTTGTAGTCGCTACCCAGGTTAGCCTTCTCGGCGGCATAAGCGATGGCATCTTCCATGTCGCCAAGCTGGTCGACAAGGCCCAAACCAATGGCATCGGCACCAGCCCACACACGGCCTTGACCAATGCTGTCGACGTATGTCTGAGTCAAACCACGACCCTCGGCCACGCGCTTGGTGAAGTCGTCGTAAGTCTTCACCACCATCTCCTGCAGCTTTTTATACTGGAACTCGGTGAGCGGTTGGGCGACACTGCCGAAGTCGGCGTTCTCATTGGTCTTGGCCACATCAAAGGTCAGACCGATTTTGTTGTTCAACAAGCCTTGCATGTTCGGGAAGGTGCCGAACACGCCAATGGAACCTGTAAGGGTTGTTGGGTCGGCGAAGATGTAGTCTCCCTTGGCCGAAATCCAGTAACCGCCCGAAGCTGCATAGTTGCCCATCGAAACAATAACGGGTTTCACTTCCTTGGTCAAATCCAACTCGCGACCGATGATGGCGGAAGCCACAGCACTGCCGCCAGGCGAATTGACACGCAACACAATGGCCTTCACGTTGTCGTCCTCACGCGCTTTGCGGATGGTCTTGGAGAGGTCTTCGGAGTAGATGCCCATTTCTTCGCTACCCTTGCCGTCAAAAATCTGGCCTGAAGCGTAAATGATAGCCACCTCGTTCTTGCTCGCGTTCTTGTCTTTATAGGATTTGGCATAGTTGGTGTTGCCGACAGCATTGATGCTCTTGTTGCTGCCCGTCAGGCCTTTCAGTTCGTCAAGCACTTGGTCTTTGTAATACAGGTTGTCGACCAATCCGTACTCAAGGGCTTTGTCCGCGTTGAACATGGTCTCCAAATTGTCGGCAATCTGGTTCAGTTGCTCCACGCTGATGTTGCGGTTTTGGCTGATACCCTCCAGAATCTGTCCCCAAACGGTACCCAACAACTTGTCCATCTGTTCACGGTTGGCCTCGCTCATCTTGTCGAGGAAATAAGGCTCCACGGCACTTTTGAACTTGTTGTTCGGGCCACGCACAATCTGCATTTCAACATCAAGTTTCTCTAAAAGGTGCTTGTAGAACATGATTTGAGTGGCCATACCGTGAAGGTCGAGCATGCCTTCAGGGTTGAGGATAATCTTGTCGGCGACAGAGGCCAAGTAGTAGGCACTTTGGCTGTAGCTCTCACCGTATGCGAGGACGAACTTGCCCGATTGTTTGAACTCCACGAGCTTGTCGCGAATTTCCTGCAAGGTAGCCGTTGATGTGGGTATACTGCTCAATTCCAAGTAGATGCCTTTAATATTGTTGTCGGTTTTGGCATGTTCGATGTTGCGCAGAATCTCGTTCATACCAGTCGCATCCTTCGATTCCATCGTGTTGAAATCGATGTTAGCGAATGAGTTTTCGGAAGTGCGGTCAGGAATGGAGTAGTCCAATTTCATGTATAGCACCGAATTGGGCTTCACGGTGGTCGATGTTTCCGTGTCTTTCGACAGGTTCGAAATCATGGATGAAACCACGCCTACTTTGATGAAGAAGTTAATCACCAATGCGATGAGTGTGCCAATGAAGGCAGCGAGAACGACTTTGTAAAATTTCATGATGTGTTGTTTTTAGATGTATTTGAGCGCAAAAATAACACTTTCTTGTTTAGGGTTCGACGCAAAACCCTATATTTGCAAAAATTCTACACGATGGAAACGGCCTACCTCCTTTTCGGATCCAACATGGGCAACAAAATGACGCTTTTTGAACAAGCCTGCCTTTTAATTAATAATAGGTGTGGTCAGATTGTGCAAACCTCTGCCGCCTACGAGTCGGAACCGTGGGGCTTCGAGGCCGAGGAATGGTTTCTGAATAGGCTTATCGTCATTGAAACCGAACTCTCTCCCGATGAGTTGATGCGTCAACTGCTTGACATTGAGGCGGAATTGGGTCGAACAAGGCATCCCGAAACAGAAGGATACACCTCGCGTCCCATCGACTTGGACATCCTTTATTTTGGCAATCAAGTCATCGACACCCAATGGGTCATAGCACCACATCCACGCCTGCATCTGCGTCGTTTCGCCTTGCTGCCCTTGTGTGAAATTGTCCCAGACTTGAAGCATCCTATCTTTGGCCTAACGCAAACCGAGCTTTTGGAGCGTTGCCCCGACCCGCTCATCGTGAGAAAAATGGAAACAGAACAAACTGAAACGCAATGAATTACAACTACATAGCCATCGAAGGCACCCTTGGGGCGGGCAAGACCACTTTGGCCTCGCGCATCGCCCATGACTTCAACGGGAAGTTGGTTCTTGAAGAGTTTGAGGCCGACAAGAACCCGTTTCTGCCCAAGTTTTACAAGGAACCCGACAAGTATTCCTTCCAAGTGGAGATGACTTTTCTCGCGCTGCGTTACCAGCAACTGAAGGACAAGCTCGGTGCCTTGGACCTATTCCACGATTTCATCATCTCGGATTATTATGTGGCCAAATCGTTGATTTTCTCGCGCAACAACCTGCAAGAAGATGAATACCAATTGTTCTCACGCTTCTTCAACATCATTTTCTCCGACATGCCCAAACCCGAATTGTTGGTCTACCTCTATTCCGACGTGAGCCGTCTGCAAGCCAACATCCGCAAGCGTGGTCGCAGCTACGAGCAGGACATCAGCGATGCCTATTTGGGCGACATCCAGCAGGGCTACCTCGACTTCATCCGCGAGCAGCAAGGCAACATGCGTATCCTCATCCTCGACACCAACCGCCTTGACTTCGTGGCCTGTGAAACGGATTACCAAAAAATCATTGATGCCATCGACCAGCCTTACGAAATCGGAATACATCGCATAGCCTTGTGAGAAAAGCACAACAAAAAAGCCGCTCGATTGAGCGGCTTTTTTGTTACTGAAGGTTTGTGATTAGTTCACACGCTTCTTCACGATTTGGATGGTTTCCTCATAAGAGATAACTTCAGCGCGACGGATCAGCGGGAGAATGTCATTCTCGAGTTGCGGATAGATGTCAATCATCTCGCGGATGGTTCTCTCCTTGTTGCTCGAGCTGTTGATGTTGTTCACGATAGCGTCCTTATCCTTCAGGTTGGAATTCTTGACGAGTTCGATGAAGGTGTTCCAGTCAGGACCATAGCCCTTGCCAGTAAGCTCGATGTCTTTCACCTTGGCTTTCTTGGCGAGTTTCATCATTTGCTGGTTGGCAGCATCGGCACGGTCGTCAGCGAGGTTCTCGTTGTGGTTGAGTTCGCCTTCAGGTGAAGCCCATCCCTTGATTTCGAACTTCTTCTCAACACCAGCTTTCAAGATCTCGTTGAAAGCGGCATCGGCTTCGCGGTTGGCCTTCTTGTTCTTGATGACGGATTGATCCTTGTCGAAGAAGTAGACGAGACGTACCACAGCCGTATTGGTAACGATGGTGTCGTCAACATACACAGGAGCATCCGGCTCTTTGGGAGCAAGCACGCCGTCGGCGAGTTTCTCGGTGGCGCCTTGGGTGAAGTACTCGTTCTTCACAATCTCATCCTGTGTGGGATAGATGGTGCCATTGTAGACATAGAACATCGGGTCGCCCATTAGCTCGCAGTTCTCCATTTCGGGTTGGTAAGGCATGCAGTAGTGCTTGGTGAAGTCGCCACCTTGCTTGTAGTTGACGCGGAAGTCACCTTCGCCCTTGACCTTCTCACCGACGAAAGTGATGGGTTCGATGTCGATTTGGCCACCATTGTAGGCCAGATAGGGTTGCAAGTTCATGACAGCCTGCTTCTCGAAGTACTCGGCAGGAATGTGAGTGATGACGTCGAAGCACACTTGACCGTTTTCGTCAGCCGTCAGCGGGTTGGGGTTCACTTCGTAGGTGATCTTCTTCGACTCGCGGGCCATTCTCTCGATGTCGCAAGGATTGTTGAACTTGTAGCGCAGACCCAGATTTAACTGGCTGTACATGTCCATGTTGTTGATGTGACGGTTTTCTTCAACATAATAGGGAGCATTCTCAATTAACTTATACTGCTGCTTACTCACCTGGTCGAGCTTGTCGGTGTTGGTGAAGATGTAAGTGTAGTCAATGAAAATGTCAAACTTGGGAGCGAGGTTGAAGGTAAACTCCATACCAGCGGGAACGGCTAAAGCAAGTTCGCGTTTGGCCATTTCATCTTTCAAAGCCGGGGTCTGAGGATTGTCGCTTCCGTCGAGTTGACTGACAGCACCAGCTTTGTAGTAAATGCCACCAATACCGAGATGAGGCACGAGGTTGATGACTCTTCTCGGGTTGTAGTTAAACATGTTGAAAAGGTTGAAGGTCAAGTTCAAGTTGCCTTCAATGTAACTAGTTCCTTCAAAGCCGAGGTCATTGTAAATACCAGCAGGACCATCGAAGAAACCGAGGGGTTGGGAGCCTTTCTCTGGAGCCTTGTTGTCGATGAGGTGTTTGTGACCCGACAAGAGACCATAACCACCCTTGAGGTTCATACCAACAACCTTACCGAATTGGTAACCAATGCCGAAATGGGCATTCCAGTTTTTCGTAAAGTTCTGGGGAATCAACTTGAAATGGCTGAAATCATCCCAAACGCCACCGTTGTAGTTGGCCAAGTCACCGTGGTAGATGGAGAGACCTCCGTCAGCCTGAATGTACCAGTACTTCTCGGCGGGTTTCGAAACTTTCTTGCCTTCTTGAGCCATCATGCTCAACGGAAGGACTGCCATGACGACAAGCATCACGAGCTTCGCAAACGTCAAATTTTTCTTCATAACGTTAAAAGTTTAGATTTGTAATTTGTTTTAATTAGTTGATTATCATTTAATTATGTATAATTCTCGTATTTTGTCGAATTTTATTCTACTTCTATTTAGCGAACAAAAATAGGAAATATTTTGATTGTCAACGCAAAAAAGCGATTTTTTTTCACTTTTTTTCGCAATTATTTCTCCCAAACGCCCTAAAACCAGATGGTTTTACCCACCCAAACGAAGCCCCTTAAATGCCTCCCACATGACAATGCCAGCACAGACCGACACGTTGAGTGAATGTTTTGTGCCTTCCTGCGGTAATTCCAACGCACCGTCGCAATAAGCCAAAGCCTCCTCACCTACCCCATCCACTTCATTACCCAAAATGTAGGCGGTTTGTGGTTCAAAACGGAAATCCTGCAAAGCCACACTTCCTTCCACTTGCTCAACGGCATAGATAGGGTAATTCTTATCTTTCAGGCATTTGCAAGCCTCTTCGGTGGTTGCGAAATATCGCCAACTGACGGTTTCGTCGGCTCCAAGGGCGGTCTTATGAATCTCGCGATGGGGCGGACAAGCCGTGATGCCGCAAAGCAATAGCTCTTCGATACGGAAGGCATCAGCAGTACGGAAGAAAGCGCCCACGTTGTTCAATGAGCGGATATTGTCAAGCACTATTATAATAGGTGTCTTTTCAGCGGCCTCGAATTCGGCCTTTGTAATGCGGTTCAGCTCATCGTTTCTTAACTTGCGCATAGTATCAAAAATTTGCGGCAAAGTAAGCAAAAATTCCATTATGCAGGGCCTATCCGATTTTTTTCCATCCAAGACAGCCTTACTTTCCAAACAAAACGCTACTTTTGTACCCTAAGATCCGGACCCGTTATGGCAGACAAATCAACCGAAACCCCATTGATGAAACAGTATTTCTCCTTCAAGGCGAAATATCCCGACGCCATGCTGCTCTTCCGCGTGGGCGACTTTTACGAAACCTATGGCGAGGACGCAGTGAAATCGTCGAAAATCCTAGGCATCGTGCTAACTAAACGCTCCAACGGCGCATCTGCGGATGTGGAGTTGGCCGGGTTCCCTCATCATGCCTTGGACACCTATCTGCCAAAACTAGTACGTGCTGGACTGAAAGTGGCTGTCTGTGAGCAGCTGGAGGACCCGAAATTAGCCAAAAAACTGGTCAAACGCGGCGTGGTGGAGATGGTTACCCCAGGCGTAACGTACAACGACAGCGTCCTCGAACAGAAAGAGAACAACTTTCTAGCCTCGATACATTTGGAAAAAGAAGTCTCTGGCGTGGCGTTTTTAGATGTCTCTACAGGCGAGTTTCTGCTCACGCAAGGCTCCAACGAATACATTGACAAGTTGTTGCAGAGTTTCAACCCATCGGAGGTTTTGGTACAACGCAACAAGCGCAAGGACTTCATCGACCTTTTCGGGGGAAAGTATTACCTCACTGTTTTCGATGATTGGGTCTTTACCAACGACTACGCCAACGAGACACTTAACAAACAATTCCACACGGTTTCGTTGAAAGGTTTTGGTGTGGATGACTTCCCGAAAGGCATCATTGCGGCTGGCGCTGCGATTCATTATCTCATTGAAACTCAACACGACAAGTTGGGTCACATCACTTCCCTATCGCGCATCGACCAAGGACAGTATGTGTGGCTCGACAAGTTCACCATCCGGAATTTGGAGCTGCTGCATACGACCAACTTGAATGCCAAAACTTTGATTGACGTCATCGACAAGACTGTTTCGCCGATGGGTGGCCGATTGATGCGCCGTTGGTTGAGCCTACCATTGAAAAACAAAGAACAGATTGAGGCACGTTACGCAGTGGTGCGCTATTTCGTGGAGCACCGTGAAACCATACAGAAATTCCAAGATGCCGTCCGACAAGTGGGTGATTTGGAGCGTTTGATTTCCAAGGTGTCACTGTCGCGGGTGAATCCCCGAGAGTTACTTCAGGTTAGTCGCGCCTTGGACCAAATTGAAGTCTTGCAAAAAGCATGCATTGAAAGCCAACACCCTGCCTTGCAGCGTTTTGCCGAACAATTCAATCCTTGTGCCTCCATTCGTGAACGCATCAAAAAGGAGCTGAACCCTGATGCGCCAGCTTTGCTTTCCAAGGGCAACTACATTGCCGACGGTGTGGATGCCGAGCTCGATGATTTGCGCAACCTTTCGCGCTCCGGCAAGGAATACTTGATGGGCATTCAACACCGCGAGTTGGAGCGCACAGGCATCACCTCGTTGAAGGTTGGTTACAACAACGTATTCGGCTACTATCTCGAAGTGACTAATTCTCACAAAGATAAGGTACCAGCCGAGTGGATTCGCAAACAGACTCTGACCAACGCTGAACGTTACATCACCGAAGAATTGAAGGAATACGAACAGAAGATTCTTGGTGCCGAGGAAAAAATCAGCGTCATCGAGCAACGAGTTTATAATGAACTAGTTACTGCCGTGACAGAGTTCGTGGAGCCGATTCAGGTGGATGCTTCCATCGTGGCCCGTATCGATTGCTTGGTGAGTTTTGCCGATATCTCCTTGAAAAACAATTATGTACAGCCCGTCATCGACGACTCGTTTGTCCTCGACATCAAGGAAGGCCGTCACCCTGTCATTGAGCAAATGATGCCCGTGGGCGAGAGTTACATCGCCAACGACGTTTACCTTGACCGCGACAAGCAACAGATCATCATCATCACAGGACCCAACATGTCGGGTAAGTCGGCTTTGCTACGTCAAACCGCGTTGATAGTGTTGTTGGCACAGATGGGTTGTTTTGTTCCAGCGGTTTCGGCGCGTATCGGTTTGGTCGATAAGATTTTCACCCGCGTGGGTGCGTCCGACAACATCTCGTCGGGCGAGTCGACCTTTATGGTGGAGATGAACGAAACGGCGAGTATATTAAATAATGTGTCGTCGCGAAGCCTCGTGCTGTTGGACGAAATCGGACGCGGCACCAGCACCTACGACGGTATCAGCATTGCTTGGGCCATTACCGAATTCCTGCATGACCATCCTGTAAGTCGCGCCAAGGTAATGTTTGCCACGCACTATCACGAACTGAACGAAATGGAGGACTCTTTTGCCCGCATCAAGAACTACCATGTTTCGGTGAAAGAAGTCGGCAACAAGGTGATCTTTCTGCGCAAGTTGAAACGCGGCGGCAGCGCCCATAGCTTCGGTATCCATGTGGCCGAAATGGCAGGGATGCCCCGCAAGGTCATTGAGCGCGCTACGGCCTTGCTCAGCGTTTTGGAGAAATCGCACACCAGCGAGGATGTTGAAAAAGCCGCCACCAAAAAAACCGACGACGGTATGCAGTTGAGTTTCATCCAGTTGGATGACCCGCTGCTGCTGCAAATCAAGGAAGACATCCTGAACACCAACATTGATACTTTAACCCCTGTCGAGGCCTTGATGAAGTTGAACGAAATCAAGAAGTTGCTGAATAAATAATGAGTTTAGTAGCATGATACACAAGTTAACGGAGACCTTGAAGAAATGGAATTGGCTTTACGCTTTTATCCGGGAGACAAAAAAGCTGAAAGCGGACAGAAAGTTGTTGTGGAAAGATGCTGTCAGGAAGTTTGGGGAGACAAAGCCTAAAAAAGGCAGCCTTCAGGATTACAGAAGGGCTTTGATGAGACACAGGGTTTCCTACAAGGAATACGACACATACCGTTTCTTTGACTTAGACGAAAAAGAGAGAAATGCATACCTTTCGGAGAGGGAAATGAAATGCATTTATAGAAAGCTAAGCGAAACGGAAACATTGAAATGGCTCGACGATAAAATACTGTCACACGAGAAGTTTGCTCCATACATGCAAAGGGCTTGGATTTGTCCGAAATCATGCTCGTTTGATGATTTCAAGCAATTTGTCGTTTCAAGAGATTGCATAATAAAGCCATCAACGGGCTCATTAGGCAAAGGGGTTTTTATGGTAAGGCAAGCTGACAATGTCAATTTGAAAGCCCTGTATGAGCGTTGCCGTCAAGGCTGTCTCATTGTCGAGGAGCGCTTGTCGTCATGTCAAGAAATAGCAGAATTTCATCCCCAATCGTTAAATACGATACGTGTGATGACCATGTCAAATGGTGGCAAGACAGAGGTGATTGGATCGGTGTTTCGGATGGGCGTTGGCGACAGTATTGTCGACAACGGAGCGGAGGGCGGCATTTTGGCCCCTATTGATTCCGAAACGGGTGTCATCATAGGCGATGGGAGAGACGAAGACGGCCATATCTTCAAGCAGCATCCTGATTCGGGGAAAACCATCAAAGGTTTTCACATTCCATATTGGGGAGAATTGATTGAGGCTTGTAAAAAAATGGCATCCTTGGTGCCAGACATTAGAATTGTAGGCTGGGATCTTTGCGTTTGTGCCGATGGTCGGATTGAAATGATAGAAGTCAATTCCGGCCCCCATATCATGGTGTTGCAAACGGCTTATGGGATGGGATTAAAGCCTCGGATTATAACTTTAGGGAAAGAACTGTATGGATGTGATTTGATGCAATTGACGCGTGTCTTCAAGGCTCCTCGTGTGAATTATTATGAAAAGGAGCAGTATTTGCGCTCCTATAGAGAAGCCTATGGTAATTGAACTTGCTGTGAATCCTTGTCTTACTCCAAATCCTTCAAAACCCCTTATAAAGTGCTTTCGACATCGGGGCAGCCTTCACTAATCTATCTTCACCCGATTAATTCTCCCAACCATCCGTGCATTGTCAAAATACACATTATAGGCATACCCGTCATGCACCTTGAACACACGCGGATATATCTTATTACTCGCCTTCTGTCCCATGCTGACAGAGCCTGTTTCAGGATCGTAAAGGCCAACATGATATACCCCGTTGTCCTCGAACAAACCATACACCTTGCCCTTGGCCTTGTCGATGAGGAACTCATTCTTGAAAAACTTCTCTCCCGAAGTGATTTTCAACGACTTCCGGTTTGCAATCTTGAAGTCTGTGCCGATTTCCACGATTTCGCGGTTGTCAAGACCAACGAATTGAAGCAAA
>JAEEGL012205587.1_pt1 | contig 11736 bp, 9 predicted proteins | sample 9134231 | NCBI WGS metagenome assembly JAEEGL01 (sample SAMN16246548, study PRJNA631951) | gut metagenome | biome: gut microbiome; feature: rumen; material: fiber-attached | host: Bos | place: Iran: Karaj | collected 2018-10
CGCGACCCCCACCTTGGCAAGGTGATGCTCTACCAACTGAGCTATTTCCGCATGATATGGAGCGGAAAACGAGACTCGAACTCGCGACCCCCACCTTGGCAAGGTGATGCTCTACCAACTGAGCTATTTCCGCATTTTTATTTGTTTATCAGCAGCCTTTCGCGTCGGCGTTTCGCTGACTGACAAAACATATTCTACTGTTTTAGGACATGCTTGTCAACTCTTTTTTTGAAAAAGTTTATTTTTCTTCAAAACAAAGGCTCCCGACTGATCGGGAGCCATAAATATCACTGGTGCTGACAGCCAGGATCGAACTGGCGACCTTCGGGTTACGAATCCGATGCACTACCAACTGTGCTATGTCAGCGACACTATTTGATTATAGAGCATAAACGCCCTTGTTTCAATGGGTTTATCAGAATTTTTCCAATCTCTTTTTTGTCTGTTCGTTTACCTCGGAGCTTTTCAGCTTCATCAGGGTATTTTCCATGGCCTTGGTGAGCTGGAAATCAGATTTTCTCCACTTATCAACTGTATTCAAGGCAATATTTCTGGTACCGATAACAGGTGAATAGAGGCCCGCACAAATTAGCTTTTCCCCTTTGCCTGGCACTGCCTGAAGTCCCTGAATAACATATGAGAGAATACCATAATCAGCATATCTCTCGTCATTACCCATTTCATTTTCAGGACCGGAGGCCATATCCTCCAGTGGCAGCTCATCCTCAAAAAGCTTAACTATTTCATCCACATACTGCTTCTCTGGCAGCAGCAAATCTATCATGTCATATTTGGTCTGCCAGTCATGTCGCAGGGTATCCATGGCACGATCTGCATAATCAAGGCCAAGAGCCTTGCCAAGATAGAAGCCCTCGCCGCCATCCATAGATGCTTCAACGCAATCAATACATTCCTTAGAATCAAGGATAGAACCGGCACTCTTTAAGAGATTGTCTTTTTCTGCCAGCTCCCCCTTCTCCAGAAAATCACGGATATCAAAAATATTGCTGTAATCTTCCAGGTCCTCAGCATATTTATCAGCAAGCTTTAAATATGCACCCAAAAGCTCATTGGATTTTTTGTATTTGTTTAAACCAGGAACCGGATTATCCTCCAAGGATGCACCAATCAGCTCACCAGCCAACTGGAAATCCTCCTTGGTTGCATTATCTCCTACCAGTCTATCCAGGAGACCGCCTCTTTTAATGGCCACGATGGCAGAATATTCCGGCATAATCTCATTTCTCCAGCCCTCATTTAACAGCCACTGAGCCATCTCATCGTTTTCCGGCTTCAGCATACTTACTGCATGAATTCTGCCCCATCCTTTAAGGCGCTTTGCCACGGAATAAATCAATGCATTGCCATCCTCAAAGGAGCTTAACAGGAACAGACAGAACAGGGTCAGCTCCTCAGAAGCTGCCAATACCAAAAGAATATCCTTCAGCTCCTGGGTTTCCTCTCGATCCAGAAGCTCCAAAATGGTAATGGCAAACTTTACGGATTCCACATCCTCGCTTTGTACCAAAAGGGTCATGCAAAAACGCCCTAATGCCTCCGGAGAAAGCTTTTCAGGATGGTCAAAAACCCAATCCTGAAGCGCATCCATAACTGGCAGCATTACGCCACCGTTTTGAAAATGGGTAATCAGCGCATTGGCCGAATCCTTAAAACGCTCCTGGGATGCCATTTCCAATACCAGAGTCAAGGTACTGATATCGGGATTCTTTGTTGGCCCCATATGATAACGGACTGTTCCATCTATGGCACCGTCTGCAAAGCGTAGTCCCTGTTCCGGCATCTGACGCAGTACAAAATTCTCAGGCAGTGTGCCATCTGGAAGCAGAGCTTCCTTAATTCTATTGTAAATTGATAAATTCTCTGACATAGTATATTCCCCTATAATACCCCTAATATATTTTAATTATTCCACATTGCTATTTTTATCACGGCTTATCTTAAAGCGATAGCCTGCATAAAGGATACACAGCCAAATAGGAAGGGCAATAACAGCCATCTTCATATCCGGAATCTGGGTCATCATTACAATCAAGCCTACCAGGAAGGCAAGGCTAAGATAATTGGTGAAAGGATAAAGAACAGATCTGAACTTGGAATGAACCCCATTTTCCTCGCAATACTTTCTGAACTTCATGTGAGTCAGAGTTATGCATACCCAGTTAATTACTGCGGAAATAACAACTACCGCAAAAAGATACATAAATATCTGGCTTGGGAATAGATAATTCATAACTACGATTATCAAAGTAATGCAGGAGGATACCAAGGTACCCACAATTGGCACGCCACGGGCGGACAGCTTCATAAACACCTTAGGTGCATCTCCCTTTTCCGCCAGACCATAAAGCATACGGGCATTACTGTAAATAGCTGAGTTATACACAGACACGGCCGCTGACAGTACCACAAAATTCAAAATGTGAGCCGCTGCAGGAATACCCACATTATCAAAAATCTGCACAAAGGGGGACGATTCCATGCCCACCTGATTCCATGGCCAGAGGCACATCAGTACAAACATTGTACCCACATAGAATATCAAAATTCTCCAGATAACCTGGTTAATTGCCTTTGGAATGGAGCGGTCAGGATCCTCTGCCTCGCCGGCAGTAATACCCAAAAGCTCAATACCACCATAAGAGAACATAACCACAACGCAGGCCATGGCCAAGCCCCAAACACCATTTGGCATAAAGCCACCGTAACTCCACAAATTGCTGATATTGGCAGGATATCCCAAAGGATTGGTAATGATGAGATATGCCCCCAAAAGAATCATACTGAGGATAGCCACCACTTTAATAAGTGCCATCCAAAATTCTGTTTCGCCATAGGCACTTACATTTACCAGATTAATAGCAGTAATAACAATAAGACAAATAAGTGCTGATAACCACTGGGGCACATCCGGCCACCAGTAATTCACATATATACCAACGGCAGTAATCTCTGCCATACTAACCATGATATAGCAATACCAATAATTCCAGCCTGCCAAAAATCCAGGGAACCCTCCCCAATATTTGGTGGCATAATAGCTGAAGGAACCTGCCACTGGCTCATGCACTGACATTTCTCCCAGCATACGCATAATAAAATAAATAACTATGCCACTAACCAGATACGCCAGCATAACTGACGGTCCCGTAAGGGCAATAGTTGAGGCAGAACCATAGAAAAGGCCTGTACCGATAGCACTCCCCAGTGCCATCATTTGCAGGTGTCGGTTCTTCAAACCTCGTTTAAGATTCTTGCTTTCCATAAACCCAACTCCTAATATTGAACATTTTTCCATAGCTATTTTCCTGTGGATATTGTTAATAAGTTATTCACAATATAGCCTATTTTGTGAATAACTTAGTGGATAACCCCGTATTTCAGCTATGTTTTCGTCAACTTTTCACTTTTTTCTGTGGATAAACATGTGACAAATGACAATTAACATTATAACATATTTTCAGATTGGAAATAAATAACCTCTTGCTGTATACATCATCATATGATTTAATTACCTCAGAGGTGACAATTATGGAGGAAAATAACAATCAACAGCTTATCGACATGGCCCATGGCATGCAGGAAGACATAAAAATGAAAGTTCTGGAAATGGTTCAGCAGGCCGCCAGCCCCTACGACATTCTTTATGAGGTAGCAAAATTTCTGGAGGATATCTCGGCAGAAAGAGGCTATGCCCAGCACATTATAGACAATATTCACACCATTTACGGTATTGCTCTTGAGGAAAAGAAGCCTCTGGAGGATGAAATAAAAGATATTGAAGCCAGGGCGGAGCGGATAAAAACATCCCTCGAAAGCGGCAAATTCTCCGATGAGGAAAATGCAAGAATGGATTTTGCCATAAAAGCCCACCAGCGAAAAGTTGAGCAGCTAAAAGAATTGCTTTAATAAACAGCATATAAAAATCCTGTGACAGGCCAGGCCCACCACAGGATTTTTTATTTTACTTTAAATCAGTTTTTCAAAGTCCTCTACTGTAAGAGGCTGGGAGAAATAATATCCCTGCACCCAGTTACAACCTATGGATTTCAAGAAATCCACCTGATCCTGGGTTTCAACCCCCTCAGCAATGGTATGGAGATTCAGACTCTTGGCCATCTGTACCATGGCACTGAGAATATTACCCCCTCTGCCAGTCTGATCCGTACTTCTTAAGAATTCCATATCCAGCTTCAATATGTCTATATGAATATCCTTAAGCATATTCAGTGAGGAATAGCCGCTGCCAAAGTCATCCATAAGAATCAGGAATCCCTCATTTTGGAGTTTTTCAGTAACAGCCATAATCATTCTAGGATCATCAGTATATGCAGACTCGGTTATTTCCAGTTCCAACAAATACTTTGGTATTTCATACTTTCTGGTAAGCCCAACCAAAACATTGATAAGCTCCGGGTCGTACAAATCTATACGGGAAACATTCACGGACACCGGCTTTACATTCTTCCCCGCATCCATCCACCTTCTAAGACACTTACAGGTTTCCTCCCAAATGAACCGGTCCACAGCATAAACAGAACCATTCTTTTCCAAAACCGGGATAAACAAAGATGGCAACACACTGGAGCCGTCAGCCTTAATCCAGCGTACCAGGGCCTCGGAGCCCATGATCTGCTCTGTGGCCAAGTCGTATTTCGGCTGAAGGAACAGCTGAAACCCTCCATGCTCCAGAGCAGCATCAAATTCATTGACTATTTTCTGCTCCAACAACATCTGGTCACGCATCTTATTATCATAAACGAAATAAGGAGTTACATGGTTACCTTTGGCCTGATTCAGAGCCATATTGGCCCGCTCAATCATGGTACTTACAGGAATACTCTTGTCATCCACATGATAAAGGCCAAAGGTCAGCACAGTATGATGGGATATTTCAAAGCTGTTGGCCACAATCTGCATTGTGTAAATTAGCTTTTCCGCATCTCCCTCTGCCGATTCAAAGCACACCACAAAATTATCCGCATAGAGTCTAGCAGAAAGACACAGCTCCAAATCAATGCTTTTCAAAAATCCCGCGATGTAATTAAGCAGCCTATCCCCCTGCTGCTCACCAAATACCTCGTTAATTACCTTGAACCGTTCAATATTGATACGAAGAATATCAAAGGACTTGTCGGGATAATCAGTCATCATGTCCGCCGCCCGGCTACAAAAGGCATCACGGTTTAAAAGGCCTGTTGCACCATCATAGGAGGCCAAAAAATCCAAATCGTTCATGGCAGCTTCGGTCAAAACCTTGTAGGTCTTCTCACGGTCATAATCCAAAGCCACGTTAATGCCATTAATCATAAAACCATCAGATACCATACGATACATGGTGGTGATATTTAAAAGCAGCAGTTTCCGTTGCTGGAGACTGGTCATAATAACATGTGACTCTATGGATAGCTGACCTTCCCGTACAAACTGACGGCTGCGAATCTTACTGATATTACATGGTGCAAGACGCTCATACTCTCCCTGAAGGAACCTCTTTACCTCCCAGCTTCCCCTTGAATAATAATGGCCGGAAGGGCTAAAGCCGATAACATTATCATCCAGTACATCGGCTATGGCATCCACAACACCTTCGCTAAAAAGACGCTTTATTAATTTTTCCGTTGCTTTTTGAAGATTATCTATCTCTACTCTCAAAGCCATGTAGATACCCCATTTATCTCAACGCGTAAATTAATCGTTAACTATTATTTTAAAACAAATAAATCTTTTTATCAATATTGTATTCTTACAAAGAATTATTACAAAAATCAACAATTCACAAAAATAGAAAGCGGGGAATAGTAAAGGCCGTTGTTACCCTTACTAATCCCCGCTTTCTATTGCCTCCATTCAGGAAACAATCTCCGGTTTTAGTTTAATATGTACACCTCTACCACACCACGGCCAAAGTTAATTGCCTCACGATAAGTATTCATGCACAAGTCTATTCTATTGCCTCGGATAGCTCCGCCAGTATCTGCTGCAACTGCCATTCCATAGCCTGGAATAAACACGCGGCTTCCCAACGGTATCACATTTGGATCAACAGCGATAACTCCATGCTGTGCAACCATGCCGGTAGCAGTTATGCCGCTGCCGCCACCATCGCTTGGAATATATGCTGTAGCTTCCATTGTCAAATGACTCTTATAAGTCATAGACCCCTGTGGGGTATTTACTACATTTACCGGAACAACTGGTACATCAGAAACCTTGATGTGCATACCAGCTACAACGTCTGTTTCTCCGGCTTTATCAATCTTATATCTGTTACCTACATAACCCAGCTCTATCATGATGTCATCTACAGTGGCATTTGCAGTAATAAATTCTTTCTGCTCGCCCTTGTACTCAACAACAACTGGTACAGCTCTTCTGATGTTGATGACCTCGTCACCATTTTCATCAGCAGTTACTTTGTATACATCCTTTTCATTTCTGGTAACACCAGCCTGAGTAAGGATATTGTCTACAACGTGATATGGAGTGCTCAGCTCAATACGCTGACCATCCACTGAAATTGTTACATGTCTGTGAGAAACAAAACCTGTTACCATGGTCATCACAGCCAGTAAGCCAATGCAAATCAGGAACCGGATATCCCGGATACATCGGACATGAAATTTGTCAAAACTCATTCAATTCCTCCCTTTGTTTTGCAAACATGTTTGTTAGTATATCAGCAAAAAATACCCTTGTCAAATTTTAAAAATTCTCAATCACCACTTTTGGGGTAATATTATACTCCAAATATGAAAAAAATATGAAAAAACGGCTGTAAAATGACAGCCGTCTCCCACATTGGTATATTTTTACCCTTTTAGGCCTATTCCAGCCTTGTGTATAGTGCCTTTGCGTTAATTGTCGTTTGCCTTGCAACAGACTGAAAATCCAAACCTTTTAGCTCGGCTAATTTTTCCGCCACAAACCTTACAAAAGCCGGTTCATTTCTCTTGCCGCGCATTGGTGAAGGTGCCATATAAGGACAGTCAGTTTCCACCAAAATTCTTTCCAAAGGAATTTCTTTTACAATTTCCGGAAGCTTTGCCGCATTTTTGAAAGTCAAAGGTCCGTCTACCCCGATATACCAGCCCATTTTCACCAGTTCCCGGGCAATTTCCAGACTTCCTGAAAAACAATGCATCACTCCCCGAACGCCCTTACCTTCTTTTTTGATAATCTCCATGGTATCGCCATGGGCATCACGATTGTGTACACACACTGGTAAATCAAGCTGTCTTGCCAAATCCAGCTGCTGGATAAAAATGCGCCTTTGAAGGTCCCTTTTATCCCCATCTTTTTCCCAATAATAATCCAATCCGATTTCGCCAATACAAACAACTTTTTTATTTTTTGACCAAATTGACAATTGATCAAAATCATCTTTTTGCATTTCAAAGGCTTCTTCAGGGTGAACTCCCACTCCGGCATAGCAAATATCATACGCTTGAGCCAGTTGTATCACATGTTTAGAGGACTTCATGGTATCCCCCATATTTACAATTGCCATGACACCGTTTTCTTTTGCGTTGGTAATAATTTTGCTCCTGTCTTGGTCAAATTTTTCACTATTTATGTGTGAATGTGTATCAATTATAAAATTTTCCTTCATATTATATATTTCTCCAAATAAACTTAATTATTTAACTCTATATTTTTTTGCTTTAATTACAACATTTTTTCTGGGTCATTTCCTATTTTTAATAAGTTTCCTTCTATATAAATAAGGGTTGCCACAAAATGCAGCAACCCTATAAAAATTATTTATCGAACAACACTGCCCACAGGCATATCAACAGTTACAACCTCCAAATCATCTCCCTTGGTTGCAGCCAGAATCATACCCTGGGACTCTACACCACGGAGCTTGGCAGGCTTCAGGTTCATCACCAAAATAACCCTTTTGCCAATAAGGTCACTTATTTCATAATGCTTGGCAATACCAGATACTACCTGTCTCTTCTCTTCACCGGTGTCCACAATGAGTTTCAACAGCTTATCAGCCTTTGGTACAGGCTCTGCCTCCACGATTTCCACCACCTGTAGCTTCACCTTGCCAAAATCGTCAATAGTAATAAGGCCGTCAGCAGATGCTTCCTGCTTCTTCTCAGCCTTTTCCTTCTTTGGCTGCTTTTCCTTCTTTGGAGCCTGGGACTGAGCCTTATCCTCTGCATCAAGCTCGATGCGAGGGAACAGCTGCTGAGCCTCACCAATATGCATACCAGCAGGAGTGCCACCCCAAGTCTTAATATCATCCAGGCGTACATCCTTGAATTCTCCTGGAATATTCAGCTGCTGCCAAACTTTCTCAGCGGTTACAGGCATATAAGGAGAAATCATTACACTAATAACACGCATGGACTCAATAAGATTGTACATAACATTGGCCAATTCCTGCTTCTTGGATTCATCCTTTGCCAAAGCCCATGGAGCTGTCTCGTCAATATATTTATTGGCTCTGCCGATAAATGCCCATACTGCCTTTACAGCGTTGCTGATTTTCATATCAGCCATGCCTTCCTCAAAGGCTTTTACCGCATTCATAGCATCACTAATAAGGGACTCATCAATTTCAGACTTGCCCTGTGGAGCCAACACTTCACCATTCTGGAACTTACCAACCATGTTAAGGCTGCGATGGAGTAAATTGCCCAGATCATTTGCCAAATCGGCATTAATACGCTGTACCAATGCCAACTCGGAGAAGTTACCATCCTGGCCCAGATTGATTTCACGGAGCAGGAAATAACGGATAGCATCAGGGCCATATTTTTCTATCAACTCAATAGGGTCAATAACATTGCCCAATGACTTGGACATCTTGGTACCATCTACTACCAGCCAGCCATGACCGTAAATCTGCTTAGGTAATGGCAGATCCAGTGCCATAAGGATGCAAGGCCAGATAATTGAGTGGAAACGAACGATTTCCTTGCCCACCAAATGAACATTGGCCGGCCAGAATTTCTTGAACTTCTCCGGATCATCCAGGAAGCCGATTGGAGTCAAATAGTTGGTAAGAGCATCAAACCATACATAAATAACATGCTTCTCATCAATTGGCACAGGAATACCCCAGTCAAAAGAGGTACGAGAAATGCAAAGATCATCCAGTCCCTGCTTGATAAAATTAATCATCTCATTACGACGGGATACTGGCTGGATAAATTCAGGATTATCCTCAATGTACTTCAAAATCTTGTCCGCATATCTGGACATCTTAAAGAAGTAGGCCTCCTCGGCCACTTCCTTAACAGGGCGGCCACAGTCAGGGCAGCATCCATTTTCATCCAGCTGAAGCTCAGTCCAAAAGCTCTCACATGGTGTACAATACAAGCCCTTGTAGGACCCCTTGTAAATATCACCCTTGTCATAAACACGACGGAATATCTCCTGAACTACCTTCTCATGACGAGGCTGGGTAGTGCGGATAAAATCATCATTGGAAATATTCAGCAGTTTCCAGAGATTCTGAAACCCTGCCACAATCTTGTCAGTATATTCAATAGGCTTAATGCCTTCTGCCTCTGCCTTCTCCTGAATTTTCTGGCCGTGCTCGTCACTACCAGTAAGGAAAAATACATCATCACCGGCCAGTCGATGAAACCGTGCCACGGAATCGGCGATGGTGGTGCAATATGCATGACCAATGTGCAGCTTGGCACTTGGATAATAAATTGGTGTAGTTATATAAAAACTCTTGTTACTCACGAAAGAATGCCTCCTAAATTTATACTATAAATCATATTTATTTCAACAGTGCCTGATAAACATCACGGCGACTGATCCCTAGCTTCTTTGCTGTTTCCCGCATGGCATCCTTACGGCCCATGCCTTCTGACTCCAGCTTGGCCACCATTTCTGCTGGTGACAGCTGTTGTTCCGGCTCAGACGCAACTTCATTTTCTGCATCAAAGCCTTCTATTATAATAACAAATTCTCCCTTGGGATCATGTTCATCATAATACTCTGCCAACTCGCCAAGAGTTCGTCGGTTAAACTCCTCAAATGTCTTGGTAAGTTCTCTGGCTGTTACTGCCCTGCGATGAGGGCCCAGAGCCTTAATCAAATCCCCCAGGGTTCCTTTTAAATGGTGAGGCGCCTCATAAAAAATCAGAGTCTCAGGACTCTGGTTAATGCGTTCCAGCAACTCCCGCCGCTTTTTTCCCGTCCTTGGCAAAAAGCCATAGAAGGTAAAGGCTGTGGTATCAAGCCCTGAGCATATAAGGGCGGATAAGGCCGCATTAGCTCCAGGCAAAGGGCTTACCTGAATCCCAGCCTCAATGGCCAGCATAGCCAGATGGGCTCCCGGGTCGGAAATCCCTGGCAATCCCGCATCACTGATACACACTATGGTATTTCCCGCCAGCATTTTCTCCACCAGCTCAGGCCCCTTTTCCAGCTTGTTATGTTCATGATAACTGGTAAGGGGGGTATGAATGCCAAAATGGGACATCAGCTTGCGTGAATGTCTTGTATCCTCGGCGGCAATAAGATTCGCCTCCCCCAGTATTCGCACACTTCTGTAGGTCATATCCTCCAGATTGCCAATAGGGGTTGCTGACAAGTACAGCATACCTATTTTGTTATTACATTCCTCTGACATAAATGTGTCATTCCTTTATCTTAATCCCGTTTTAGGTTGTAAATTCGTAAAATTTCATCGGTATAACTGCCATCTTCATTGTGAACCATAAGAGGAACCTCAGCCTTCATGCCTCCCGGCACTGCCCCCACTATGCCTTCGATAAGCATAAGATTGGATGACTTCCCAGGCTTGGGCTGAACAAACTGCAGTCGTTTTACCTCTATCTGATTTTCATGCATGGCAACGATGATTTCTCCCAAACGCTCCGGCAGATGCACCATAGCAAACTTGCCCCGGAATCTCAGAAGATATCTGGCAGCCTTTACCACATCGTCAAGAGTGGCTGTTATTTCATGCCGAGCCCTGGCCACACCGTCCTCAGCAATTAAAGTTCCCTGATTAAGCGGACGGTAGGGAGGATTTGCAATGACGCAGTCAAAGGATTCCGGCGGATAAAGATCCCGAATTTTACGGTAATCCCCCTGACTGACAGTTATCTTGTCCTCCAGATGATTCAGCTTCACATTGCGCTGGGCCAATTCTGCCATTACAGGATTCAGCTCCAGGCCGTGAATTTCCTTCACCTCATCTGCAATCAACAGGGGCATAACCCCGGTGCCAGTACCCAAATCGAAAACCCGCCAGTTTTTATGGTATTTGGGATAATGAGCAAGAAGTACTGCGTCAATAGAAAAGCAGAATTCCTTGGTATTCTGAATTATTCTCCTGCCACCCAAGAGCAAATCATCCAAGCGTTCATCAGGCCCCAGCTCTATTTCCATATCGCCAAGGCCCGTATCATTAAATATCATCTTCGTCCTTCTCGATTACGTCCTCCCAGGAGGCCACAATAGTCTTGCTGTTATCCAGCAGGATGGTGGCCGTACGGCGTTGCTGGTTGAGATTAATAACCTTGCCCTCACCTTCAGCTGTAACCACCTTGCTGCCCTGAGTTGGTGGCTTAACCTTAACCCGCTTCTGAGACTTGCCACAGTAGCACTCATTTTCATACTTCAAACAGCACATAAGGCGGCCACAAATACCGGAAATTTTTGTAGGGTTAAGTGACAAATTCTGTTCCTTGGCCATACGTATGGATACAGGCTCAAATTCTCCCAAGAAGGTATGAC
>JAEEGL012742074.1_pt1 | contig 11736 bp, 6 predicted proteins | sample 9134231 | NCBI WGS metagenome assembly JAEEGL01 (sample SAMN16246548, study PRJNA631951) | gut metagenome | biome: gut microbiome; feature: rumen; material: fiber-attached | host: Bos | place: Iran: Karaj | collected 2018-10
CCCATGTTCTTGATGGTCTCCAACTCAAACTCGATGCGCTCGCGGTGCTCCTCGTCAAGTTCGGGCCAGCGCTCCTTGGCGCCCTCATAGACCAGGTAGCGCAGGTACTCATCCTCGTCCTTGAAGCCATCGGGCAAGGGGAAGTCGGGCAGGATGGGCGCATGGTCGATGCTGTAAATTTCCACCTTGTCGAGAATCTCGTTGGTGTTCTGCAGCGCCTCGGGGACGTCGGCAAACACCTCGTTCATCTCCTCCTGGGTCTTGAACCACTCCTGCTTGCTGTAGAGCATCACGTTCTCGTCGTTGAGCTTGCGGCCTGTCGAGACGCAGATCAGGCGCTCGTGGGCATCGGCATCCTCCTCGTTGACAAAGTGGGAGTCGTTGGAGCAGATGAGCTTGATGTCCAGCTCGCGGGCAAACCCGATGAGCGCATCGTTCACCAGGCACTGTTTCTCGTAGGTCTCATGGTTGGCACGCGGCACAGTTGCCTTGTGGCGCTGCAGCTCCAGATAATAGTCGTCGCCAAACACGCTCTTGAACCACTTGATGGTCTCGCGCGCCTGGTTCATCTGGCCGCTCATGATGAGTTGCGGCACCTCGCCACCCAGGCAAGCCGAGCAGCAGACGATGCCCTCATGGTATTTCTCCAGCTCGCTATGGTCGGTGCGGGGGTGGTAGTACATGCCCTCGGTCCATGCGTGGGACACGATCTTGATAAGGTTCTTGTAGCCCTTCAGGTTCTTGGCCAGCAGGATCAGGTGGTTGCCGTTGTCGCGCTTGTCGTTGCGGTCATGGCGGTCCTTGTTGGCCACATAGACCTCGCAGCCGAAGATGGGCTTGAACTTCTCATCGTCGCCGCGTTTCTTGTTCAGCTTGGAGACATAGTCGTGAAACTCCTTGATGCCATACATGTTGCCATGGTCGGTAATCGCCATGCCGCGCATGCCGTTGGCTATGGCCTTATCGACCAGCGCCTTGACTGGTGCCATGCCGTCAAGGATGGAGTATTGGGAGTGTACGTGAAGATGTACAAACGGTATCATATTATTGTTTGAGTTGTTGGTTTTTAAGTTGTAAGTACAGTTACTTTTGCCTGTAATTGCACATCAGGATATTGGAGTGTAAAATTACACCAAAAATCCCACCCGCCAAAATAAAGTTATTAACAAGTGGCATCATTATGATTGCTGAAAGCCGTCCCACAATCATGCAAGACGGCCATATTCAATGCTTAAAGTCTAAAAATTAAAATGGAGTTGGACGCGGATACCGTGGCGGTCGGTGCCGGCATGGTCGCGATAGGTGAGGCGCCACACGTAGTCAATGCGCAGAATGGTCAGGATGTTGTCCAGTCCCACGCCCGCTTCCATATAGGGCTTATCGCCCATGGGCTGGCAGAGGGCATCGGCCGGGAACAGGAAGATGCCGTCGCTCACGGCAGGGTTGTTCTTGTCGCTGAGGCTGCCCCAGATGCCGCGCAGGGTCAACACCTCGCGCAGGCGCAGACGCTTGATCAGCGGTAGGCGGTTCATCAGGATGCCGTTGCCCCAATAGGTCAGGTCCCACGATAGCGCCTGGTCGTTGATGAATTCCATGGGCTTCATCAGGGCATAGCTCTCGGGCTGAATGGTGTAAGAGAGGTTGACATTGGGCATGAGCAGGTCGGGATAGGCCACTTGGCTCCACACCTTCTCACCCCGCAGGATGACATCGGCGTAGCCGAAGGCTGAGAACCAGAACCGCTTCTGCAGCCCCAGTTCGGTCTTGTTGACATCATGCAGACTGCCCATGAAGCCTCGGGGCATGTAGGTCTGGGTCAAGGTCATGATGGGCGCATCCATGTTGATGGGAATGCGGTAGGAGCGCGACTGGTAGAAGGTCTCGCCGGGAGCAAATCGCAACTGCACAGTGAATCCCGCTTGGGTATAATGGTGATAAGCGGCTGGCGCCGCGTGTATGGTGTATGGAGCGGCTGGCGCCGCTGTGTATGGTGGATTTGCGGCTGGCGCCGCGTGGATGGTGTATGGAGCAGCTGGCGCTGCTGTGGTTGCTGGGGTTGCTGTGGCGGGGATGAAGGGGACGTAGGGGGTGGCCTCGTGGATGTTGTGCTCGATGCCCAGGGCGATGGAGAAGTGGTTGTACCACTCGTGGCGGTACTCCAGGCGCGTGGTGCGCAGATACTGCATCCTCACGTCCTTATGGCGCCGCAGGGTGAGAAAGACGTTGTCCTGGTTGGTGTACAGGTAGTGCTGCGCCAGCTTGTCCACGTCATAGCGGTGGGTCAGGCGCAGGCTGTGGATGGGAAACTCCTGATCGAGGGACTTTTTGGGAGTGAAAGAATACTCCAGCGAGCCCATGTACTTGAATTTCTTGTCCCGAAAGCCATAGGCCGCATAGGCACGGGCAAACCAGTGGCGGCTCAGGTTCACGTTGGTCATGCCGCCCAGACGCAGCCTCAGCCCTTCCAGCGAGTTGCCGCTGATGAGGGTGTTCAGCGGGCCAAAGTCAAAGCGGCTCACCTTGGCCGTGGGCACATAACCGTTGACCAGCACTACGACCGCTTGCTCTGCCCAGTAGAACCACTTGGAGCCACGCAGCCGCTGCATCAGGCTGCGCATCGTGGCTGTGGTCGTGCGCACCTCGGCGGGACGGTATTCCTGCCAGAATTCGTCGGGCATGTAGGCAGCGCTGCCTGCCGTCGATTGTTCGCCCTTGAAGCTGAACACGCCGCCCTCGGGACGCTCGAAGTTGTGGTTACGGTAGGTGGTCTCGCGGCGGGCAAACACCTCGGGGAAGCCAGGCATGAGTTTGAAACTCACCTCCACGTTGTCGTGGGTCTTGAGACGCGACCCGTTGGGTGCCCGTTCAAACTCCTGCACAATGCTCATGCGATCCACGTAGTTGAGGTTGATGTCATAGGGCACTCCCATCGATACCCTCTTGATAAACATGGTAGTGTCCTCGAGTGAGACGTATAGTCGTCCCAGGAACCCGAATGTCTGGGGCGTGAAGGGCACAAAACTCAGCACCGCGCACCGTTCGCCATCGACCACCAACGTGTCACTCAAATAGAACTTGTAGAAATCAACCGCGATGCGTGACAAGGGGCTGACAAAACGGTTGGTGAGCAGCGCCACATCGTTCTGGAAGATGTTGATCTCTCCCATGAAGTCGTCGAGAATCTTTTTGATGTTCTCCTGGTCGATTTTCTCGTCGATGCCGGCGCTCTTGGTGCCCAGGATCAGGTGCTTGTGGAAATCGGGGTCACGGCTGTAGTAGTCGCGCGCCACGGTCTCCTTGATCGAGACGGGCAGGATGCGCTTGCCCGTAAGCAGCGAGGTGTCGGCATACTCGTCGATCCACTGCCGCTCCTCGGGCTTGGTCGCCAGGTTGTCGAGATTAGAGAAACCGAACATCATGCGCTCATACTGCGAGTAGCCGTAATGCGGCATGTGCCTCGGGTCATTATCGTCACGGCGGGCCCGCAGCCGGCGTATCATGTCCACGGCAGGGTTGTTCTTCTTGCTGTACTTCTCCTTACCCTTGTGCACGATGAGTTCCTCAAGTTCTACGCCCGTGGCCACCAGGTCGATGAGCACAACACTCCCCTGCCCTGTCTTTACTTCGACTTCCTTGGCTTGATAACCCATGGCCGTGACACGCAGCTTGGAGAAACGGGCGCGGCTGTTGATGGTGAAACCGCCCATCTCGTTGGCCAGCGCGCCCTCGCTTGTCCCCACCAGCGAAATCGTGGCAAAGGGCACGCCGTCATGCGACAGCGAGTCACGCACTAGGCCAGTGATTTGGGTCATGGGCGCTTGTTGTCCGGCAGCGGCCAAAGCCGTCACAATGACAATCAACAGGAGCACGATATGTCTCATCATCTCTCTCATGAGCGCTGCAAAATTACTGCTTTTTCACAGGATGACCGATGATTTGCCATAAAAAAGGTGATTATCCCGTCGATGGATAGAATAAGAAGCCGAATTTTCCGTTAGTTAGATATCATGGGTATTGAGATAGAACATAAGTATTTGGTGAACGGAGATTCCTACAAATGGGAGTCTGCCGCTAAGAGTGAAATCATGCAGGGTTTCCTGTCCAGGAATCCCGAGCGCACGGTGCGCGTGAGGATTCGTGACAACAAGGGTTTCATTACGGTCAAGGGCCGGGGGGCTGGAGCTGCTCATCCCGAGTTTGAATACGAGGTACCCCTGGAAGATGCCATGCAGATGATGACCCTGTGTGAGCCGCCGGTAATCGTAAAAACCCGTTACATCGTCGAGCACAAGGGCAACCGCTGGGAGGTGGATGAGTTTCATGACGGGTTGCAGGGACTGGTCATTGCCGAGCTAGAGGTGCCCAGCGAGGACTATGCCTTTCCCCTGCCCGACTTTGTGGGCAAGGAGGTGACCAGTGATCCCCGTTACTGCAATTCGCAACTGGGTATCTCGAAATAACGCCACATCAAGCGACGAGGCAAAAATGTGCTGCCTAAAACAGATAAGTGAAAACTTATTTGTAATTTTGCAGCCGTTTACGTCATGACATGCCCATGTTGAAGATCAAGAGACTATACACATTCATGTTATCAAGATTCCTGCCCAGGCTCTTGATGACTTTCTGTATATGCCTGTTTATAGTCATCATGCAGTTCCTGTGGCGCTACATCGACGAGCTGGTGGGCAAGGGACTGAGCATCGACGTTGTGGCCGAACTGTTCTTCTATGCCGCCTTGTCGATGGTGCCGCTGGCCCTGCCGCTGAGTATTCTGCTGGCCGCGCTGATGACCTTTGGCGACCTGGGTGAGCATGTGGAGCTGACGGCCCTCAAGTCGTCGGGCATCTCTCTCACGACCATCATGAAGCCCTTGACCATCCTCATGGTGTTCATCGCCATCGGGGCTTTCTTCTTCCAGAACAACGTGCTGCCCAAGTCTCAGGTCAAGATGTGGACCCTGCTCTTCTCGATGAGGCAGACGTCCCCCACCCTTGATATACCCGAGGGGGCCGTATATAGCCAGATACCCGGATACAACATCTACGTCAAACGCAATGACAAGGAGCGCGACATGCTGTACAACATGCTGATCTATGACGTGTCGATGAACTCGATGTATCCCCGCATCGTCGTGGCCGACTCGGGTCGCCTGACCATGACCGAGGACAAGAAGCACCTGGTGCTCACACTCTATAAGGGTTCATGGTATGAGGAGATGAAAGGCGGTGGCGGCGTGAGCGGCATGAGCGGCAACCTGTATCGCCGCGAGACCTTCCATGACAAGGAAATCCTGATCCCTTATGACGCCAACTTCTCCCGCATGGACGACGAGACGATGAAGTCGCAATATGTGGGCAAGAACATCACCGAGTTGCAGCAGACCATCGACTCGGTCAGACTCAAGGTCGATTCGGCGGCGACGGTCGTCCTCGGCCAGTTGCGCAATCGCACGATCTGCGGCGTTCCCTTGCAGCGAACCGTCTATAACGACGGGGAGGTCAGCATGCAACCCGTGAAGGATGTCAGGCTCGACAAGCCCGTTGACATCAACAAGATCATCAAGGAGTTGCCCAAGTCTGATCAGGAGATGCTCATCAACCAAGCCCTGATGCGCACCACATCGGCCATGCAGGACATGCAGTTCCAGGGTTATAGCATCAACGACGACAATTATGTCATTCGCCGCCACCAGATTGAGCTGATGAAGAAATTCACCCTCTCGCTGGCTTGCCTGATTTTCTTCTTTATCGGGGCTCCGCTGGGTGCCATCATCCGCAAGGGCGGCCTGGGTATGCCCATCGTCGTGTCGGTGCTGCTGTTCATCGTCTATTACATTATTGACAATAGCGGCTACAAGCTGGCGCGTGACGGCCGCTGGCCTGTATGGCAGGGCATGTGGCTCAGTTCGGCGGTGCTCTTGCCGCTTGGCATTTTCTTGACGCATAAGGCCGTTAACGACTCGGCTGTGTTCAATCCCGATGCATGGCTCAACTTCCTGCGACGCTTCACGGGACTGCATCAGACCCGCAAACTCGAAGCCAAGGAGGTCATCATCAACGAGGTGGTTCCTGCCGACGCCATCTCCCGCATCAATGCCCTCAAGGAATCCTGTCAGCAGTTCCTGGACAAGAATCCCGGTCGCCAGCGCTATATCGACTACTGGCAGCGCGGCTATGACAAGGCTGTCATCAAATCGCTGGCCGAGCAGGTGGATAGCGTTGTGGATTATCTGTCCAACTCCCGTGACCAGATGGTGCTCAACAAGGCGATGGACTACCCTGTCATCCGCCTGCTGCTCACCTATTCCCCTGTGGGCCACAAGAAGGTCGGCACAGCGATAGCCGCCCTGTTCCCCATTGCCCTGCCCGTATGGGTCGTGGGACTGCGACACCAGAAGAATTTGAAACGCGATATTCAACTCACGGCCAAGACCTGCGACCAGCTGGTGGCCATCTTCAACGGCGAGTACAACCGTGAGATGGAATATAGCGACACTAAATAACCATTTAACAGAAACATTGAATCTATCATGGACGAAATAAAACTGAATACCATTGACGAGGCCGTGGAGCAGTTGCGACGCGGCGAGTTTGTCATCGTTGTCGATGACGAGGACCGTGAAAACGAGGGCGACTTCATCATTGCCGCCGAAAAGATTACCGAGGAGAAAGTCAATTTCATGCTGCGCGAGGGTCGCGGTGTGCTGTGCGCACCCGTTACCACCGAGCGCTGCCATGAGCTGGAACTGAATATGCAGGTGGACGACAACACCTCGATGCTGGGCACGCCGTTCACGGTGACCATCGACCTGCTCGATGGCTGCACCACAGGCGTGTCGATGCATGACCGTGCCATGACCATCCGCGCTCTGGCCAATCCTCACAGCAAGCCCAGTGACTTTGGCCGCCCCGGCCATATCAACCCGCTGCGTGCCGTGGACAAGGGCGTGCTCAAGCGTGCCGGCCACACCGAGGCTTCTATCGACCTGATGCGCATCGCCGGCCTCTACCCTGCCGCCGCCCTGATCGAGATTATCAACCCTGATGGCACGATGGCTCGCCTGCCCCAGTTGATGAAGGTGGCCGAGAAATTCAATATGCCCATCATCACTATCAAGGATCTGATTGCCTACCGCCTGCGCACCGAGAAGGTGGTCGAGGTGGGCGACGAGGTGGATCTGCCGACACAATACGGCCACTTCAAACTCATTCCCTTCCGCCAGATCAACAATGGCTTGGAGCACATTGCACTCATCAAGGGTGAGTGGAAACCCGACGAGCCCATCCTGGTGCGCGTCCATTCCTCGTGTGCCACGGGCGACATCTTCGGGTCGATGCGTTGCGAGTGCGGTGAGCAACTGCACATGGCTATGCAGATGATTGAGAAGGAGGGCAAGGGCGTTCTTGTGTATATGAATCAGGAAGGACGCGGCATCGGTCTGATGAACAAAATCAAGGCCTATAAGCTGCAGGAAGGCGGAATGGACACCGTCGATGCCAATGTTCATCTGGGCTTCAAGCCTGACGAGCGCGATTATGGCGTGGGTGCCAATATCCTGCGTATTTTGGGCATATCCAAGATGCGCTTGATGACAAATAACCCTGTCAAGCGTGTGGGTCTGGAGAGCTATGGCATCGAGGTCGTTGAGAATGTGCCCATCGAGGTGGCGCCCAACCGATATAACGAGTTCTACATGCACACTAAGAAGGCACGCATGGGACACGATCTGCATAAGGTGGAGTGATGTGAGCGCCCTTTGGGCGCGTGGATTTGCTGGCTTCGCCAGCGTGGATTTGCGCCTTGCGGCGCGTGTATTGGCGCCTTGCGGCGCGTGTATGGTGTATTGGCGCCCTTTGGGCGCGTGTATAGGTGTATTTGCGCCTGGCGGCGCGTGTATAGGTGGATTGCGCCTGGCGGCGCGTGGATAAGTGGATATGAGGGAGTTTGGAGAAATACGGGAATTTGTGGAGCGGGAGATTGTGCCGCGCTATGATGGTTTTGACGCTGGGCATGGGCGCGACCATGTGTTGACGGTCATCTCTCAAGCCTTGCAGTTGGCGGGGTATTATCCCGAGGCGGACAAGTGCTTGCTGCTGGTGGCGGCGGCCTATCATGACCTGGGACTGGTGAACGGTCGCGAACACCATCACACCGACAGCGCCCGCATCGTGCGCGAGGACAAGCGGCTGCGGCTGTGGTTCACCGAGGAGGAAATCAACATCATTGCCGATGCCGCCGAGGACCATCGTGCGTCGAGCGACCACGAGCCTCGCACCGTCTACGGCCGCATCGTGTCCGAGGCCGACCGCATCATCGACGGCGAGACCATCGTGCGCCGCGCCCTGCAATACGGCATGAAGCATGAACCGGGGTTGGATCGAGAGGGGCAGTATCGCCGACTGATGGAACACATGCGCGAGAAATATGACTACGGCGGCTACCTCAAGCTGTGGATACCCGAGAGCGACAATGCCCGCAACCTCGAGGCTTTTCGCCAAACCCTTGCCGACGAAAAAGCCTTTCGCGGCATGTTTGACAGGATATATCAATCATTAAATAAACCAATTTGACATGAACAGAATCTTTACCGCACTATTACTTGCCCTGCTGGCAAGCGCCACGGCGACGGCCGAAATCCCTAACGGTTACTATGCCAATGCCATCGGCAAGCAGGACGAAGCCTTGATGACAGCCCTCGAGGGCATTATCTACGAGCATATCCCGCTGGGATACAATTTCCTGTGGGACTGCTACCCCTATACCGATGCAGGCAGCGATGGCTACTACATCGACATGTATTCCACAGCCAAATACAACCACGATTCACCCCATCCGGGAGGAGCTTCCAATGTGGGACAAGGCCTTAACCGCGAGCACTCTTTCCCCAAGAGCTGGTTTGGCGGCGAGGTGATGCCCATGTTCACCGACCAGATGATGATCATCCCGGCTGATGCCTATGTGAACCAACGTCGCAGCAACGATCCTTACGGTGTGTGCAACGGTTATGATGCTGTTACTTACACTAACGAGACTCTGGGCGTTACCATGAAGGGTAAAATCGGAAAAAGCACCTATAACGGCTACACCCAGACCGTCTATGAGCCCGACGACGAGTACAAGGGCGACTTTGCGCGCATCTACTTCTATATGGTGACCTGTTACAAGAGCTTGGTAGGAACTTGGCCTGGGTCTGATCAGTTGGATTATGCGACCAATGGTTACAAGGCCTTTTCAAACTGGTCGATGCAGATGCTCATGGAATGGCACCGTGCCGACCCTGTCAGCCCCAAGGAAATTGCCCGCAACGAGGCTGTATATAACTGCATAGACCAAAATATCCAGTACGGCCAGGGCAACCGCAACCCGTTTGTTGACTGCCCTGAGTTGGCGGAGTACATCTGGGGCACCAAGCAACACACCCCTTGGACGGGCGATGGAGTCCCCGAGGAGGTCATCAAGCTGCAGCCCGTGATGCTTAATCTTGACACTACGGCGGTGAAGGGGACCTCGTTCCGTGCCGACTGGACCAGCGGCGGCGACGTGTCAAGCTATACCCTGCAGGTCAACCGCATCGAGGAAGGCGGCGACAACCCCGTGTTGATGCTCAGCGAGGGTTTCTCGAGCATCAATGCCTATGCCGATGGATATACCGATGTAGGCTCGACGCTTGACGATTACACCGACAATCCTGGCTGGACCGGATTTAAGGTCTATACAGCGGCAGGTCATAGCCTGAAATTCGGCACCGGTGATTATGCGGGGTACCTCATCAGCCCTGAACTGGAACTCTCGAGCACCGTGAGCGTTCAGTTCAGCGCCAAGAACTGGCTGAGCAAGGCAGGCGTGAGCGACAACAGTTCGGTTATCGTTTCATGTGGAGATATCAGCAAAACCGTTGCGATAACCGATACCCAGGCCGATTATACGGTAGTGCTCACTGGATGCAGCGAGAAAAACATTAAGATTTCGGGAACAGGTGGTAAAAAACGCTTTTACCTCTACAGTGTGGATATCTATAATGGTGACCTGGACGCTGCCAAGGCTCCTCGCCGTGTCATCGTCGAGGAGGGTGACTCCACCATGCGCACCGTGAGCGGCATCACCGACACCTGCTATACGGTCAATGCCCTGGCAGAAGGCACCTTTGAGTATCTTGTCAAGGCCATCTATCTTGACGGCACCGAGAGCCCCTGGTCCAACATCAAGTATGTTGCCCTGACGGGCATTGGCGACGATGAGCCCATCGGTGACGTGAACAATGATGGCATCACCGATATCGAGGACGTGACCCTGCTGATTGCCCGCGTGCTGGGTGTCAACGAGGTGCCTGTAGATGATGCGGTAGCCGACATCAATGGTGACCACGTCATCGACATCGAGGACGTCACAACCTTGATCAACCGGATTTTGGGTAATTGATTGCCACCCCGATAACTGACTGACAGAGTCGCCAAAACGCCGATAGGTTGAAACCCTTATGCGTTTTGGCGGCTTTGGATTTACTTCCCATGACATGATAAGAAGGCTGGCATGGTGTTTGCGTATTGTTCCATTGAAATTTAGTTAAAAGTAATCAATAAAGGAATATCATCAGAATGAATCGACATCAATATAAACTCCAGCAACGTCACTGGAGTGAGGACATTACACTGCCCACGGCAGGCGCCGACTTCCCCGACGAAGAGGACGAGGAGGAAGACGATTTGCCGGGTGGCCCGAGTGGCGACAGTGGCGAGAATCCTTCCTATCGTGAGACACGTCAGCGACGAAATGTCAGTCGGGGTGACAATTCGGCCACTCCCGTCATCGACAAATACGGCAAAGACATCACCCGCGAGGCTGCCGAAGGGCGCCTTGACCCCGTGGTGGGCCGCGAGACCGAGATTGAGCGACTGGCGCAGATTCTGAGCCGTCGCAAGAAGAATAACCCCGTGATGATCGGTGAGCCCGGTGTGGGCAAGAGCGCTATTATCGAGGGACTGGCCCGGCGCATCGTTGAGCGCAAGGTGGCCCGCACCCTGCTCGACAAGCGCATCGTCTCGCTCGACATGGCGGCCATCGTGGCCGGTACCAAGTACCGCGGCCAGTTTGAGGAACGCCTCAAGGCGGTCATCGACGAGGTGAGCGCCAACAAGAACGTCATCATGTTTATCGACGAGATCCACAATATCGTGGGTGCAGGCAACGCCAGCGGATCGATGGACGCCGCCAACCTGCTGAAGCCTGCCCTTGCCCGTGGCGAATTCCAGTGTATCGGTGCCACCACCCTTGACGAATACCGCAAGAGCATCGAGAAGGACGGCGCCCTGGAGCGCCGCTTCCAGAAGGTGCTGGTCGAGCCCACCACGCCCGAGCAGACCCTAGAGATCCTGCACAACATCAAGGAGATGTATGAGCAGCACCACGGCGTGAATTATACCGACGAGGCATTGAAGGCGTGCGTGACCCTGACCGACCGCTACATCAGCGACCGCTTCTTCCCCGACAAGGCCATCGATGCCATGGACGAGGCGGGATCGCGTGTACACATCACCAAGGTCGATACGCCCAAGGAGATTGAGGACTTGGAACAGCGCATCGCCGAGGCTCAAGAGAATAAATTCAAGGCCGTACAGGCGCAGAACTTCGAGAGCGCTGCCAACTACCGCGACCAACAGGAGAAACTCAAGGAAGAGCTCCAGGAGGCCAAGGACCGTTGGGAGGCAGAGCTTGACCGACGCCGTGTGACCGTCAACG
>JAEEGL015855457.1_pt1 | contig 11736 bp, 10 predicted proteins | sample 9134231 | NCBI WGS metagenome assembly JAEEGL01 (sample SAMN16246548, study PRJNA631951) | gut metagenome | biome: gut microbiome; feature: rumen; material: fiber-attached | host: Bos | place: Iran: Karaj | collected 2018-10
ATCTGGGGTGCAAACAAGTCCGGCAGTGCCATCGGTATATACCGCAGTACCGACAAGTGCAAGACCTTTGAGCGTGTGAACGACGACACCCACCAGTTTGGTGGCCCGGGTAACGGGAACTTTGTGCAGGGCGACATGAACAACTTCGGTGTCGTGTACATGAGTACGGTGGGCCGCGGCCTGATTGTGGGTGCTCCCGAAGGAACCAAGTTCGTGGTTCCGTCGCCCGAAAATACGGTCACTACGGATACTCCTTCCAAGGCCCAGGATTCCACCTCGAAGGACGGTAAAAAGCCGGATGGTATTGTACAGATCAGGCTTTCGGCTGCGGTTTCTATGCAGCTGGAAAACCGCACCCTGTACGTGAATGCCCCGGCCGGTAGCAGGGTGACCCTGCTTTCTGTCAACGGCCATGTCGCCATGCAGGCGGTTGTGGGCAAGGGCTCTGCAGTAAGCCTTTCCGGACTGCCTGTAGGCAGGTACATTGTGCAGCTGGAATCGCCATCGGGTATAAGGCTCGGCCAGCGTACCGTTACGATAAGGTAACAACAAAAAAAGCCCCTAGATGGGGCTCGCGAAAAAGAAGCCGTCGGTTGTGCCGATGGCTTTTATAATGCCTGATTAATAGTTCTCGGCGTTGACTTCGAAGTATGCCTGGGGGTGTGCGCACACGGGGCAGAGGGCCGGGGCCTTGGTGCCCACCACGATGTGGCCGCAGTTGCGGCATTCCCAAACCTTCACCTCGCTCTTGGCGAATACTTCTTGCATTTCCACGTTCTTCAGCAGGGCGCGGTAGCGTTCTTCGTGGTGCTTTTCGATGGCGGCCACCATGCGGAACTTGGCGGCCAGGGGCTTGAATCCTTCGGCTTCAGCGGTTTTCGCAAAGCCCTCGTACATGTCGGTCCATTCGTAGTTTTCGCCGTCGGCGGCCTCTTTCAGGTTCTGGGCGGTGTCGCCGATGCCATCTAGTTCCTTGAGCCACATCTTGGCGTGTTCCTTTTCGTTGTCGGCGGTTTTCAGGAACAGGGCGGCAATCTGCTCGAAGCCTTCTTTCTTGGCCTTGGAGGCAAAGTAGGTGTACTTGTTGCGGGCCTGGGATTCGCCTGCGAATGCGGCCTGCAGGTTCTTTTCGGTTTGGGTTCCGGCGTATTTGTTAGCCATAGATTTTATCCTCTTTTATGATAATGGTTTTGTGTCTTCTGTATGAATATACATTATTTTGTAAGAAAAAGCCCGCCGGTCTTGCCGCGGACTTTCAAAAGAAGACTACCCCAGGGTGATATTCCAGGAATAGGGAATTTTAGCTAGTCCTTGAGGCAACGAACAGATAACCAGTTGCCCTTATTCCTCCATCTGTCCAGATACAAGTAGCCGCCTATGTATATGCTGCTCGCGAATGGGTGGTCCTCCTCCGGCTCCGTAGAACTCCAGAAGTAAGCGCCGTAGCCCATGTCGCTGTAATAATACACATCGTCGTTGCCCCTGCGGAGGTTGCCGGCAGGAAGCGCCGAGAACCCGAAGGCATCGTTGTTCTCATCCCCCCACCCGGATTCAGATTTCATCACTTTCGGTACAACACCAGAACCTCCCACGGCCGTAATTATTTCCTCCCACTCACTTTGACTAGGCAAATGCCAACCCTTGGGGCAAACCCCACGGATATTGCCTGTACCTTGGTTACATTTACGGTATTTATTGTAATCTTCTTGGTCTTTATCACCACATTCTTCTTCGGTTTTTCCAACCGCCGCAACCCAGGTGTACAGGCGACCGTAAACGGAGCAGTCACCTTCTGTCGTTCCGTTTCCGCCACCGCACAAGCTATTTTCCGTTACAAGGTTCAAGTTTTCTGCCATCCACACCTCGGAATAGTCCGTTCCTTCGGGGGCGATAACTGTAGTCTTGTAAACCTGCCCGTCGCGGAGGTCTGTAAGGGTGTTGTTCAGGGCATCGTATTCGCTACCATCTTCTACCGGGACGCCGCCAACACATGCATATACATCAGGGTCATAGGAGTCACCGCCACATAAGTAATATAACGTACTATCACCGGAGCAGAACGTCTCGTCGGGTTTGTATAGCGTACCATTGCAGTCGCTCAGGTCTGCCACCTCGTCAGCAGAATTGCAGTATTGTGTTTCGGGGTTGTATAGTGTACCCGCGCAGTCTTCCAGGTTTGTTGGGGTCATACCGTTGCGGCAGTATTGGGTTTCGGGGTCATACGTCGCTAAACTTTTGTCGCAAAAAACTTTGATTACATCCTCGACACATATTTGGGTTACGATGTCATATGCTTTATCGCCGCATTTACCCATCAGTTCGGTTCCGACACATACCTGCTTGAAAGGGTCATACGTTTTGCCGCCGCATTTGTCGTGAACAGTCTCATCTTCGGAGCAGAACTGAGTCTCCTCGTTGTATAATTCCTTGCCGCATACGCCCTTGATCACACCCTTCTCGCATACCTCGTTTTTGAGGTCAAATGTACTATCGCCGCATATACCCTTTATTACAGATTCCACACATTTCTGCGTTGAGGGGTCATAAATTTTGCCTCCACATTTCTCATAAATTATCTGGTTGGCGTAAAAATGGGTTTCCTGGTTAAAAAGGTACCAGTGACCCTTTACGCAGATAAAGTCCTTCTCGAAATACTTGGAGTTGGAATTGCTGTCTGGTTTGATTTCGCCTTCGCGCTTTGCGGTGCAACGTCCCAATCCAAAGGCGTCGTTCCAGAAGTATTCCACGATGGGGGCAAAATTGGGAATGGCCTTCGCAATGCTCCAGGCTTCCATATTCTTGCGGATTTGTGCGGTGTCCGCCTCGAAGGAGTTGTCTGCTGCCTCGGCGATGGCCTTGGCGTCATTCCATTTGCCGTCCTTTTCCAGGTCCATAGCCATATTTGCGAGGGCGAGGCTGAACTCGCCTTCGCTGCGTCCGGAATGCATAATGACCGATATAGCGAGCAGTGCCGCATCGGCGTCATCTTTTCCGAAGATGTCTAGGTCTTCAAAGCGGACTCCGTTATATTCGACGCCGAAGGCAGAGAAGATTTCTTTGTCGGCTTTAACCTTTGCGTCTTTGATGGTCATTTCATTTTCGTTGGTAAGCCAATCGGCGCGTTCGTATTCCAGGTGGGTGAGCAGATTGATGTTCACCTTGTCTCGTTCCAAAAGGTCAGAGATGGCATTTAGGGCTATCTGACTTGCAGAAACCTTGCCCGTAATTTCGTTGAGGTAGTAGCCCTCGGCTTGCAGCAGGGCGTATTGCGAGGCAAGTTCAATCTTGTTGATGGAGAAACTACCTGTAGAATCGGAAATCTTTCCGATGAAGCTTTTGCCGGTTTGGGCGAGGGTCCCAAAGTTCAGTTCATAGAGCGTAACGATGGATCCCTTGGTGAAGGGCCCCTTCTGGGTGACGCCCGCTATTTCCTTGTCGCTAATGGCAATGGAGTTTTCTGCCTCCGATGTGCCGCCTGCGTTTTTGTCTTTGTCGGAGCAGGCCGTAAAAAGGAGAACAAAATTAACGAGAAATGCTGTAAAAAGGATCCAGAGTCTCATTTGGGATTCCTGATTTTTCGTGGCTTGGCGCCACGGAACTTTTGCATATCGGCAGGCAGTTTCTTTGAAAGGGGGAACAGCTGCAGGTTGATTTCGTAGACCCGCTCCGTTTGTGGGTCATGGGCGGCCAGGGCCACAATTTTCTTGCGGAAGTTGGAAATTTCTTCCACGATGGTCTCGTAGGCCTCTTTCGTGAGCCCGAGAGTGATGGTGGAGAAGTTCCGCTCCGAAACGGGAACGTCGTCCAGGGACTTTAGGGCGAGCTCGCCCATTTGGCGGTGCAGGTTGCGGACCGTGAGTACGGAGGTGGCAAGCTTGCCGGTGGAGATGGACTTTTTGCCTTGTACGAACTGCCCTTTGGTGGTGGACTTTCGCAGGAACTGTTTTTGCGAAAGGAACTTCAGGGAATCGGCGATGACTTCGGGGCTTACCGCCCACTGGCAAAGCTCCGCAAGTTTTTCTGGGCTCGCGTCCGTGACGGATGCCGCCAGCTCGCGCAAAGCAGAGTGGAGCCAGGTGGAGTAATACTGGAACAGTTCCCTCTCGAGAATTCCCACGCGGTTGTCGGCGAGAATCCCGTTCATCTTTTCCAGGGCCTTTTGCTTTTGCTCGGAGTTTTTTGCGTGGGCGTAGTCTACCAGCATGGCGAAGTATTCCGCCTCGTAGCCTTCTAGCCCCATGGCCTTTGCCACGGCGGCCCTTGCGCCTTTTGAAAGACCGTTCTTTCCGTCGCACACGATCTTGAGATAGACGGGGGAGCCGAAGCCTGCCGCCCTGGCGAAATCGCGCCACGAGAACCCGGTGAACTTCTTTTGTTCACTGTAGTAGTCCAGTATGTACCGGCGATAATCCTTGTAATCGTAGACCGACTTCACGATACTAAAATACAATTAAAACCGCGAAAGCGAGCCTAAAACGCAAAAATGATACGCTTTTCGTATCATTTTTGGTTTTTCTTTTTTTATAGTTTGCTTATTTCGTCTTCTGACAGGCCGGAATAAGCCATGATTTTGGGAATGGGTACCTTGTCGTTCAGCATGGCTCGGGCTATTGCCTTACGCTCTTCGCCACGTCCTTCCTCGCGCCCTTCTGCGCGCCCCTCTGCACGCCCTTCTGCACGCCCTTCTGCACGCCCCTCATCACGTCCTTCTGTCTGGCCCTTTTTGAAGCCCTTGTCGTAGCCGGTATCGTAACCTGTCAGGTAGCCGTCGGCGAGCCTGGCCTCGATTTCTTCTTGCATAACCATGTCTCTCTCCTGTGCGTCAAGCAAATCATCAGTTACGGAATCCACCCGAATCCTTTCCATGGCCTCCGTCAAGACGGCGTTTCCGAAATCGGGTACCTGTTCCATATTCCCGGCGCTGCTAAGCAGGTAGAGCCATGCGTCTTCAGGCCGGTGGACAGAATCGGGCGACTTTGGGAACCGGGGGAGGCTCACTACAATATACCTTATTTTTTCGGAAATAGGTTCGAGGTGTCCTTTTTCTATGGAATTCTGGCTATACAGTTGCCATTCATCGATATATTCCTCGCCCATTTCGTCTAGTTCGAAATTGCACAGCCAAATGGAGATGATTTCGGGGAGTTCGTAACGGCGCTTTTCGCGGACCTTGTCAGGGAGCGCCTCGAATTCCGCCGAGTGGTCCATGACCTGCTTGCCCCGCACGGCAAGGAAAGCGTTGTACAACAGCATGCGGTCGATGAAGAAGGTGTGCTTGGCCCGCTGCAGCTCGATATCCAAGAAACGCCCGTCGCCCGTGGTGGCGAAGATGTCGAAAATCAGATCCTTGGGTTCGGGGGTGCGGAACCGGATGTGTTCGCCGAAATTGAACGAGATGTTCATGATACGCCGTTCCCCCTCAAGATGGAGAAGCCCGTTCAAGAAATCGATGAGCGCCTCATCCTTGGCGAACAACTCACGGAAGGCTGGGTCGTAGGTGGGGTCTAAAAAGGTTTGCCCGCGGAATCGCTCGCGGATGTCGCTTGTTGCTTTTCTGTTCTGGTTCATAAGTTCTCCTTTGCCGCAAGGTTGCGGCAGGTGCCTAGGTTTAGGCCTGCAAACAGGAGAAATGTGTCGAAAGAACGCAGAACACCTGTTCACAAACCTGTGTTTGACAGATTGATGATGTCCACGGATGTGGACGGTGCCCTACGTTGATCACCATGGGGCCGTTCCCCCACAGGGATAACTGTCTCGCGAATTGCCGGTAGTCAAAACCTGCAAAGGGCGGACGGCGTCAAGCAGAGAGTTCAACGGCCCGCCCGGAACGAATACGCTGTCAGCGGGATTAACGCTATCTCTAGGGAGAAATATAACAAAAAAAGACCCAAAAATCCACGATACACTTTTTCGGGGCGGCCCGCCGCCCCCTAGCCCTTTAACGGTGCGGAATCTGGCGTTTGTATTGCAAAAACGCACTATTTTGCGAAGTGCAGAAAGTCGTATCATTTTAGGGTGGGTGTGAAATATTTGGGAAAATTGGGTATAGATTTAGATTTGATATCGGAAAGCATGCATTATGCAAAAAAAAATAAGAGAGGTAACCACCGATGGACAAACTTAAGATTTTTCGCAAACTAGAAAAATTGAATCAGGGAGTATACCATGGCAGCTGGGCTGTTTGGAAGGGAACGGAAAGGGATAGTGTTGGCGACATGAGCATCCTTGATGATATTCCGAAGCACAAGAACATTTTTGGAAAACTAAAGCCAGAAGTTCTGATGGTAGCTCTAAATCCTTCGGGGACAGAAAAACGTAGGTCCACAGAAGTCGATAAAAAAAATCCCTGGAAAAATTTTCATAGTCGCGCAAACTTTGATTGCTGTATTGCTAAGGCGTTTAAGGGCACTCCCTATTATGGCGCTTACATGACCGATTTTATCAAAATTGCCTTGGGCCCAGATACTAACAAGGCCAAGGATGCATATGACCGGTTGCCTAAAGCTCGAAAAAAAGAAAATGTGGAAAAATTCAAGGCCGAACTAGATGCAATAGGAGCGGATAATATCAAAGTAATTATTGCTCTTGGGAAAACAACGACGATGAAATACTTGCAACAAGCCATAAAGGAAATGGGAGAACGGTACAAAAAGATAAAGTTGGTAGGGGTTTGGCATTATGGCTATGTGCGCCGTCTTGGTAAAGGAGGGGATAAAAAATATGTTGCAAAAGTTCATGAACAGTTAGGCTTAAAAAAGTAAAGGCGGTCACTCTATGAGCAAAAAAAACAATTCCTTGACGACAACAGTCGCATTTTTCTCTTTAACAATTTTTCTCATCGCCTGCAGTGATGGTGGCAACAATTCAACTCAACCTATGGAGCAAAAACAAGTTAGTGTGACTGTTGAGGCCATAGAGGATTTACCCAACTGTACTGAAACCCGCGAGGGAGAGTATGCCCTTGTTACGGAAGACAGCTCAACATATAAGTGTGAAAATGGCAAGTGGGAGTTTGATTCTGCGCCAACACCGACTGTAGAAACTTTGGATGACCTGTCAAACTGTAGCGCCAAGATAGAGGGCGACACAGTGAAGGTGAACTCGGAAAGTGCAATGTTCCGTTGTGAAGATGGGAAATGGGAAAAATATCGAGTAGTTGTAGATACCTTGATGAATATTGACGATGTACTTGCTTGTGTGGCAAAGCGAGAAGGAAATGAGTCCTATATTGCCAGCGAACATGCTCTATACGTTTGTGAAGATGGTGCTTGGCAGAAAAAAGTCACCTTTATGGATACGACCACTTCGCAAGAAACTTTGCCAAATTGTACAAGTAAGTTAGAAGGTGATTCTACTTACATAAGTAACGAAAAGTCTGTGTATCTCTGCATTGATGATGCGTGGCGTTTCCTGGGTTTTGTAATCTCTAATTCTGATGACTTGCCTAATTGTACGGAATCTCGTGAGGGCGGGAAAACTTTTGTTGCAAATGAGCGTATAGCGTTAACTTGTAGAAGTGGCAAGTGGTATAGTTACGACATTTACAAGGATTTTGAGAATGCGACAAAAATAAGCAGTTCAAGTCAAGAGAATAAGAATATTTGGGAAGAATACGATCCGACATCTTCTAGTAGTGAGACACAAAGTGTACCGACAATAAGTTCTAGTGATCAGCAGGCCCCCGTTATCATATCGACAGGAAGTTCTTACAATGCTACCGCCAATACTCTTAAGGATTTTCGAGATGGCCAAACTTATAAAACAGTAACCATTGGTACACAGATATGGATGGCAGAAAATCTCAATTATGCAACAGACAATAGCTATTGCTATGGAGGAGAAAATGCTAACTGTGATGCCTATGGTAGGCTTTATAAATATGGTGAAGCTACATCCGTTTGTCCTACCGATTGGCATCTACCAACAAAACAGGAACTCGCAACTTTGGTGTCAAAAGCAGGAGGAGAAGCAAATGCCGGGAAAAAGTTGAAATCTTCTAGTGGCTGGAATTATGGAGGCAATGGTACGAATGATTTTGGATTCAATGTTCTGCCTGCCGGTTATAAGCATAGTAATGGTACATACGAATCTGTAGGTCTGGGTGCTGATTTTTGGAGTTCTACGTATTCAGGAGAACAAGTGTGTTTTTTGGACTTGGACTACGATAGTGACGCTTCTTATGTTTACTGTAATCTAGATCCAAAATTCGTCCTTTCCATCCGATGCATCAAAGATTAGGCGTGATATTTTTGACAAATAACTGTTAAAAGAGGTGAAAATGGCTAAACAAAGCACAAAGAAAACTGATTATATTAACGAATTAATGAAGAACCCTATTCTAGAATCGGCAAATCTTCATGCAACCGGTGATGATACTATTACCTTAATTCGAGAATATAAGTTCTTACAGGGTTCTATTGGAATCGTTTATAATCGTCGCACGGATTTTTTGAAGAAATCGCTTAAGGCAGACACAGAATTCTTTGTGAAATGTGTTACTGCGGTCGACCAAAAGTGTAAGGAACTCAACACGGAGATAAGGCTTCTGAATATAGAGGATATGTTTAAATGATTGCTAATACAAAAACCTTTTATGCGGTGGGACAGGGCGGATTTTATTCCGAAAAAATCCAATATGAACGGCAAACATATACAATAGTGTATGATTGTGGTTCTGTTGGTTCAAAATCCAAGTTGGTTCAAGCAATTAATAATTCCACCTTGGATAAGGTTGATTGTATTGTGCTAAGTCATCTTGACCGCGATCATGTAAACGGGCTGAGTGATTTACAAAATTACCTAAAAAAGATGTCTCCTGACAATGAACCTTTACTTATTTTGCCGAATCCTTCCCCACTCGATTTACTCATTTTCTTTTCTAATTCATCAGATAAAGAAGTGGATGCTTATTTTCAATTGATGAAAAATAAAAGGATCCTTCTTGTTACAAATGATAGGGCGAAAGAGGATGTTGTATACCTTGACAACATAAGAGGACAAACAAAGGTTTCGCATAATGCACTCTTTATTTCTCATAAGAATGCTGAAGATTCGTGTAAATGGCAGTTGAAATTGTACGTTGAAAAGATGAAATATGATGGCTTAAGTCGTTCAGAACAGGACTTTATTCAGGGAATAAAATCAATAGATGATTTTAATAGAAAGGAAAAGGGATCTAACAAGAAAAATAAAGATCGCCTGAGGGCGATTTATAAAAAGATTCCAGGAGGTATGAATTGTTCTAGTATGGCGATGATTTCAGCTCCCTATGACAAGGACATCCGAGTGAGAAATTCTATGAATGAAAATGGAGGGCCTTTTGTATCTTGGATGAATGGGGATATCTGCTTAAAAGATAAAGCCGAGTTGGTAGCTATAGAAAAGCATTTCAAAGATTATCTTTCGCTGAATATTGATTTTCAGATTCCCCATCACGGAAGCAAGAATAATTTTGAAAGCCTTCCACAAATAGGTGGGAAAATAAGAACCTATATTTGGGCGGGGAAAAATAATAATCATGGTCATCCCGACGATACAGTGTTAAAGAAATTACAAAAGTCTGGTGTAGAAATAAAAAGGATAACTGAAGAAGATGAGCATATTGTTCGTAATGAAATATGGGTCTGATGATGATAATGAGAAAACATTAAGTTAATCAAGGAGCTCTTATGAGACGCAATTATGTAACCTTATGCTTAGTCGGCTTTGCGCTTGTGCTTGCCGCCTGCGAAAACACTGCGCAGCCTGTGGCCCAGCAGACATCCGATACGGTTGTAGCCACATTAGACGACTTGCCAAACTGTACCGAAAAACGTGCGGGCGAAATAGAGAAGGTCGAATCGAAAAAGGCCTTCTACATCTGTGATGACGGGAAGTGGGAACCGCTACAGGTGACAAGGGAAGAAAAAGAGGATGAAAAGGAAGAAGAGGAGGATAATCTGGAGTCCAGCAGTTCTGCTAAAGGCTCCAGAGAGCATCGCGAGGATTATATTCCTGAATCATCCAGTAGCCAGCAGCGGCCTGTCGCTTCGTCGCAATCGGTAAATCCTCCGCAGTCTTCTGCCGCCAGCGAGGAGACGGACCCGTATCCGGTTGTATCCGCGAGCGCCATCTCGACCATTGACTGCTCCTACGCAATGTATTGCCCCCAGGATTGCAGGCATACGAGCAATACGACCCGTTGCGGGAAGGTATATACCGGCGTGGATGACGGTTCCGGAACCCAGGGGTATTTATGGTCATACACAGATACCGACATTAACGGAACAAGCTTTTTTTACTGGCCAGAAGGCCTTGATAGTTACGGATCCTTTGAGACCCCCTCCAGGGACAAGCTTGGCTATCTGAAGGGTACAGCCCATTTTGGAAGAGGTTTTGACTATCCGTTTGCCAGAATGGGCTTTTGGGTTAAGGGAGAAGATAAGTCTGCGAATATCACGTCATGGAACGGCATGTGCCTTGTCTATTCCGCAACGCAGGATTTTTATCTCATAATCAGGTTTGCCGGTGATGACGAAGCTACGGCTTCGGACCTTATCCAGGCAAAAATCCCCAAGAGAACTTCGAAATCCCTTGCCAATGTGAGTTGGGATGACTTTGTCCAGGAAGGGTGGGGGACTGCAGTGGATAGGTCTGATGTCTTCGCCAATGCGGCTCGTATTGAAATCAGTTTTAAGGGTGATGCAGGGACGAGTAACGAATTCTCGATTTACGCCATCGGCAAGTATGGGAACTGCAACAGGTAAAGAGTAGGGTCTCTCCTTGTTAGAAGCCACAAACGGCCCCCGAAAGGGGGCCGTTTTGATGTTATAAAGCCGAGTTATGGTTAGTTTTCGAGAATTTGTTCCCTGGTGAAACCGAAATACGACATGGCGTTCTCGACGGACAGCACTCCATCGCGAACCATTTTCTTCGCCGTATTCAGTTTTTCTTCAAGGGCTTTCTCCTCGTCTTTTTGCTGCGTTTCGGCGACTTTCTCGGCGACCTTCTCGGCAACCTTCTCGGCAACTTGTTGGCGGATAACATCGCCTGCACTCACAAAACCGTACTTTTGTCCTATGCTTTTGAATGCCATGCTCAACTCCTTTAGAACGCCTTGATCAACGTACTCTTTTAAATATAAACTTATTTTCTGTAAAAGGCAAGAGGCTCTAATTCCGTTCATCTTTTGCAAAGAGTCCTTAAACTGTGGCAATATGGCGAGTAGTTTGTCTCTATCAAAAGCATACTTCATCGCCACGATACCCATTCCCGTTTCTACGTCTTCGCAGGCGAGGCAGTCGCTGTCGGGAATGTCAGCTCATCTAGGAAGGGGCCTAAAACTTTTTAGGCCGCAAAGAATCCCATTCGGGAAACTGTGGGGTAATATACAAAAAATACTTACAGCAAATAATCCATTCTTATATTTCGCATGCTTTCGAAGAGGTTCGCCTTGAGGGTAGAATTGCCCTTGGTAAGGTTCTTGATTTCTTCGCGGATGGATTTACGGTGGCTCGCCTTGGAAAATTCGCAGGTGCAGGTGAACTTGCGGATGTCGGCGTCTTCGGCGTACTCGATAATCTCTGATTCTTCGCAGTAGCATAGCGGGCGTATAACGCTTACCGGGTACTTTTCGTAGGGCACCATGGGCGGCATGCCACTGAATTCGCCCTTGTAGAGCATGTTCATCAGCAGGGTCTCTACGATGTCGTCCATGTGGTGGCCCAGCGCAATCTTGTTGTAGCCGTTTTCGCGGGC
>JAEEGL015948163.1_pt1 | contig 11736 bp, 10 predicted proteins | sample 9134231 | NCBI WGS metagenome assembly JAEEGL01 (sample SAMN16246548, study PRJNA631951) | gut metagenome | biome: gut microbiome; feature: rumen; material: fiber-attached | host: Bos | place: Iran: Karaj | collected 2018-10
AAGCGGGGGTAGAACTGGTCGAAGGGGGGCATGGAGATCTGCATGAAGCGCCCGTCCTTCGTCCGGTAGGCGCAGTTGAAGGGATTGTCCGCCGTGCGCCGGGAAATGGGGTATTTCTGCCCCAGCTCCGTATATTGGGCGGCCTGCACCATGATAGACTGGACCCAGACGGAGGCGTGGAGCAGGTTCACGCTGACCCGCTTTCCCACGCCGCTGCGCTTGGCGTCGAAGAGGGCCGCCATGACCCCCGCCGCCAGGAAGAAGCCCGCCTGGTGATCCCCCATGCCGGGCACCAGATTGATGGGCCATTCCCCCTTCTGCCGCAGGGAGTCCATGAAGCCGCCCCGGGCCCAGTAGGCGGTGAAGTCGTAGCCCGGCAGGTCCTTGTCCGGCCCCTTGTCCCCATAGCCGGTGAGGGTCCCGTAAACCAGGGCGGGGAAGCGCTCGTGAAGGGCCTCATAGGTGAGCCCCTGCTTCTCCAGGGCCTGGGGCCGCCAGTTGGTGAGGAAGATGTCCGCCTTAGCCAGCAGGCGCATCAGAGCTTCCTTCCCCGCCGGAGCCTTGAGGTTCAGGACGATGCCCTTCTTGTTGGCATTTTCTAGGTCAAAGGTGGTGTTTTCATAGGGGTCGTCGGGCCGCCCCTCGCTGGTGCCGTTCCAGCGCACCGCGTCGCCGGAGGCGGCTTCGATCTTGATGACCTCCGCCCCCAGGTCCGCAAAGAAACGGGCGCAGGCGGGCACCGCGATAAAGGTGCTCAGCTCCACCACCCGGATCCCCTTCAGCGTATCGTTCATAGGCGATTCTCCTTCCGCACTGTTCTGTTCTGTATGGAGATATTATAAAGGATATGCCGCCCTTTGTAAACTTCGCGCAGGTAATAAGGATGGTTGAGAAGGCAGCTGCCGGAAAGTCGCTTTTTGGATGGGAATTGTCGCAAATTTTGCATGAATGACGCATGAGGGGCTTTATACACAAATTTTGAACAGTTTTCATGCCTGATTTAGGTAAAGAAATACTGGACAAATGGGGCTATTTGTGCTATCCTACGAACGCATTTAGGGCCTCGCGCGGAAGCAGAAGCATTACATATGCTGTTGTTGTACCCGGACAACGGCTGTCCGCGAAGCGCCCAATATTAAATGAGGAGTGAAACGAACCAAATGAAGAAGATGAACAAAAAGGGCTTCACCCTGGCCGAGTTGCTGATCGTCGTTGCGATCATCGCCGTCCTGGTTGCCATCGCTATCCCCGTGTTCAGCAGCCAGCTTGATAAATCCAAGGACGCTACCAATATCGCTAATGCACGGTCAATTTATGCGGTGCTGGTGACCGACTTCCTGGAAGATGGATCGGTCGATACTGCTCCTAGTGGCACTTTCAACGGGTCTGCCGACGCTACTATCACAGTCGGAACTCAGACCTTCGGTTTCAAAAAGCTCAATAATGCAGCTTTTTCCTATGGTACTAACGCTTCTACTGGTGCTCCGATGATTACATATACAGACCGGCTCGGTAGCACTACGACCTTCAGGGACTGATACCCAGAAACATTGTTTTCTGGACTAAGTTAACTAGCTTGCTATTTTTGCTGCCTGCCTTTATCCGGGTGAGGAAGACAGCAAATAACCCGGAAACCGAGCGCTTCCCCTGCTAGCGGGGGAGCGCTCATTTTATGATTGCTAGAGGAACTAAGTTTTGATGATTGCGAAGTCCTAAAAAGATGCTAAACTGAAATAGTTACAGCAAAGTATATATCATATCCATCTCCACAGAAACGCGGTGCTGCTTATGAAACTGTATACACCTGCGGGATCTGGTCCCCGCCTGTGCCAGGAGAGGCCCGCTCTCTGCGTCCTGGCATCCTATTTTCTCCCGCTGCTCATCCTCCTAATCGCCTTGGCGGGCCTGCAGGTCACACCCTTCGGGGACAAGACGCTTCTGATTGCCGACGCCAACGGACTTTATATCAATACTCTTGCCTATGCCTCCCGGATGTACCGGGGACTGGAGGGGATCCTCTATTCCTTTGAAAAGGGGCTGGGCGGCAATATGACGGGCCATCTCAACGGTGTGTTGCTGACGCCCTTTGCCTTTCTTCTGTCTTTCACAGAAGTACAGGACTATCCCGTCGTCTTTACCTTCGTATCCGCCCTGAGTATGAGCCTCAGCGGGCTGACTACGTATATATTTCTGGCCGGCGTCTATGGGCATAGGCGGAGCCACCTCATCTTCTCCACCTCCTATGCCCTCATGGGCTTCAGCGTGGCTAATGTCTTTCAGGCCTGCTTTTTCACAGCCGCGCCTATCCTGCCCCTTATGGTCCTGGGGGTATGGAAGCTCTTTCGGGGGAAAAGCCCTCTGCTGTATATCCTGGCCATCGCCGCTGCACTGTTTCTGAATTTCTTTTTCGGTTTCGTCCTTTGCGTAGCCTCTGTGCTCTTATTTGCCGCCGGGATGATTTTCGGTGGGGAGGAACTCCGTGGAAAGCGGAAGCGCCTTTTCCTGCGCTATGCCCTGGCTTCCCTCTGCGGCGGCCTATTGGCGGCGGCCCTTTGGCTCCCTGCATTCCTCTCTCTGCAGGGTGGGAGATTGGAGCAGACCGGCCTTGCGGATTTTTCCTTCAGTGAAAAAATGCCCTTCCTGGAGATCGGCGCCAAGCTCTTCTCCGGCGCGAATTCCCCGGCGGAGGAAATCAACGGACATCCCAATGTGTTCGTCGGCATCCTGCCGGTGGCGCTGGTCGTCCTCTTCTTTCAGAATAAAGGTATTTCAAAGCGAAAAAAGTGGGCTGCCGGGTGCCTCTTGGGCTTCTACCTCCTGGGCTTCTGGATCATCGCGTTCGATATGCTCCTGCATGGGGGAACGACCACCAATTGGTTCAACTTCCGTTATTCCTATGTAGTTTCTTTCCTGCTTCTGTTCATTGCTGCGGAGCTGTGGCAGCATCTGGATTCCGTGCCGGATGCGGATCTGAAGCGCTGCCTGGCGGTCATGGTGATCGCAACAGTGGTGATTTTCAGCAAGCAGTATGAATTCGTTTCCGGAAGCGCTATCCTGCTGGATTATGCCCTGTTGCTGCTGGTTTTCCTTGCCTGGCGGATGCACCAAAAAAGACCGGAAGCCAACCCTCGGCGTGTCTTTGAGGTCATCGCGCTGCTCATCGTCTGTGTGAATCTCTTCGTCAACTATCGGAGCAGTACGAAAAAGCTTTTGGAATGGAACAACCCGTCTCTTTCCGAGTATCAGGAAGTCGTGGAGAAGGTCGATCCCCTGGTACAGGGCATTCAAAAGGGCGGTTACGGCTTTTTCCGCATGGAGGTGAACCGCCAGCGTTCCGAGACCTGCGGAAACGATCCCATGCTCTACGGCTACAACGGCGTCGGACACGGCGGATCCAACGAGCGTGATTTCGTCCGGGAATCCCTGGCGAAGCTGGGTATCCCCTGGTTCGATATGCGGAATTATTACGCGGACGGTGTCCCGGCTGCCACCGATACCCTTTTGGGCCTCCGCTATGTGATCGCCGAGGAGGATTTGGCGGAGGAAAAAGGATATCTCAATGCGACCCGTTTTGCCGAGCAGCCCTTGTTCGCAGACTCCGGTGCGGTATATGATCTTTATTACAATGCCGACGCCCTGGGGATCGCCATGCTCAGCTGCAGCGGTATCGACGCTGTGCAGGCAGACTATACCGATGTGTTTGAAAACCTGAATTCGGTATGGGCCGCCCTCAGCGGAGAAGATACGCCGGTGTTCCTGCCGGAGGAGGAGATCCATTTTGTGCCCCGCAGCTTTTATGCGCCCGGAGAGCTGGACGGGGACGAAGCCCGGCGGCTGACGTCCTATTACGACGCTCAAGCGTCGTCGGCTTCGGGAACGGAAAGCGTCTCTGCCCCGGATGGCGCGCTCCCGGAAGAATACCAGTTCGCGTCCTTTATTGAATACAGCTTTACAGCCAAACGGGATGGACCCGTCTATGTATATAACCGCGGTATCTTTTCGCCCGAATTCGGCTACACAGAGCCTGTCGTCACCTGGCTGGGCAACTATCGCGCCGGGGATACCGTGACCGGGCGCATCAAAGTGAACAGCGAATATGTGGACCGGGTCCTCATGGAGGAATACTGCGGGCGCTTCCGCGCCGCTTATGCGGACAACGAAGCTCTGTCAAAGCTGGCCGCCATCGTCCGGGAGCGGCCCGTCGCCCTGGAAAAGCACAAGGAAACCTATCTGAGCGGGACCTTTACCGCCGAAAGCGGCCAGGAGCTTCTGTTCACCATTCCCTGGGACGAGGGCTGGGCCTTTTGGATCGACGGGGTCGAAACGAAGCCCCATATGGTGCTGGATGTGTTCATGGCCCTGGATGTGCCGGAGGGCAGCCACAGCTTTGAAATGCGGTATGTGCCCGCCGGTCTGCGGCCCGGTCTGGCGCTCTCTGCCGCAGCCCTGCTGCTGACGCTGGTTTTCCTTTTTGCGGACCGAAGGGCAAGGAAGCGCAGCCCGGCACGTGCGCCGGTGGCCGACGGACGCGGGGAGGCGGAAGAAGCAGAGCAGAGCGAGGAGGAAAGAGAGTGATCTCCTTTAACGTACCCCCCTGCGTGGGAACGGAGCTTGATTATCTGGCGGAGGCCGTCCGCGCCCATAAGATCAGCGGCGACGGGCAGTTCACCCACCGCTGCAGCCGCTGGATGGAGGAGAAGTTCGGCGCACATAAGGTGCTGCTGACTACCAGCGGCACGGCGGCCCTGGACATGGCCCTGCTGCTGTGCGGACTGCAGCCGGGGGACGAGGTGATCCTCCCCAGCTATACCTTTTCCAGCACAGCCAACGCCGCCGTCCTGGCAGGCGCCAGGCTGGTCTTCACGGATATCCGTCCGGATACCATGAACATCGACGAAAACAGGATCGAAGCCGCGATCACGGAACGCACAAGAGCCATCCTTGTGGTGCATTATGCAGGGGTGGCCTGCGAGATGGACGCCATCATGGATATCGCCCGGAAGCATAATCTGAAGGTTATCGAGGACGCGGCCCAGGGCGTCATGGCGAAGTATAAAGGCCGATACCTGGGCACCATCGGGGATTTCGGCTGCTATTCCTTCCATGAAACGAAAAATTACTCCATGGGGGAAGGCGGCGCCATCGTCATCAACGACCCGTCATATATCGAGCGGGCGGAGATCCTGCGGGAGAAGGGGACCAACCGCTCCAAGTTCTTCCGGGGGGAGATCGACAAGTATACCTGGGTGGACTTTGGCGACAGCTTCCTGCCCAGCGAGCTGAATGCGGCTTACCTCTGGGCGCAGCTGGAAAAGGCGGAGGAGATCAACGCGGACCGGCGGCGCAGCTGGCAGGCCTATTACGAGGCTTTGACGCCCCTGGCGGAAGCGGGAAAGCTGGCGCTGCCCGTGGTGCCCGCGGAATGCGAGCACAACGGACATATGTTCTATGTCAAGTGCCGCGATTTGGAGGAGCGGACGCGCTTTATCGCCTTTCTGAAGGAGCGGGGCGTCGGCGCAGTGTTCCACTATGTGCCCCTCCACAGCGCCCCCGCCGGGCGGAAATTCGGCCGCTTCCACGGGGCGGACGAGTATACCACCAAAGAGAGCGACCGCCTGGTGCGCCTGCCCATGTACTATGGGCTGACGGAGGCGGACCGGGAGAGCGTCACAAAAGCGGTCAGGGGATTTTTAGAAAACTATGCTGCTCTATCTGAATAATGTTTCTGATTACTCTATCTGCGGATACTGGCTTTATCATCACTCCTATTGGAAAGTGAGGGAATTCATGTGATTCTGGTTATCGGTGCCACTGGGTATATAGGCCGCTATTTTTGTACTGAAATGGTGAACAGAGGCGAGGACGTTTTAGCACTGGGAAGATCATCTCAGGTATTCCGCTTCCTGCAGGAGAATCATGTGCGTTGTCAGCATTTCGATTTTAATGAGCCAGATTGCTTCGCTTCTGTCCCTGCAGAAAACGTGGAGGCGATTGTGGATCTTTCTGCCAAATTGGCTGAAATCGAGACACCGGTTGAAGACTTTTTCTCCGTCAATACAATAGGCGCATACAAGACACTTGAATTTGCCCGTCGCACGGGAATAAAAAAGGTTATAATAAGCTCTACACACAAGGTATATAATGACATTCAAAAAGAACGGATCTCAGAAACAGATGAGGTCTGTTTTACCGGGGATCATTCCCCGTATATTATCTCGAAAATCGCAGCCGAGAACTTTGTGGAATACTACAACAAGGATTTCGACATGAATGCAATTGCCTTGCGTCTGACGGGTGTACATGGTTATGGTGAGATCCTCGGCCAGCTTAAGGAAGACGGTTCTTATCATAAAAGCGCTTTCGAGCTGTTTTTCGAAAAGGCACTAAAAGGAGAGCCCATTACGGTATGGGGAAATCAAACAATTCGGCGGGATCATATCTACATAAAAGATGTAGTTTCCGCGCTGCTTGCCGCGGTCAGGAGCGGCGAATCCAGGGGAATCTTCAATATTGCAAGTGGTGTCGGGCACACTCAGTTTGAAGAAGCACAGGTCTTGGCCAGAGTTTTCGGCGTGGATGGACGGCACAGTACCGTTTCTGTCGAACCGGAAAAGCCCGGACTGACCAGAGGATACATATATGATATTTCAAAAGCTAGGAGAGAACTCCATTGGGAGCCGCATTATACAGATTTGACAGAGCTATATGAGGATTACCGACAGGAATGGCTCTCTAAAAAATACCACAACTATCATTTCATTCGCGAGGATCAAAAACCGGCAACGTTGTAAAGGAGATCGGAAATGCAGTCTGTAACCATTGGAACTGCTTCATTTCGGCACAGCATTGTGGTCGGGAGAGCCGCTACAGGGATTTACCTCTGTCTCAATGAGTTGTGCCCGCATGGTGCGGTTCTGGTACCGGCAAATATCTGCTATGCTGCTGTATATCCCATCCTATATTCCGGAAGAAGTGTAAAATTCTGCGATGTGGATCCGATCACAGGAAATGTCACTTTGGATACGGTACGCAGTGCCTGGTCGACAGATATTGCAGCGATGATAATCCCACATATGTATGGACAACCCGTCGAACAAATGGCGGAAATCGGGTCTTTTTGCCGGGAGAAGCATGTGATTTTCATTGAGGATTGCGCAGCCGCGATGGGTGCAGCCTCTACCCGGTATACTGTCGGGAATGTTGGGGATTGCGCATTGTTCAGCACCGGGTATGCAAAAACTCTTGATCTTGGATATGGTGGTCTTCTCTGCAGCAATGAAATCCCCCTGGAGGCAGCAGAGGCTGCAGAAAGGATGCTTCCACTGATGGATGCGGGAAATGAACAGAATATGGCGTTCTTTTCAAAGCTCTATCGTTTCTTGAGAAATCAAGGCAGCGGCACGATGCTTGAAGAAGCCGTATATCGCGTCATGCGCGATAGTTGCAGAGGCGGGTTTGTTTTCAGCACCCCCGGAGAGAAAAAAGATTGGTTGCTATCGCAGCTCTGTCGCTTGCCTCAGACGATTGCCTCCCGTGCAGAGGCATACACGGTATATCAGAATTATCTGGGTGATCTGGAGAATCATGATGTCCGTGTTTACCCATTCGAGGAAGGCGCGGTTCCGTGGAGATTCAATATTCTGGTTGAGCCGGAACTACGAAGGCGGATCATCGACACATGCCTAGAAAAAGGGCAGCCAGTAAGCGACTGGTATCCGCGCGTTACCTCAATGTTTGCCGTCAATGATCCCTTTCCTGGCGCGAAATGGCATGAGCAGCGAATTCTGAATTTCCCTCTCATGATTGATAAAGCAGGAATTCGAGGAATATGTGATACGATTCGGGCGGTCTTATAAACAGAGATGCTACGAAGAAGAACAGAGATTGGAAATGGAAGAAAAGAAACGACTGATCAGCTTCGTGATCCCCTGCTACGGCAGCGAAAAGACCATCTCCTTCGTGACCGGGGAGATTCGGGAAAAACTGGCAGAAAGGCCGGAATACGATTATGAGATCATAGCTGTAAACGACTGCTCCCCGGACCGGGTCTGGGATGTGCTGCTGGGACTGGCCGAGGCGGATTCCCGGATCCGACTGATCGGGCTTGCGAAGAATATGAACCGTCCAGGTGCGGTCATGGCCGGTCTCGGTATGGCCGCAGGGAATTATGTGGTCGTGATGGACGACGACGGGCAATGCCCTATGGATCGATTCTGGGATCTGATGGCGCCGGTGGAGGGGGAATACGATGTTTCCATGGCTGGCTATCCCAGTCGGAAGCAGTCCGCCTTCAAGGATTTCGGAACCTTCGTCAATAAGAAAATGACGGAATACATGCTGGATCGGCCAAAGGATCTGGAGTTTACCAACTTCATGGTCATGCGCCGCTATGTGGCAGAGGAGCTGTGTAAATACCGCAACCCCTATCCCTACATGACGGGACTGATCCTGCGGACCACCAGACGCGTCATTTCCGTTCCGATGGAGGAGCGGGAACGGTATAGCGGCAATTCTGGCTTTACCTTTAAAAAGATGGTCAGCCTGTGGATGAACGGACTCACCGCTTTTTCCATCAAGCCTCTTCGCCTGGCCTCCCTGCTCGGTTTTGTCACTGCCGCCGTGGGATTCATCTATGCCCTGATCGTGGTATTCCGAAAGATCGCCTTTCCGGCAATCGCCGCCGGCTACAGTTCGCTAATGGCGGTCCTTCTGCTGGTCGGCGGTGTGCTCATGCTGCTGCTGGGCGTCATCGGCGAATATGTCGGCCGCATCTATATCAGCTTGAACAATTCTCCCCAGTATGTGATTCGGGATCTGGTGAATTTCCCGCCGAAGGAAAGGGAAAAACAATGAAGAAACTCGCCATCATCGGTGCCTCCTATCTCCAGGAGCCACTGATCCAAAAGGCGAAGCAGTTGGGCATCGAGACCCATGTGTTTGCATGGGCGGCGGACGACGTGGGGGAAAAGAGCGCGGATCATTTCTATCCCATCAGCATCGTGGAAAAGGACGCGATCCTTGAGAAATGCCGCGAAATCAGCATCGACGGGATCTGCAGCATCGCCTCCGATCTGGCGGCGGTCACGGTCAACTATGTGGCTTGGGCCATGGGACTGACGGGCAACAGCCCGGAAGCCACTGCAAGGAGCACGAACAAGCATTTGATGCGGCTGGCTTTTGAGAGCCGGGGTGACCCCAGCCCCCGTAGCTGTCTGGTGAGCAGTGCGGCGGAAGCGGCGGAGCTTGAGCTTTCGTTCCCGGTGATCGTTAAGCCCACGGATCGAAGCGGCAGCCGCGGGATCTGGAAACTGAAGGATCGCCGAGGTTTGATGGAGGCCGTGGAGAAAGCCAGAGCCGCCGGTTTTGAAAAGAAGGCGCTAATCGAGGAATTTGCGGAAGGGAAGGAATACAGCGTCGAGTGCATCTCCTGGCAGGGTGTCCACAGGCTCCTTGCTGTCACGCGCAAGTTCACCACGGAAGCGCCTCATTTTATCGAAACCGGCCATTTGGAACCCGCTCCTATCAGCCCCGCGTTGCAGGAACGAGTGAAAAATGTTGTCTTTCACGCCCTGGACAGCCTGGGACTGGAAAACGGCGCGTCTCATTCCGAGGTCAAGATCGACTCCGGTGGAAATATCCGGCTTATTGAGATCGGCGGACGTATGGGAGGCGACCTTATCGGCAGCAACCTTGTGGAAATGTCCACAGGTATTGATTTTGTCCGCGCCGTCATCGACGTCGCCCTTGGGAAAGAGCCGGATTTGACGCCGGTAAACGGTCCGGCGGCCGCCGCTGTGCGATTCATTTTCACGGAGCAGGATATGGAGACCCTGGAGCGCTTGCGGCGGGAGCATCCCTCTTGGCTGCGCGATTCGGCACTTTGGGGTGATCTATCCGGCGAGATTACTGACAGCTCTACCCGACACGGCTATTTTCTCTTCGGTGCACCCGAAGCGGAACTGCTGTATCCTTACCTACCCGGAGATTCCATCAATATGGACGAAGAGAAATGAACAACAACCTCAAAACCTATCTATTCCTCCATCTCCTGCTGATGGTTTATTCCACCAGCGGGATTCTCAGCAAGCTGGCTGCGGGGAAGGCGTTCTTGAGTTGGCCCTTCCTGCTCCTGTATGGGGGCGTGATCGTTCTGCTGGGGGTCTATGCCTTGGGCTGGCAGCAGGTCCTCAAGCGCGTCCCTCTCTCCGTCGCCTACGCAAATAAGGCGGTCACCGTGGTCTGGGGCTGCGTCTGGGGCGTGCTGGTCTTTCGGGAGCATCTGAGCCCCGGCAAGGTGATCGGCGGCGTCCTGGTGCTGGCCGGCATCGCCCTCTATGGCTGGGCGGATGGAAAGGCGGCGAAGGAATGAACCGGCAGCTGCTGGCCTATGCCGCCCTGATGCTGGCAGGCACCTTCATCAGCTCTGTGGCCCAGGTGCTGCTGAAAAAAGCCTCCCAAAAGGAATACGGTTCCTTTTGGAAGGAATATTTGAATGTGCGGGTCATCGTCGCCTATGCGATCTTTTTCGCCGCAAGCCTTCTGGCGATCTTCGCCTACCGGGTCGTCCCCCTTTCCATGGGGCCGATCCTGGAGGCCACGGGCTATATCTATGTCACCATTTTCGGCGTGCTGATATTTCACGAGAGGCTTTCGCCGCCGAAGCTTCTGGCGCTGGGGATGATCCTGGCAGGGATCGCCGTCTATGCGCTGCTGGGATAAGGAGCAAAGCAATATGAAAGGAATCGTTCTCGCGGGCGGCTCCGGGACAAGGCTGTACCCGCTGACCATGGTCACCTCGAAGCAGCTGCTTCCGGTCTATGACAAGCCCATGATCTATTATTCCCTGTCTACCCTCATGTTAGCGGGTATTCGGGATATCCTTATCATATCCACCCCGGAGGATACGCCCCGTTTTGCCGCACTCCTGGGGGAGGGGGAGCAGTTCGGCATCCGCCTGGGCTACGCTGTGCAGCCCCGGCCGGAAGGGTTGGCCCAGGCGTTCCTCATCGGAGAGGATTTTGTGGGGGACGACGCCTGTGCCATGGTGCTGGGGGATAATATCTTCTATGGCGAAGGCTTTTCCGGTTACCTGAAGGATGCGGTGCTGGACGCGGAGAACGGCCAGGCAACCGTTTTCGGCTACTTCGTCAACGATCCGGAGCGCTTCGGCGTGGTGGAATTCGACGAGGAGGGCAAGGTGCTGTCCGTTGAGGAAAAACCTGAGCATCCCCGCTCCAACTATGCCCTGACGGGCCTCTATTTCTACACCAAGGGCGTGTGCCGCATGGCGAAGGAGGTCCGGCCTTCAGCGAGGGGAGAACTGGAGATAACCACCCACAACGAGCTGTATCTCAGTGAAAAGCTTCTGAATGTGCGCATCCTTGGCCGCGGTTTTGCATGGATGGACGCAGGAACCATGGAGAGCCTGTTGGACGCAGCGGATTTCGTTCGCATGATCGAATCCAGGCAGGGGGTGGTCATCTCTGCCCCTGAAGAAGTGGCGTACCGCAACGGCTGGATCGGGAGAAGTGAGTTGGTCAACGCCGCGGAAAGATACGGAAAATCCCTCTACGGACAGCACTTAAAAACCGTCGCTGAGGGCAGGATTATCAGCCGGGTAAGCGAAAAGAGGCACATCAGATGACTGTGATCGTAACAGGCGGCGCAGGGTTTATCGGCAGCAATTTCATCTTTTATATGCGGCGGAATCACCCTTTGGATCGGATCGTTTGCCTG
>JAEEGL016262493.1_pt1 | contig 11736 bp, 9 predicted proteins | sample 9134231 | NCBI WGS metagenome assembly JAEEGL01 (sample SAMN16246548, study PRJNA631951) | gut metagenome | biome: gut microbiome; feature: rumen; material: fiber-attached | host: Bos | place: Iran: Karaj | collected 2018-10
ATATAATACACATCAATATCAATTAAATTTTATAGTAACATCAGGAAATGATTATAAAGAAGATTATATAAATTATTATAATGAAGCAGATTTTTTTTTAGTTTTCTATGATATAACTAATAAAAATAGTTTTGATAAAATTAAAGATATTTTTCATAATGAAATTCATAAATATTTTTTTCAATATAATGATGGAACTCCTAATATTATTTTATTAGGTAATAAAATTGATTTAGAAAATGAAAGAGTGGTTTTAAATGAAGATGTTGAAAAATTTTGTAAAGAAAATCAATTAATTCATTATGATATTTCTGTCAAATCTAATAAAAATATTAATTTGCTAATGAATATTATACTTAAAGCTTTTGATCAAGTTTCTTATGTTGGATAAAACAATTTCTTTTAGGATTTTTTTTGAAAAAAATATTTGTGTAATATATTGTTTTTTGTTTTTTCAAATGATTTAATTTTATAAAGATTGAATTTTACAACATTTGTAATCATATTAAATCTTATAATAATAAATAATATATTTCTAATTTATATAATATATTTTATATTTTTTTTTCAAAAAAGTTTTTTAATGATTATTTATTATATTAAATAAAGCATCCAAAAAATTATATAAATACTCAAATTAATAATTAATATTTTTTAAATAGAAAAAAATGGAAAGGTTTCAAAATTCAAACAATTCAAATTCTTATATAATAAACACTCCAGTAAGAAAAAAAATATAAAATAACATATAGATTGATACTTACTTTTTTAATGATAATGAGAAAAAATTATTAATTAAAGCTCCAATTACTTCTTTGACTTTAACAGGATGTAATAATAGAATAATACTTCAAAATTCAATAACCAATTTAATAATTAATGGAAATAGAAATTATATGAATGCACCAGATAATAGAGGAAATTTAATTAATGTAGTATTCAATGGAAATGAAAATAAAATTAAATTAATATATAATTCTAATGTAAGTCAAATTCAAAATGGTTATAATAATAAAATATATATTGGAGGAAGATTATTAAATAATAATAATATAAATCATCAAAATTCAAATCATCAAACATTTAATTTTGGAAATTCAAATTTTTCAATAAATATAAATGGACAAAATGGAATGAATATATTTGATACAAATCAATTATTAAATATAATAAATTCTTCAATAAATAATTTAGGAATGAATTTTAATTTTGGAAATTATAATAATAATCAAGAAGAAGTAGAATATAATTTTAATAATAATATTAATGTACAAAATTTAGATGATTATTATCAAGAAGAATTAGAAAATGAATTAGAAGAAGAAGAAGAAAATGATCATAATAATATAATGAAAAAAAAATCAGAAATAATTTTAGATATGGATGAATTTCAATATAAACATATATTAAAATATAGTTCTAGAAAAGAAGATTCTTGTGCTATTTGTTTAAAAAAATTTAAAGGCACTGATATTATAAAAGAATTTTGTTGTAAACATATTTTTCATAAAAAATGCTTGTTAAAATGGCTTCAAAAGTCTAATATTTGTCCTCTTTGTAAATACAATTTGATGGATTCAATTAATCAAAATCAATAATATGAAAATTATCAATTTAAATTATTTTTAAAATTTAAATAATCAAATGTAAATTCAAATTTAATGAATTTATTATTATAATTAATTATTTTTTTATTTAGATTATTTTTATAATATAAAAAAATTTATATTTTCAATTTTGAGACAAGAAAATCATTTTGAAAAGTATTATTTACAAAATTTTTTGCTTCATTTCCTAAATTATCTAAATTTTCAATATTTTCTTTATTTTCTTTTTTTTCTTTATTATTATTAGAAATAAAAGATATATTATTTAAATTTTGAATTTCATATTTTTCACTTTTTCTCTAATAAATTTTTCTCCTTTTCAATTATCTTTCATTTATTTATATCTTCTTTTAAATTTTGATTTTCATCATCTAATTTAATAATATTATTATTATTATTTTTATTTTTTTTTATTTTATATTTTAAAATTTCATTTTCATTTTTAAATTGATTAAATTGAATTTTCAATACTATTTTCTTCTTCTACTTATTTAATTTTTTCTAATAAATATTATATATTAATATATTCATTAATATTATTTTTAACTATTTTATTATTACTATTAGAATTTAATAAACAATTTAATTCATTTTTAATTTTATTATTTTCTTCATTTTTATTCAATATAATTCATTTTTCAAAGACTTAATAATTTTCAATTGATTTAGGAGTTTTATTTCTAATTTTTTCAAAATTAAATTTCCTATTTCCTCTTAAATTATTATTATATATATTACTACTAATATTATTAATTGATAAATCCATTTTTTTATTCTTTATTATTTTATTGGAGTTATACATTCAATTATATGATGTAATAATCTTCCTTTTATCGAAGTTATCATTCTTTCATTTTTCATTTCTAATCTTAAAGATGTGTTTAAAACTTTTTTTTTTAATGCTTTTTTATTTTCTTTTTTAATATTTTTTATATTTTTTTTACTTGTTGAATAAATCATTTCCTATTTATTGGAGTTATTTAAGTCTTTAATTTTAAAGAATATTTTATTTTATTGGGTTTTTTGGAGAATTTATAATATTATCCATTATAATCTTTTTTTATTATTCCATATGAAAATTATAATTATTTAATTAATAAACTAGAACAATAAAAATCAATCTCTTTTACGTAACTCTATTATATGAAAGAGTTAAAAAAAAATAAACAAACTTTTTTTGATAAGAACATTAAAAAAAATTTACATCTTTTGATTTTTAAGAACCCAATAATAAAATCTTCTATATTTTTCGATGTTAAAAAATAAAAATAGAAAACATAGATAAAATATCTTGAAAATAAACAACAAAAAAAAATTATGAAAGATAAAAATGAAAGAAAAAAGTGTTTTGCTCGAAAAATAGTTAAAACATGAAATTAAAGAATATAAATTGAGTGAAATCTAAATAAAAAATAAATAAAAAAATGAATAGAGAATATTTTTCGTTTTTACAAGAAAATTTGAGTATAAATCCTATTTCAGAATTTGCATTTTTGTTCGACAAAGAAATTAAATTTTCAAATAATTCAACAAAAGAAAAATCAGATAATATAGATATATCTCTTCAAGATGAAGATTTAATGGATTTCATGAATAATAAAAAAGAAAGTGCTTTTACAAATGATAATGTGGGTGATATAGATGGTATTTTCATGAACCCATCTACACCAATGGAAGAAGCATTTGAAAAAAATACTTTAAAACATATTGAATTCAATGAATTTGAAAATGAAGAAAATAAAGATTTTAAACATAGTGAATGCAATGAATTTGAAAATGAAGAAAATAAAGATTTTACTAAAAAAAAAAGAGGAAGAAAATGCTTAAATGATAAAGATAGAAATAATATTATACATACAAATTCAGATAAAGATAACGTAATCTATAAATTAAAAGTATATATAATGAAAAATGTATATTATATTATACCAGAATTATATTTCAAATATAAAAAAATAAAAGTTAAATTGAATAGAATTGATGGTGATATTTTAAAAAATGGAAAAAAATCTTTCAATCTTGAATTTTTAAATTTAGCAATAAAAGATATATTAAATTTGACTAAATCTAAAAGACATAAAAATAATAAAAAAAGAGAAAATAAAGATATTATTAAAGAAATAGAAGAAATAGAAATAATAAAAACAATATTAAATATGAAATTTTCAGAATTTATTGATCAAATTTTTATGTTATCTTCTGATGATTTTAAACAAAAGTTTGAATTTGAAAATGCTTTTTTATTTTCTGAAATTCAATTAAGTGATAAACAAAGAAAAACTATGGATGATTTAATTAAGGAAGGTTTATTAAATCACTTTGAAAAAATTAAAGGACGAAATAGAACAAAGAAATCAAACTCTCTTAACTCTTTCTGAAAAAAAATACATTTAAATAATAAATTATTAATAAATAACTTAAATAATAAACAGATAATTAAATGTTTTATTTTTCTCATTCAATTATTTATTAATTAATTATAATATAATTAAAAAATAAGATATTTAAAAAAGTTATTATATTTATTGACTTTATTTTTTAAAAAAAAAAAAATTAAAAAAAATGGAAAAAGAATTTAAACTAAATGAAAATAAAATAATAAAAGCTCATGAAGCTGGAATTCCAAAAATATCATTATTACCATCAAAAAGAATAATATCAATATCAAATGATTTATCAATAAAAATATGGGATGAAAATTTTAATTTACTTCAAAAAATAAATGATGCTCATGATGAATATATAACATATATAGAAATAGAAAATGAAAATAATTTTATAACATGTTCTGATGATAGAAGTATAAGATTTTGGAATAAAAAAAATAATATTTATTCTTTAAAAGAAACAATTATTGAAGCTCATAAATCAGGAATTATAAAAATAAAATATATAAAAAATAAAAAATATTTAATCTCATGTTCTGAAGATGAAACAATTAAAATTTGGGAAAAAAAAAATATGAATAATAAACATGAATGTGTATTAATTATTCAATTTCAATTTTGGATTTTTTCAATAATGGAAATTCCAGATAAAAATTTATTATTAATTGCAGGACCATTTCCAACAATTTTTTTTTATAATACAACACAATTTAATTTAAGTTTCTGTATTAATAATGTTAATTGTAGAACAAATAATAGTATTGATAGAATTGATAATGATAGAATTATTTTTGGAGGAAGAAAAGATTCTATCATTAAAATTATAAGTTTATCTTTAAAAAAAATCATTAAAGAAATTTATAATCAAACTTATTGTTGGGGAGTTTTAGTTATTAAATCTCTTCATGTTTTCCTTGTTGGAGGTTATAATTCTTGTGATATTAAAGTTTATCATTCTGATAATTATAATTTAATTTATAATGTCATTAATGCTCATAATAAAGGTATTTATGGATTTACTTTAATTAATGATAATTGTGTTTCTTCTTATTCTTTAGATGGAACTATTAGACTATGGAATTTTTAAAATATTTATAATATTATTGAATAATATATTTAAAAAAAATAAAGTATATGTTTTTGATAATAATTAATTAAATTATAAAAAAAAGAAAAAGTAATTAATGATAATGTCGAATTCTTAAAATAAAGTAAAAAAAAGATGAAAAAACTAAAATAAACAATTTATTAATAAAAAATGTGGGTAGGGACTTAAATGAGCAGGATTCTTTCTCTTCCATTATATTTATTTTTCCTATATAGGATTATATATATTATGCTTAATTTTAATTATATTAATTTGAGCATGGCATAAGTCCCAACTCCCACGTGAGCATGGTTCAATGTTTTTTTATTTTAATTTTGAAAGATTTGAAATTTTGAAAGATTGGAGATAATTTAAGATAATTCATATTATTATTATTAATAGAGATAATTATAGAAATAGATATTAAATTAACATTAAATTAAATTATTATTTGATATATTAGTTAAACTGAAATTAAAATTTTGAATATTAAATTAAATTAAGTTTTGAAATGTTAAATCAATCAATTGAATATGAAATTTTCTGAAATGAAATGATGTTGAAACAATTTCAAGATGTTCATTAAATTATTTTTTTATTTTGTTTTATATTATTTCATATTAGTTTAAAGAAATGAAATTAAAATTTTTGCGTACGCTTTTTACATTGAACCCATGCTCAAACTTTAAAATATTAATTTCCTTATATCATTATTGTATTTATTCAAATTTTTTTATGGGATAAAATAAATAATTTTATCACTTATTATATTTTTTTTTATTTTTTTATTTTTCTTCAAAATCATTAATTTCAATAATAAGAAATAATTATAGTTGAATTAAAAAATTAAGGGTGATTAATCAATGAAATTAATGAAAAATATTATTGAAATATTTAAAAGTATATAAATATTATAATCAAATTATGAAATAGAAATTCAATTTTTATCAATAATTAATTCACTATTAATAAAATAACTGAATTTTATTTCAAGTAAATATAAAATAGATTTAGCTAAATAATATATTATCATTCAAAAAATAATTGGATAATAAAAACATCAATAAATAATTAAAAATCATTAAATTCAAATAATAAAGAAAAAGATTTAGCATGAAACTAAACTTATTATTTATTTTATATTGGACAAATTGTAATTTTTTAACAGAAAAAATTAGAAAAATTAATCTTTTTTTTTAAAGAATTATTTATTTTATTATTAAAAAAATATTAAATTATTTTATTTTTTATATGTTTTAAATATATTTTAAATTTAAAAATATCTAAAAAGACCATTCAACCCAAATATCATTGAAAAGCAAAATAAATAAAAAAACCTCCCAAAAACCTAAAAAAAAGAAAAAAAACTAATAAGAAAATAAAAAAATAAAAGAAAACACATAAAATAAACTTAAAATAACATTTACTAATTATTAATATTACATAAAAATTCGAAAACATTTTCATGATCAGAAAACCCATCTAACTTATATTTAGAAATATATAAATTATTATTTTTATCAAAACATGAATCATCATAAACAGTATTAAAAATTTTATCAATAGTTAATCTTAAAGCATCATCAAACATTCTAGGAACTAATTTTTCAATAACAGGAGAAGAAATTCCTAATCCTGGATTTGAATTAATTTCTAAAATCCAAGGTTTAAAATCATTGTCAATAATAAAATCATATCCAAAAACTTCAAAACATAAAATATTATTATTTTTCAAAAATTTTTTTCCTACTGAATTCATTGATATTTTAATTAAGTATTTCATATCATTCATTAATTCATCAAATTTTATTAAAGGAATGTTTTCACTTTGTAAAAATAATTTAAAATCATTATATGACATTTCATTTCCAAATTCATATTTTTCAAATTTATTACTTTTTTTTTGAAGAGAATGATTTGTTATATGAATAAATTTATTTGTGTTTTTTAAATCATATTTTAAGGAACTTCCTTTTAAATGACCTTCTCTACAATAAAATACATTTAAATTTGAATCTACTAATACATAACATCTTAAATCAAATTTACGCTTTTTATATAATAATGGGTTATCTAAATATTTTTGAAGAACTATAGAATGTGATATATACATTGAATTTGTTTTTTTCTTCTTTTTTTCCTCTTCTTCTATATTTTCTATTGTTGGATTTTGATTATTATTATTTAATGAATTATTATTATTTAAATTATTATCTTTTTCTTCTTCATTATTTTCACTTTCTTCATCAAAATCTTCAATTAGGAATTTTTTATCAACTCCTTTAAACATTTTTTTACAATGTTTAACAATATCATCATAATTATTTGAAATTTCAATACACATTCCTTTATATAAATCAGTAGGTTTTAAAATCCAATAATTTTTTTCACTGAAGAAATGTTTATCAATAAATATAGGAGTATTTTTAGTTTCAGAGAAATTTTTATCAAAACCAAATAAATCAAAATATTTTTTATTAGTAATAAAATCTCTTTCAGAATTATTAAAATTATTATTTTGAATTAATTGAAAAATTTCATTTAAAGAATCAAAACTTTCATTAATTCTACTAATATGAATAATAATAGTGAAAGGAATAAAATTAAAAACATTTAAATTTACTTTATCACAATATTGAATTAAATTAATAAATAAATTTTTTTTATTTCCAATTTCATAATTTCTTTCAAATAAATTTACACATTTTAATTTTTTCATTGGTAAATTTGGATCATGTTTAAATTGTTTAAAATGAACTTTATTTGAATGATATTTCCAATAAAAATTTATTGTTGGAATTTCAGGTGAATTTTGATTAATTACATTCTCCCAATTTTTTCTATGAGTAAAGTATTCTGTTAATTGATTACTATACATTTTATTTATATAATAATAAAATGTATTTGTTGGATTATTTATATTTTGATTTAATGGAAATTCTATTAATTTATAATTTAATCTCTTTTCATATTCTTCTCTTTTTATAAATTTATTTTTTAAAGTTTCTATTATTTGATGAGGAACTGTTTTTTCTGGAACTACTATTTTTATTTTTTTTTGTTCTTTATACTTTTCAATTTTATTTTTTTTTGGATTTTCTATTATTTTTTTTGTCATATTTGATATTGTATTTAATAAAGAATTTTTATTTTCTTCTATATTATTCTTTATTTTTTCTCTATTTATAAAATTAAAACTTCTTTTTGTTTTACATGTATTATTCATTTTATAATTTAATATATCATTTTTACTATTATTATAATTATTATTATCTGTTTTATTATTATTTTTATTATTTTCTGTTTTATAATTATTATTATTTTCTGTTTTATTTATTTCAATATTTGAATTAATATTATTTTCTACATATTCAATTATTTTTTCTTTAATTTCTTCTGGTTTTACATTTTCATTTTTAAATAAATTTCTTTCTGAAGAATCATCAAATTTATTTACTTTAATATTAGCACTTTTATATAAATTTAACGAATTTTCAACTAATAATCTTTTATTAAATTTATTTTTATTAGGAAAAAAACTTTCATTTTTTTCAATAATATTTCCACTTTTATTTAAAACACATTCTTCTAAATTTGCTAAAGTTCTTTTTAATATTTTTTTACTTGCATCATTTTTATCGTAATTATTTTTTCCTAAAGATATTTTATTATCATGAAATAAAGGATTAATAACTTTTTTAATTGAAAGTGAAAGAGGAATTCTAGTAAAATTTCTATTTATATTATTATTATTCAATCGACAATCAGGCAAATTTAAAAAATAATTATTTTCAACTTGATTTAAATTTGAATTTGAAAAAGAATTCATTGTAGTAACTTGTTCTATTTTATTTTGAGGAAATTTATTTCTTGTTGTTTTTTCATATCTTTTATTAGGAACTATTTTTGAAACTGTTATTAATTTTAAAAATATATTATTATATTCTACCATTGGATCATTTGGTGTTGGATGATTTGATTTTTTCACTGTTGTTCTTTGAACTATTTTATATACATTATTTAATTCTGGAAGCATTTTTTTTAATTTTTAAATAATAAAACTGATTATATTTATTTATTTAAATAAAAATAATTAATTAAGGAAATTAATTTATAAAGGAAAAATTTATTTAATTAATAATATATTAACTATAAATTAGTAAAAAATATCAATTCAAATCACATTTTATTTTTTATATTAATTACTAATCAAATGAATAAATTTATTTTAAAATATATATCATTGGGAAATTCTTTCCTCGAAATGAAAAACTATATATTATTAAACTATACTCATAAAATTATAATAATTATTATTTACCATACTTGGAAATGTTTACTCTAAATTATTATAATCATTAGTATTACTATTATCATAATTGTTTTTATTTAAAGGTTTATGATAATATAATTTATTTTTTTGATTAATTGAATTATTTATATTTTTATTTATATTTAATAATGGATTAATTCCATTTAATTTATTTACATCGGTCTTGTTTTCATCAATTATTTTAATATTATTATTATTATTATTTATATAATAAGGTGAAATCAAATAATTGTTCATTAAGAAAATATTTAAATTTTCGAAATTTTGATTCGAAATATAATTATTGTTAATATTTTGAATATAAATATTTTCATTATTATTTTCATTAAGATTTTGTCCATAAATATTATTAATCATTAAATTAAATTCTTGATATTTTTCACATAATTTAGAAATTAATCTTGCTCCAAAAGATAATTTTTTAATAATATCAATCCATCCAATAATATAATTAAAAACTTTAATTCTTTTTTCAAAATCAATAATAGGGAAAATTCTTTGAATAATATAATTTCCATATTGATCAGTAATAAGATTAAATAAAATACATTCATCATTAATAATTTTATTAAGTAAAATTTGGCTTTCAGCACTTTTATAATAAATAAATTTTTCTAAAACATTAGAAGCATATTTTTCTTTACATAAAAATAAAAGATTATTAAAAACAACATTTAATAATTTTTTATTAACAAAATCAACATTACATTGAACAACATATTGAATAACATAATTTCCAAATTGATCACAAATTAATAAAGAACAAAATTTATTAGTTAAATTATATAAAATATTTTTTTGTTGAATAATACCACAATCAAAACATTTTTGAATAACACAACAACCATGTTTATCTTTACATAATAAGAAAAAAATATCATATATTGATTTATATAAATTATCATTTGCAGGAAATGGAATTTCACTTACGAATTTTATTATTATATGACATGAATTATTGTCTTTTGATATTTCTTTTATATTTTTTATTATTAAAGAATTTAATATTGTAAAACATTTTAGATAAATTAAATTTGGATTTTTTTCATTATTATTAAAATGATTATTTTTAATTGATATTATTTCAATATATTTTTGTATTACTCTTGTTCCATAATTTGAAGAAGAAATTTGGAGAAAATTTTTTGATATTATTAAAGTAAATTTTTCTAAATTTTCTCCATTTAAGTACATTAATAATTTTTGAATTACATAATTTCCAAATAAATCTATACACATATTTTCTATATTATTTATTAATGATATAAATAATAAATTTGATATTTCTGGATTTTCTTCTATTATTTTTTGAAGTAAACGACATCCTATTTGTCCTTTTATTAATAATGAAAGATTTTTTATATTATTCATTTTATTTATTTTTTGAATATATTGATTTTGTTTTATTATTTCATTTTCATAATTTATTTTATTGTATATATTACTATTTTTTATATTATTATTTATTTGAATATTATTTTTTTCTTTTATTTCTTTTTTTTCATTTAATGTTTTTTCTTTTTTTTCTAAATTATATTTCAATTCTTTATTTTCTTCACCAAAATAATTATATAATAAATTTAATTTATTTATATTATTTATATTATCATTATTATATTTTGGATTTATTTCACTTTTTAAAATAAAATTATTATATCCTTTTTTATCATTTATATTTTGATTAAATTGAAAATGAGATAAATCTTCTTTTTCTTTTTTTTTATTATTATTCATCATTAAAATTCCATTTTTTTTCTTTTTAAATAAACTTTCATTTTCAATTTTATTTTCTTCTTTTTCAATTGTTAATTCATTATAAAATTTTTCATTTTTTATTGCTTTTGAAGATAAACATTTCCTTAAAAAATTTCTTTTTAATAATTTTGAAAAATCATCATCTTTAGAAATTTCTTTTTTTGAATTAAAAAAAGATTTTTCGTTTTTTAAAGAACTTGTTTTATGAATCATTTTTTTATTTAATTAAAATAATAAAAGGAAGTGTTATATACTAAAATCTTTTTTTTTTGTTTTTTTATTGATAACCTTTCTTTCTTTTTAAAAATGTTTTTTTTATTTAACAGAAGAAAAATTTTATTTTTGTTATTATTGTGATGTGTAAACAATAAAATCATGAGTTTTTTTATAATTATTATATATATTAGCCCCATTCATGATTTATTATAAAAAAAATTCATTAATTATTTTTCAATTTTAATTATTTTTTTTATAAAATAATCATTAAAACATATTTTAAAAAAAAAGAAATTTCTCTTTCTTTATTTATGGGGATTGGGGATTGGGGATTGGGCCCAATCCCCAATC
>JAEEGL016395735.1_pt1 | contig 11736 bp, 12 predicted proteins | sample 9134231 | NCBI WGS metagenome assembly JAEEGL01 (sample SAMN16246548, study PRJNA631951) | gut metagenome | biome: gut microbiome; feature: rumen; material: fiber-attached | host: Bos | place: Iran: Karaj | collected 2018-10
CGTTGATAACAGGGACGGAGAGGAAGTCATACGCTCACGTGCTGGGCTTGAAAGGGAATGCGTGTCATTCGGTCAGAACGTAAATCTGTACAAGGCCATAAAAGCCTACAGGAACGTTCTGGCTGCACAGCTAAAGTCACTTGTATGGGTAATCATAGATGAGTGTCAGTTTCTGACTGAGCAACAGGTTACACAACTGTCTGATGTTGTTGATTTCCTTGACGTCAATGTGATGTGCTTCGGTTTGAGGACAGATTTCCAAAGCAAACTTTTTCCTGGTTCGAAAAGACTTTTCGAAATTGCCGATGATATCGAGGAGATAAAGTCAACTTGTGAGTGCGGAGCAAGGAAAGCTTCCATAAACGCCAGGTTTGATGCAAACGGCGATGTCGTAGTAGATGGTGAGCAGGTTATGATAGGAGGGGACGAGAAGTACCGTGCGATTTGCAGGAAATGCTGGAAAGAGAAGATAAGAGAGCAGACCATGAGGGAGAATAACACAGAACTGTAATTAGAAAATAAATTGAATATATATGAAACAACCTATTAAGAAAAAGGAATTCAAGAGACCGAGTATAAAGGACTTAAAGGCTGAACTTGGGCTCAATATTACCAAGGGAAACCTGGTTACGTCAAGCGCTGATAAACCGCAGGAATTCATATCCATGCCAGAAGCTTTCGTGGAGGCCACGAAACTTCCAGGAATCCCGATGGGTGTAACGACAATTATACACGGACATTCAAATACTGGAAAATCGCTCCTTAAGAACTGTCTTATCGCATCTGCACAGAGACAGGGCATTCTTCCAGTAATCATTGAGACGGAGAACAACTTCTCATTTCCGTTCGCAATCAGTTGTGGAATGAGGGCCACGCCAATCTATGGGGACGTAGAGGTTGAGCATGTTGACGAGGAGACTGGTGAAATTACCTACACTACCGAGAATCGTGTTATTGACTATGAAGGAGATTTCCTTTACTATGACAGTCAGATTCTTGCTGAGAAGTTCGGAAAGTTTGACCATGCACAGGGAAAGGAAGTGTCTAAGAAGAGGAAACTTCCAGTAATCGAGGATGTGGCAATGTGTGTCAACCAGCTTCTTGACTGGCAGGAAGAAGGTAAGATTCCACAGCCGATGCTGTTCATCTGGGACTCAGTTGGTTCAATACCTTCATTTGCTTCGCTTATGAGTCAGAGAAGTAATTCAATGTGGGACGCAAAGGCATTGCAGGAAGCGTTCAACATCCTTCTCAATAATAGGATTCCGTCATCGAAGAAGGTATCAAGCCCATATACCAACACATTTGTCGCAATAAACAAGGTATGGCTTGATTCAATGTCCGCACCAATGGCTGCGCCTTCAATTAAGTTCAAGGGTGGAAGCGGTCTTCTCTATGCATCAAGACTGACAATCCTTCTTGGTGGAACGCTGTCTGCCGCAACGAAGAGGCTTACTGCCACGAGCAAGGGCGAGAAGTATACTTATGGTCTTGTTACAAAGATTAAGGTGGTGAAGAACCAGCTTGATGCACCATACGGGCTCACCTATGAGGGAACGTTCTGCTGTGTACCTGACGGTATGGTATCAGAGAATGCTCTTGATGAGTACAAGAAGAAGAATATTTCTTCGATACTCAAACAGTTGTCACAGCAAATGGCTGACAAGGGTGATGTTTCAGAGATAACGGAGGATGATATCTCCTTTGGTGAAGAAGATAGCGATGAATAATGTATCAAGAAATGTAATAATAATTGGTGGGAATCTTGATGGTTCCCGCCATTTTTTATGGAAAATTTTCCATGAACGTTTGTTTATGTCACATTTTTTTTATATATTTGTACCAAACTTAAAGAAAAACAGAAATGGATATATTGTTTGATATTAAATTTTACCTTTGGGATAAGCCGAAGGACTGGTACTACAACGTGAAATGGTTCCTTAAGAACCTATGGAGGTTCAGGAAGGAACTATGGAATTTCAGGTCCTGGGATTTTTCCTATTGCATTGAGATGTTTGCACGTTCACTTGAGTTATTATCAGAGCAGATTGAGAACGGCCACGAGGAAAGAAGGTCAGCAATTAAGAAGACGATTGCAATTAACGAGCTTGTGATGCAACTTAGGAAACTTTCAGATGACAATGATTTTGGTTGTTTTGATGAATTCTTTAATGGGAATAAGATGACCGTTTCATCAGAAGAGTTTAATAAGGAATATGTCAAGAGAAGGGATGCTACTCTTGATAGAATCCACAGACTCTTGAAAGGGCAGGATGAGAAAGAATTTGACGGAACCACCATGTTTGGCGGTGAAGATGAATACGACAAATGGGTTGAGAAATTTGACGGAACTGGTTATGGTGGCTGGTGGGAATAAATTCAGTATTTAATAATAAAAAAAAAGAAGTTATGAAGACATTAGCATTTATTGTTTCTATTATTTTGATTTTACTTACGTGGAACGCATTCCATTCATATAAGTGTGAAGTACAAGGGTTTGATAAAAAGAGCTTTGGCACTATTATGGGTACACTCTTAGGACTTGCAACAGAAGGTTGCTGTTGGTATTGGGCTTTTAAATTCTTAAACATTTTATAATATGGAAACACCTGAATCGTCATATTTAACATTGGATGACTTGCTAATGGAGCAATGGTTAAGGAAAAGGGACTCTGGTGAACTGAAGTGGATTACCAAGAACGGAGACAAAATAGCTCTTAAGAGCATGTCTGACGCACATCTTGCAAACGCAATTAAGTGTTTGGGCGGACAAAATGAGTTTTTGTGCGGCGCAATTAATTATGAGCATGAGGATGCTGGAGATAGAATTTAATTTAACATGGATAGGAGAGAGGAACTTGTGGAACTGTCTGGTCAGGTCATCAACGGCATGATGTCCGCAGACAGTTCGATACTGACAAAGATACTGGACAGGACGTTCCACAGGAGCGTTGCCGAGTCTGCCGTGGAGATAGCTGCAAAGATGGTGGCTGAGATTGACAAGCGTTTTTATTGTTAGGTATGAGCGAGTTTAATGAATTGTTTAATCAATCTATAGATTTTTTGATTTCATAATGGAAAGGAAATATACTTATGTACTTAGGTGGGGTGACACCAATTTTTATAAAATAGGTTCTTCAAAAAAACCACATAAGAGATGTAAACAAATCAATAGTGCGAATCTTACGGGTAATCCTTTTTTACAAAAAAGGAACCCTATATCACTTATATATGTTTCAAAAGACTTGGAAGATACGGATTGCTTTGGTGCTACTGGAAGAGAGACACACCTTCACAAATTATTGAATGAATACAGGTTGGAAGTCGACGGATACCAGACAGAGTGGTTTTGCATTAAGGAAAATACTTTAGACAAATATCTATCGCATGATTTTGTGAAACTGACCAGTGAACATACTAACGACGAATAATTGGTAAGGAACATGAAACTTTTTACAAGAATAAAGCATTTAATATCCAAAGATAAGGTAGTTTGTTATTACAGGTGTTCCTCAAAATCCAAAAAGGAACACCTAAGACAAAAATTTCTTTGTGAGAAATACGCTGTGGATAATGGTTACACAGTAGATAACGAATTCAGTGAAATTAAATCTGGGAATGTAGGGTTAAACGAAAGAAGTGTGTTGCTTGACTGTATTACCTATTGCATCAAGAATAAGGTACCAACAATCCTAATTTCTGAAATTGACAGGTTTTCAAGGAATGTACAGACAGCCAATGATATATTGGATATGGTGAGGCCACTCGGTATCAAGTTCTTGTTTATTGAATTTGGATTGGATACGTCGAAAGGGAAAAAAGAAATCGATAAACTAATCAGTCATGTCGAGATGTCCCACTATGAACTTAAGAAGATAAAATACAGACTTGACACTGGCATGGAAAAATATGTGAAGAGTGGTGGCAGAGTAGGAAGAAAACCTGGGTATCGAAAATCGAAGGACGAAAGAAGGGAGCAATATGCAAATGTCCTGCATTATTTGTTTGAGGAGGACGGATATTCACTGAGAAGGATTGCTGAGAAGTGTAATGTCTCTGTGAATACGATACGGAAACTTAAAGAAGACTTTAAGGAGGAATATTCAATAGTGAATTAAAAAAGTTTGGAAAATATTTGGTTATTTGGAAAATTAGTCGTATATTTGTAATGAAAATTAAGGGAGGATGCCGAAAATCCCATCAAAGAGTGGGCAATAAAAAAAAAATAAAAAAAAAAGAAAAATGGAAATACCACAGAAACCGAAAATTAAATTACCAGAAGGGTATGAGATTAGATGGAATAATTTTACTAATAGATGGTCATTGTTTTGCGTGGAAGGTTATTCAAAGAAAATCTTACCTAAAAAAATAGATAGATTTATTCCTCAAAAAGGAGTAAATAAGTCAAACACAAACGAAGGTGAATGGAAAAATAAAAGCATGAATAAAGCAAAGATTGAAAAATATGATGAATTTTATACCAGGAAAAAAGATATAGCAAAAGAGGTAAAAGAATATAAAGAGCATTTTAAAAATAAAATAGTTTATTGTCCGTGCGATAAGGCATATAATCTTGGGATGAGTAATTTCTTTGCTTATTTTGCAACTTATTTCAAGGAATTTGGACTCAAAAAGTTGATTTGTACTCAATATAATCCGACAGGAAAAGGAACGATAAAAGAGATTTCCGCTTGTACTGTTTCTGATTTGGAAAGCAGGGGAATTAAATGGGAGTGGTCTGGTGAAAACGGAGGAGACAAACTGCCAGATGAAAGTGAGATTCCAACGGAATTTTTGATGGGTGATGGGTCTTTCGATTCTTATGAATGTAGGAAAATCATGATGGGCGAAAACGGCGATGGTAGTGATGTTATTGTTGTAACAAATCCACCATTTAGCAAATTTAAAGAATTTATATCTCAACTTATTGAATGTAAATGTAAATTTCTAATCCTTGGCAATCAAAATGCTGTTACTTATAAAGAGGTGTTCCCACTCCTTCAAAACAATCAGGTTTGGCTGGGCTTTAAACCGTTTGGTGGACAAATGTATTTTCATGTGACAGATGATTACAAAAAGACACTTGTAAAAGAAAAAAAAGATGGTAGTGGTTGGAAAGAAATAAATGGGGAAATAATGGCAAGTGTTTCAAATGTTGTCTGGTTCACAAATTTGGACCATTCAAAAAGAAGAGAAAATATTTACTTGTCTGAAACATATCTTGGAAACGAGAAAGAATACCCAATTCTTGACAATATGAACAGCGTCATAGATATAGGTAAGTGGAAGAAGAATGGAAAATGGGAAGGTCGTTTAGATAAAATACCAAAAGATTATAATGGTATTATGTCAGTTCCAATTAGTTTCTTGTCTAACTACAATCCAGAGCAATTCGAAATAATTGGGTCACCAGATGCAAATATTTTACCAAGTGGTTGGAGTGGAATGAGCGAGTCGTTTGTGACGAAATATTATGAACAAGGTAATACTGGTACATATAAACCTGGAAACAGACTTGCATGTTTTATACACGATAACAAAGCTATCGTACCATTTAAAAGAGTTTTAATTAAAAAGAAGTCAAACATTTAAATTGAAGGAAATGAATAAGAAGAAAAAAAATTATTCGATTTGTTTAGAAGAAGAAGAGCGTGGACATTCTCTGGAAACAAAGGACATTAAGGTTAGTGTTCGTGACCTGGTAAATGGGTATTCGGATAAATCAAACACTGTTGAAGGAGGAGTTGTCGCATATGGCGGAAAACTCGACGTTAGGCCAAAATTCCAAAGAGCCTATGTTGTAGAATGTAATACTATATGGAAGTCTAAGCTGGTCAACACTATTCTAAATAATAGACCAGCAGGTACTCTTTATTTTGGAATTGTAGATAATGGTGCCTTTTATTATGAAGATATTGATGGACAACAAAGAATTATGACAATTTGTGATTTTGCCCAAGAAATTGGTGGTACAGCATTGCCCTTCACAATAAATGGTATAACTAGGGATTATTATTTTAAGGAATTACCAGAAAAATATCAGAAAGCGATTCTTGACTATGAATTTAATGTTACTCTTTGTAAAGGAACTGAGGATGAAATTCATGAATGGTTTCAAACCATTAATCAACCATCTTCTATATTAACAGAGCAGGAACTGCGTAACGTGAGTTATTGTGGACGTTGGCTTGAAAGTGCTAAGGAATATTTCTCTACGACTAGGAGCACTGATAAAAAAGAGATAAATGATAAAAATAGCAAATATCGTGCACAGATTTACAAAGCAAAGGTTGACCCAAATAGACAAGAGTGTTTGGAGATGGCTTTGGATTGGGTTTCCTATAAAATTTTTTTTGATGATTATATGGCGACATACAACGCAACAAAGGACGATATCGCAGAAAAGATTCAAGATGAATTTGATGAAGATAGAAGAATTTGTTATTATATGGCTCAGCATAAGAACGAAGATAATGCCAATGATTTAATTACTGAATATAAGAAAGTAATTGATTGGGTGAGAGATGTTTTTTTCCATAATGGTCTTTATTCAAACCAAACAATACAAAGTCAAGAATGGGGAAGACTTTATGCAATGTATTCTGATAAGGAATATACTGAAGAAGAAAAAATATACATATCTAAACGTTGTGAACTCATCTGTAGCGGAGCAGGTATTAATTATTCGGACAGTAGAGGTATATATGAATGGGTTATTAGAGGTGAAAAAGATGAAGAGATACAAAAGTTTCTGCATTTTAGGCAATTTAACGAAAAGGTGAGGTATAAAATGTGGCAAGCACAAGGAGGGATTTGTCCGCTTGATAATAAATACCACGAATTTGAGGACATGCAAGGGCACCATATAAAATCTTGGAAAGATGGTGGTTTGACAGATGAAAATAATCTGGTTATGCTGTATAAAGAAAACCACATGGAGTACCACTTTGGTAAAAAGTATAGTCATATAACAGGAAGCGAACTGAGAGAGATGAGAGATAGGCTTATAAGCCGCAATAGATTTACTAATTTTGAATAATAATTTGGATAGCCATTATTTTGGCTATCCATTTTTATGTATTTTTTCTGTGAAAAAATCATACGCCTGTTTATTCTATGTAGGGGGGTGGCTGTATCAACTACCATATTATCATCAAATGTTTATACAAATAAGTAGGAAGTTGTTTATTCTTCACATATATCGTTAATCATCCTTTCAAAAGCCTGTTCTGTAATCCTTATCTTCTTGATTCCTTCCCTTATGCTCCTGTTCCTTATTATAATCCTTGACATCATATTCTTTCCATTAATCTTCGGATGGTTTAATATACCAACCAATTCAAACTGGGCTGGGTTAAACCTGAATATGAAACTTATCGGAACACCTATGTATCCTGGATAATCACCTGGGATATCATTCGTTCTTGAGTCTATGGCGTCGAAGTTGTCATATTTAGGATACAACCTCTCATTGTATTTCTTCGTCAGATTGAGTTTTTCCTTGTCCACCTGCATATTTGTCCACCACACAGCAGTAATCTTCTCAGAAGAGCCGTAAGGTGTGTCAAAACGCCTCAGGGTGTTGTTTCCTACGGATAATTGTCCAGTCTTGAGATATTCGAATATGGCTTTCTTCTGAATCAATGAGAATGGTGCAACGATGATGAACTTCTTACCGTTCTTAACCAGCATTTGTATCATCTTAACTGGAAGACCGCCAGAGAAAGGAGGGTTTGTTATGACGATGTCACATCTCCTTATCAATGCAAGGTTATCCTGGAACAATCCGCTTCTTATCGGTGTTTTTCTCTCGTTGATGCCGTCATATTCATACAGGAACGGATTCGGACCGTTAAACGTGGCCATAAGCCCCCTTATCCCAGAAGATTCAAAGTTATCCCTGAAATAGGCAACGAACTTGGATGTCTCTGGGTTGTCACAGTTGCAATACACAACCATCCCAGCAAGGTCGTAGTTTCTCATTTCCTTTTCCACGTCCGCATACTGGGTATAGAACTCATCCCCTCTTTTCCTGTAATTGTATTCGCTTAAAACATTCATATATCCTATAAATATAGGAAATAGTAAAAAACAAACGGATTAAGTCGATAAAAAGACCTAATCCGTTTTCTTTGTTTAATAGATAATGAAACCCCTGTTCGTGAGACTGATGTTAATAAGCATCAGGTATTTCCTGAACTGCTTCTTGTCAAGCGCCATCCCCATCAAATCAAGGTTTTTCTTTATCGCATTCCTTACCACCTTGTTACGGCTGGCCGAATCTGATATGGTTGACGCAAAGAGCATGTCATTCTCGAACTCGTCAATGGCGTAGTCCACCAAATCAGCCTGTCCCTTGCCACATTCCAGGGCTTCCTTTAATTTTCCATGATGTGTGTTGAATTTGTACATTTCAACGTTTTCAATCTGAGCCTTTGACTCGTTACCTTCTTCTGCATTGACAGAAACGTTCATTGCCAGCATCATGGCCAGCATAATAATCACTTTCTTCATTTCAATTTCCCTTTCTTTTAAATTGTTATTAACTTAACTTCATATAATATATAGTATTGATAATCAATAAATTACCGTTTTTGATGGATTATTTGTAAAAAGTACACTTATTTTTGATGTAGGTCAATTATATTGTGACCATTCTGGTGAGTTAAAGAAAAAAATCTATGAAAACATTGGTTTTTATCTAAAATTTCATATATTTTATATAGTTAAATGATATTTATAATAGAATAAGATAATGTTATGGAAGAATTCTTGAAGATTGGAAAGGCGGCGGAATACATTCACGTGTCAGAAGATACGTTAAGATTATGGGATAAAACTGGGAAATTAAAAGCCATAAAGACTGCTGGCGGACACAGGAGATATAATATAAAACAACTTGATGAATTTCTTGGGAAAAATAAGGCCATGAAATACGGTGATTTGTATAATTACCTTTGTTCAGCACAATATATTGCTGATGAAATTGGAGATGACCTAGCAGATGCGATATTAAGGATAAGGGAGGAAATAGGAAATAAGTTATTGAACGAATACGGAATAAAACAACATGAGTAAAAGAAAAACAACAGAAGAATTTATAAAAGAAGCCGTAAAAATACATGGTGACAAGTATGATTACTCTAAAGTTGAATATAAGAATAATAGAACAAAGGTATGTATAATTTGTCCTGAACACGGTGAGTTCTGGCAGGTACCAACTCTTCACATTGGCCAAAAATGTGGATGTCCTAAATGTTGGAAAAAAGACACAAATGGCTTCATAGAAGAAGCAAAGGTGATTCATGGTGGCAAATATGATTATTCAAAAGTTGAATATAAAGGATATGATGAACCTGTTTGCATTATCTGTCCAGAACACGGTGAGTTCTGGCAAGCCCCAACGGTTCATCTCAACGGAAGTGGGTGCCCAAAATGCGGATTAATGAGGATAAAGGATAAGAATACCAAATCTGGTGATAAATTCATTGAAGACGCAAAGAAGGTACATGGCGATAGGTATGATTATTCAAAAGTAGAATACGTAAGCAATAAAACAAAAGTATGCATCATTTGTCCAAAGCATGGTGAGTTCTGGCAAAAACCTTCAGTCCACCTTAAAGGAGGGCATTGTCCTAAATGCCAAGTGGAGAAAAGAACGTCAAATAAAGAAATATTTGTGATGAAAGCAAAAGAAGTGCATGGGGATAAGTATGATTATTCAAAAGTGGAATATGTAAATTCACACGAGAAAGTCTGCATTATATGTCCGAAGCACGGCGAGTTCTGGCAGACACCGTGTAACCATTTACATGGCTATGGGTGCCCAGGATGCAAAAAAGAGAAAATTGGGAATCTAAAAAGAAAAACCATTGAAGAGTTTATAAAAGAGGCGAACGAAAAACATAATGGGAAATATAGTTACGAAAACGTGGATTATAAATCTACGGAAAATCATATTATAATAACCTGTCCTATTCATGGAGACTTTATACAAAGGGCACAAGACCATTTAAAAGGACATGGATGCCCGAAATGTGCGAATCAACAATCACTTGCCGAAGAAGAGATTTATAAACACATATCTTCTATTATCGGTGAAAAAAATGTACTTCGGAGAGTAAATAATGTATTTGACGACAAAAAAGAGATAGATATTTATGTACCATCGTTTAATTTTGGCATAGAATATAATGGTTTACATTGGCACACCGAAGAGTTTGGAAAGGATAGATTTTTTCACTTGAAAAAAACAGAAGAAGCGCTTTCAAAGGGGATTAAATTAATTCAGATATTTGAGGATGAATGGGAAGAAAAAAAAGACGTGGTCATTTCCAAAATAGACCATATCCTGAACATAAAAAAGAATTACCAAAAGATATTCGGTAGAAAGTGCATTATAATGCCCATCAATAAAAATGATGCAGACGTTTTCTTGTCAAAAAACCACATACAGGGATTTGTTGGCTCATCCGTGTATATAGGGGCATATTATAAAAATTCTTTAATTGGGGTGTCATCTTTTACACAAGAAAAACCTATGCAATGGAATCTTACCAGGATGGCGACTGATAATGAATACATTTGCGATGGTGTGTGTGGCAAAATGTTGTCCTATTTTAAAAGGAATTATGCATGGAATGAAATAAAGACATTCGCAGATAGAAGGTGGACAACGCAAAAAGAAAACAATCTGTATACGAAATTAGGCTTTGTTCTTTCCGATATAACAAAGCCAGATTACAGATATGTTGTTGGAAAGAAAAGAGTGCATAAGTTTAACTTCAGGAAGAAAACATTGTCAAGAAAATACGGATTATCCGCTGGATTGACCGAAAAGGAGATGACAGAACAGTTAAGCATTCATAGAATATGGGATTGCGGTTTGTATAAATACACCATGAAAAATGAGATATGATGGTATTATTTTTTTGCCTTTTATAGTATTTATTAGTAATAAAAGAAATGATAAGATATGGTACTTAGTGAAGATGTAAAATCCCTCTTTAAGCTCGTCCGCACAACCATGGGTGCCCCAATCAGGCCTGTACAGTTGGAGGATGAACAACTGTGTGACCTTCTTGAAATCGCAGTGGGTGACTATGCTGAGAAGGTACAGAACTGGGCAGTCGAGGTGCAGTGGCTTAACATACAGAACCAGAAGACCATCCAGTTCCAGAATCCAAATGAATTGGCGTATGCTATGACGGTAAGGACGCTTGATTGGTCACGACCTTATTCGGAATGGTATAGCCGCGAGGTCGGTTTACAGCAGCGTGGCTCTTATGAACTCAAGAAAGACTTCTTCCAGATTGAGAAGGGAAAACAAGTCTATGTCATACCCGCTGGCCGTGAAATCAACAGGGTGCTGTATATTACCCCGTCAACGACTAAGGCCGCTCTCTATGGAAACCTTGGAACACTTGACACTGGTATGGGCGGAGGATACGGACAGTATGGAAACCTCGGTAACGGAATGGGCCTTACTGGGTTCTACGTAGGTTCCGCATATGACACGGCTCTTATGGCGGCAGACCTTAAATATAAGAACTCCTTACTTAGAGGAGACCTTGCATATAAGGTTACGGCAGGACCGAATGGAACGCACCTTGTGCATCTTCTGTCAACCCCAGGTTCCAAGAACATGATTGGAGGCGTTGCGGCAGATGACAGTTGGGGATGGAATAAGTTCGCAAACTGCTACTGCTGGTACACGTACTACGAGACTTCTGGTAC
>JAEEGL016413552.1_pt1 | contig 11736 bp, 5 predicted proteins | sample 9134231 | NCBI WGS metagenome assembly JAEEGL01 (sample SAMN16246548, study PRJNA631951) | gut metagenome | biome: gut microbiome; feature: rumen; material: fiber-attached | host: Bos | place: Iran: Karaj | collected 2018-10
CAAATTTGGGTGGGGGAAGTTTTGCCCATATAACTCATTAAAAGTAAAATATACTTTGCTTATGCTCGTTTGTGTCTGAAAATCGTCCTTATAAAATTTGTTGAATTATACAAAAATAAGACCTTCGGAATTAAGGTATTTCATTGTTTTTGTAATTATTTCGATGATTATTTGTACCTTTGCAATCGAATTTTACATTTCAAATAATGCGCCATTCAACAATGAAAAAAATATTTTTTGCGGTGCTTGCCGTGCTAATTTGCGCCACGTCCGCCTATCCTCAGCCCAATGTGCCTGTCATTGTGGGCATTGTGGTGCAGCAGATGAGGTACGACGCCATAGCCCGCTACTCATACACGATGGGCAGCAACGGGTTCCTACGCATCATCGACCAAGGCACGTACTGCACCAACGCCTATTACGACTATATGCTCACCGAACCCGCCCCGGCATACGCCACGATTTACACCGGCGGCAACCCGTCAAACCACGGCATCATCTCCAACAATTGGTACGACCGTCTTTTGCGCAAGACTGTTCCGTCTGTCAACGACCTCAAGTACGTTACCGTGGGAGCCGACAATTCCTCCGGACAGGCCTCGCCGCTCAATCTCCTTGGCACCACCCTCGGCGACGAACTCAAACTCAGCAACTTCAAGCAGAGCAAGGTAATATCTATTTCTTGGAACGACTATGGCGCAGTGCTTCCCGCTGGTCGCCTCGCCGATGGGGTGTATTGGTTTGACGAGAAGACGGGCAAGATGATTTCGAGCAGTTATTACACCGGCGATTTGCCGCAGTGGGTCAAGGAGTTCAACGACAGGAACCTCGCCGCAAGTTATATGCAGCGCAATTGGTTTCCCATCAAGAACGCCTCCGAATACCGCGCCTCTCTGCCCGACAACAGCATCTACGAACACGGCATAGAGGGTCGCAGTACGTTTCCTTATAATCTGAAGGAACTCACCAGGGACAAGGGCAACGGCTACCAAGTGCTCAAATACACGCCTTGGGCAGACGACCTGATATGCGAGTTTGCCGCCCAAGCCATAGAAAAGGAGAATCTCGGCGGCGACGAATTTACTGATTTGCTGATGATTAACTTCTCCGCGCCGGGGTACATATCGGATGTTTTTGGCATTCGTTCCATGGAATTGCAGGACACTTATATCCGTCTCGACTATTCTATTGCAACTATTTTGGCTACTTTGGACGCAAAGATTGGCAAGGGCAACTACATTGTGTTTTTCACCGCCGACAGGGGTTCGTCTGATTCGCCGCTGTTTCTTACCGACATGGGTATGCCAGCGCGTCAGATTAACGTCCAAAACACCATGATTCTCCTCGAAGCCTATCTCCGCGCCCTCTACGGCGACGAAAAATGGGTGGAGCAATACAGCAATCATCAGGTTTATCTCAACCGTCTTGCCGTGGAACGTTACAAGGTGCCGCTCGACCAAATCCAAAACATGGCGGCGGAGTTTCTCGTGCAGATCGACGGCATCGACCACGCCATGCCCTCCAACATCCTGACCACAAGCCGCCCAAGCAATGGCATCTGGAGACAGGCAGCTAATTCGTTCTGTCGCAACCGCTCCGGCGACATCATCATCAATCTTTCGCCGGGTTGGCAGGACATCACGCCGCAATCGCAAGGCGGCACTTTTTCGTGTTCGGCGCAAAATTCGGCGTACAACCACGATACGCACGTTCCTCTGGCGTTCTATGGCAAGGGCATCAATATGTGCACCGTCAACCGCCGCGTCTCCATCGCCGACATCACCCCCACCCTCGCCACGCTGATACGAATCCTCTCGCCAGATTATTCGTCTGGCGAGCCGATATATGAGGCGATAGACGACAAGTGATTCTTCACGGGACTCCGTATTAGAAACAAAGCAATATTTCCCATTTTAATTCGTTGTAAAACAAAAAACATACTATGAAAAGGATTCTGATATTACTCCTCCTGATACTGACGGCAGCCACGACGGTCAACGCCCAGTACCACACCTCCAACAAGAAGGCCATCCTGCAATTTGAGCAGGGCATCAGCAAATACCGCGCACAGCAGTTTGACGCGGCGACGGAACTTGCGGACAAGGCCATCAAACTCGACCCAAATTTTGTGGAGGCATATTGGCTGCTTGCCGACATCGCCGCCACGCTCAAACGTTACGACGAGGAAATCGTCGCGCTCAACAAGGTGCTTACAATCATGCCCGACGACCCTACAACGCTCCTCGGCATCGGCGACGCATATTTTGACAAGTACGACAACGAGAACGCGCTCGTATATTACAACAAACTCAAAACCCTCGACCGCGCCGTGGACGAAAAACAACGTCAACGCGCCGAAAAAAACACCGCCCTCGCCGAATTTCGCATCAACGCCATGGCACACCCCGTTGACTACAACCCGCGCAACCTCGGCGGCAAGGTTAACACCGAGTACAACGACTATTTTCCCTCGCTGTCCGCCGACGGCAACACCCTTGTATATACCATCGAACTACCCCAAACCGCCCAAAACCCGCACCTGCCAAACACTCAGGAAGACATCTTCATAAGCCGCCGCGTGGACGAAGGCCCGTGGCAACAGGCGCGGTCTATCGGCGCAACCATCAACACCCGAAACAACGAAGGCGCGCCCTTCCTCTCCGCCGACGGCAAGATTTTGTTATTTACGAGTTGCACCTGCCCCGACGGTTTGATTAGGTGTTGCGACATTTATTATTCTTATTATAAGGACGGCGAATTTACCTACGCACGCGCATTGCCCGCACCTGTCAACACGGGCGCATGGGAGTCGCAGCCGTCTTTTTCCGCCGACAACAAGACGTTATTTTTTGTAAGCAACCGCAAAGGTGGATATGGTGGCAAAGATATATGGTACAGCGAGTTGACGGGCGACGGACGATGGAGCGAACCCAAAAACTGCGGCGAAAACGTCAACACCCCCGACGACGAGATGAGTCCTTTCATCCACGCCGACAACAAGACCCTATATTTCTCCTCCAACGGACATCCCGGCATGGGCGGACACGACCTCTTTGTGTCGCACCTCCAAGAAGACGGCACGTGGGGCAAACCTATCAACCTCGGCTACCCAATCAACACCAAGGACAATGAGACGAGGCTTGCTGTGTCGGTGTTTGGCAACACTGCCATCATCTCCTCCGACCGCCACGAAAACACAAAACTCGACCTTTACGAAATCAACCTTCCCAAACCCGTGCAACCTCATCGCACGTTGCTCGTGTATGGCGTTGTGAAAGACAACAAGACCAACGCCCCCTTGAAATCCGACTTCGAGTTGGTGAACCTTGCCGACGGTGAAACTGTTCAAAAAGCCACCACCGCGCCCGAGGCAATCAACATCATGCTTTATCTCCCCGAAGGCAACGACTACGCCCTCAACGTCCGCGCCGACGGCTACCTGATGAACTCGATGAATTTTAGCCTCAAAAACATTCCCGATTCGGTAACGAAAAAATACATCGAGATAGGTCTCGACAAGCCCACGGTCGGCAACACCGTTACCCTCCAAAACGTATTCTTCGACACCGACAAATACGACCTCAAGCCCGAATCTTTCTACGAACTCAACAAACTCGTTGACTTCCTCAAAAATAACCCCACCCTCCGCATCGAACTTGGCGGCCACACCGACAACGCCGGCAAGGAGCCGCACAACTTGGAACTCAGCCAAAACCGTGCGATGGCGATAGTTAAATACTTGGTATCCAAAGGCATCGACAACTCCCGCCTTACCGCCAAAGGCTACGGCTCGTCTAAACCCTGCGTGCCAAACGACAGCAAGGAAAACATGGCGAAGAATCGTAGGACGGAGTTCAAGATAATCGAGTAAAAAATTTTTTTCGCGCCATTCATTGTTTTTTCTCCCCGTTTTGACTATATTTGCAGCAAAAACACTTTTGCAACCATGACGGGCTTAATCAGAATACTAACGGCACTGGCAATAATATTCTACGCCGCCACGATCGACTCCTTCGGGCAGGGATTGTCCCAAGGGGGGGCGGACGTGGTGTCGATGCCCGCCAACGCCGCCGGTCAAAACATCGCAGAAAACGATTCGGTTCTCTCTTGCATGGAGCAACGCCTCCAATACTACCGCGACAAATCGCGCCTTACCGACGACGAAAAGGCAGCCTACTCCACCATTTGCAACGACCTCGCAATCATCCACCGCCAACACGACCGCCTCGCCATCGCCGAGCAGTTTTACGAAACGGCTTACCATCTGCGCAAGTCGCTCGCCGAAAAATCAGACCGCTACCTGCCATTGTGGGCAGACATCCTGAACAACTACGGGCTTTATTTCATCGACATCGACGACTGCGACCTCGCCATCTATTACCTCTCCAAAGCGTTGGAAATAAGGCTCGGCGACTCCTGCACCGCGCCAAACATCGTAGCCGACAATTACGACAACCTCGCATACGCTTTTTACAAGGCTAAACAACCCATCGATGCCGCCTCCAACTACGAAAAGTCGCGCACCATACGCCGCCAACTCGTATTAAGCAGCGGCTCGCCAGACCGTTACATCGCCGACTACATATCCACGATGCAAAACCTCGCCGCGCTCTACAAGCAAAACAACCATGCCATCGACGCGCTCGCCGCAATGATAGAACTCCGCGAAACCCTATCGCAACTGCACGCCAACTCGCCGTCGGATTACCTGGACGAACTTGCCAACGCCAAGCACAACACCGCGCTCCTCTACGGAATGCTCAACCAAAAGGCGCAGGCGGCAGACGCAATGAACCTCGCCATCAAGGACTACAACGTCCTCGCATTGCAAGACCGCGACAAATACCTGCCGGAAGTGGCGGCATCGCTCAACCAAGCCGCCAACTATTACGCAGACCTCGGCGACTACACAAACGCCGAAAAATATTACAAGAAAGCACTCGACATCAATACGGCACTTTTTGCAGAACACCTCATCGAGCCGTCTGACGTGGCGGGCAACATGAACAACCTCGGTCGCCTATACTACGACCAATCCAAAATGGAGGAGGCCAAAAGTTGCTACATTAAGGCACGGAAAATCTTTGAGGACATAGACCCCACAGACATCAAGGCGGTGCTCAACAAGGCTATGACCAACATCAACATCGTGATGTACTACATCTACGAGAGAAACAGCGGCATCGCCAACGACGACTACCAAAATTGCAGCAAGTACCTCAAGGAAACCATCGAGAGCCTGAGACCGTTTCTGTTTAACACCAGCGCGGTGTATTACAGCGACTACGCCCAGAAACTGCTCAAAACCATAATCAAATAGCCAAACGACATGATATTAGACGACGAAATATTAGAGTACAGCCAAAGCATCGAGAAACTCCAACGCGAAAACTCCGCGCTCAAACGCCTGCTGCGGAGGTACACCCTTTTTGGCGACAACAACCCGCTGGACAACCTCCACGACTGCGACATCACGGCACAGTTGAGCGAAGTGGAAAACATGACCACCACGCTGTTCAACACGCTTCTGGTGCCGGCATTTGCGGGCGAACTGATTACCGACGAAAAACAATACCCCATCGACTTCGTGTACACGAGGGCCAACATGCGTTTTGCAGACTTTTTCCACCTCGAGCCAAAGGACATCATCGGCAAAACAAACTCCGCATTGTCGCTCTTGAAATCGGAACAGTGGCTGTCCACCATCGCCATCACCTCCAAAACACTCGACACCAAAGAGATACTGATTACGGAGGGCGACAAGGTGTTCAACGCCAACATAGTCAGTTTCAAACATTCGTCGTTCATAGCGCACTTCATCATTGCCGACAGCAAAGAAAAAACCGACGTGCCACAGTACCCCGACCTCGTCTCCATGATGGACAGCCGCCTGATAACGGCACGGCGCGAACTCTCCGAAAGCGAAAACCGCTACAAATCATTGTTCAACGGAATCTCGCAGCCCATTATCGTAGTGGACGAGGAAGGCAACATCATCCTGCTCAACTCCTCGGCTGTGGAACTTTTTGAGGAGGACGACAAGACGCTGATGGCAAGCGACAAGCACGAAGTGCCGGCGCAAAAACTCATCGACATGGAGTATGTGCGCCAAGTGTTTAAGACCGGCGAACCCATCTCGCGCCGGGTGCAGTTGCACATTAACGACAGAGACCGCTGGTACCAATGCCGCCTGCAACTTGTCAACGACCTCTTTGGCGAAAAAGTGGTGCAGATAATCTCAAACGACATCACCGAACTAAAACACTATCAGGCGGAGTTGATAGAGGAGAAACAACGCGCCGAGGAGTCAAACAACCTCAAAACCATATTCCTCGCCAACATCGCCCACGAAACCCGCACCCCCGCCAACATGATTTGCGGCCTTGCGCAGATGATGCAGAGCGGCCTCAACCAGGACAAGCACCCCGAATACCTCACGCAGATATACAGCAACTGCAAAAAGTTGCTGGACATCATCGACGACATCGTGGAACTCTCAAAAATAGAGAGCGGGCAGATAAAAATAAGGCACGAAATATGCAGCATCAATAGCATAGTGGAGGAGGCGTTTGCAAGCCTCAACGATGCCATTGCCGACACTGGCAAACCCATCAAGGCATTGCACACCGAATCGATAGACGAATACAAGTCGCTGATATACGCCGACAACCAATACATAAGCCAAGTGTTTAGGAAACTCATCTCCAACGCCGTTACCTTCACGCAGCGGGGCGAGATAGAGATTGGCGCGCAGATAGACGGCGGCAAGATAAGGTTCTTCGTGCGCGACACCGGCATAGGCATACCGCACGACAGGCTCAAAACCATTTTTGAGCGTTTCCGCCAAGGCGACGAAGGCGCGAGCCGGCGGTACGGCGGCAACGGTCTGGGTCTCGCCATATCCAACGAACTTGTCCATTGCATGGGCGGCTCCATACAGGTGGAAAGCGTGGAAGGCCGCGGCTCCACATTCAGTTTTACAATACAATACATCCGCGCAGGGGTGTAGGGGCGTTGCTTAGCAACGTTCCCCGACTACAAAACATACAAAACGATTATGTACAGGAAAATACGACATATCATCACCGCATTGCTGACGGCAATCCTGATTGCCACCGGCGGCATCGGCACGGCGCAGACCGACAACTCCCAGTTCCGTGAACTCATCGACAAATGCACCGACACCCTCGAAGCCGAACCCTACATCGCCCTCGAATACGCCGCCCAAGCCCGTCAGATGGCAGAATCGTCAGGCGACAGCATCGACATAGCCACAGCATACTCCACCCTCGGCAAATGTTACTACCAGACAAGGGTGTATTATCTTGCCATGAACCTGATGTTCAAGGCGTTTGAAATCAACTCCCTGCTCGACCGCCAGGAGCCTGTCGCCGAATGTCTTGTGGACATCGCCAAGACGTATTGCCAGCAGGAGGTTTACGACATGGGCGAGGAATACTGCATGAAGGCCATCGCCATTTGCGACAATTACAACCTGCCAAAAATAAAGGCGGACGCCCTCGCCACCCTCGCCCGCATCAACATTACCACCAACGAGGATCTGGCGATACCAAACATCGCCAAGGCCAAGCACCTGTACGATTCGCTCGGCCTCGACAACGAATCTGCCGAAATCAACATCCACCTCGCGATGGCTTATTCAAAACTCGACGAGCCAGACACCGCCATCAACATCCTTGAAAACAACCTCAAACTATACGCCACCGCCAACAACAAACGCGCCATCGCCCGCACGTACTTCGCCTTTGGCAACACCTACGAGGTACTCGACGAGCACGACAAGGCCGAATCGTCGTACAACACGGCATTGCTGCGGTTTTACAAATGCGCAATGCTCCACGACGCGCTGCTCTGCCGCATCAGGCTCGCCCGCCTGCAATACAAAAGCAAAAAATACAACGAAGCCCTCGAAAACGCCACCAAAGCGTTGGAAGAAGCCCAGACAGAGGAACTGACGCACGGCACAGAAGAAATCATCATCAAGCACAACGCCTGCGAAATCATCTACCACGTACACCAGAAACTCGGCAACAACGACCTCGCGCTCAAATACTGCGAGCGTTTTGCGCAGACCGGCGACAGCGTGTATATTCTCAAAAAACAGGAGCAATTCTCTGAATTTCAGGTGAGTATGGAGAGCCAGCGGTTGCAGAAGGAAATAGAAATGCTGCAAGTGAACTCCGAGAGGGAAAAACTCCTCATCGAGAAGAAACAGAGCAACCGCAACATCACGCTACTCGCCATCATCATCGCGCTCGTAATAGCCGTGGTAATCATCTACTATTTCCGTTACAAGGAAAAAGCCCGCCACAACGCCGACCTCTCCCTCTCCAACAGCCGCATGGAGCAGGAAATCAAGGAACGCAAGATAGCCGAGACCGAACTCCGAAATTCGGAGGAGAAATACCGCCTCCTGTTCCGCAAGACGCCTGTGGGCATCGTGCAGTTTAACGACAAGCACATCATCACCGCCGTCAACGAAAGGTTCATACAGATTTTTGGGCTCAAAAGCAAGAGCATCATCGGGCAGGACATCTACACCGTGATCCCCCAAAAACAGTTTGAAATCATCGAGACGAGCAGCACCAAGGACAAAGACCAGATTTCCAAAACGGAACTCAAAGTCAACACGCCAAACGGCGAAGTGTTTGCCTCGGTGTCGTACAAGTCGTACATAGACAACACCGGCACCAACTACGAGAAAGGCGGCATCCTCATCATCGAAGACATCACCGAGCGCAAGGCTGCCGAGGCACAACTCGCCGCCTACAATTCTGTCTCCAACAACATCGTCGAGATGATGCCCGAATCCATCTTCCTGCTCGACAGCAAGGCCAACTACATATTTGCGCGCATCCCCAACCAGGACATCAAGGTACAAACCACTTACCTCGGCAAAAACATGAGGGAAGTGCTTGCGCCGGACGTTTTGCTGCCGTTCCTTGTAGCCTTCAACACCGTAAGGAAGACCGGCGAGCCGCAGTTTGCCGAATACGAGGTGGAAGGCGAAGACCCCAGCCAAAACACTTGCAACGAGGCACGGTTTACGCGCTGCGACGAAGACAAAGTGCTTGTGGTGGTAAGGGACATTTCGCGTCAAAAACAAGCCGAGACAAAACTCCGCCTCGCCAAGCGCACCGCCGAATCGGGCAGCAAGGCCAAAAACGAGTTTATACTCGGCATCACGTCCGAATTGAAATCGCCCATCGAAACCATCCTCTACAACTGCGAACAAATCACGCCCGACGTGAAAGGCTCGGAAGCCTCCAACAAACTCAAAGAGGCTCTTAACTCGGCGTTGTTTGTAAACGAAACATTCAAAGACCTCCTGAAACTCACCGAAGTAGAGGCGGTAAAACAGACCTACACCAAGGCTGTAAACCCGCTGATGGTTGCCAAGGACGTGTTCGACATTTTCAAGAGCCGTGCAGAAGACAAGAACCTCAAATACAAGTTTGAAACCAGTTCCGGCGTGCCGTCATCGTTGCAGTTGGACGAAATTCGTCTGCGCCAAATACTCTTTAACATTCTCTCCAACGGCATCAAATACACCGAGAGTGGCTCTGTAAAACTACGCATCACCACCAAGCAAAACGAAACCTCAGGGGCCTCCGACCTCGTTTTTGCCGTGGAGGACACCGGCATAGGACTTACCGGCGAGCAGATTGCCAACATGTTCAACGATGCCAACGTCAAAAAGGGCATGGTGCTTACCAAAAAGATGATAGATGCCATCGGCGCAACCATCGACATCAAGTCTGAACAGGGCAAGGGCAGCACCTTCACCATTATCATACCCAATGCGGTGAACTCGACGCAGGAAACCAAAGCCAAACAAGCCGCCGAAGCCGCAATCGCCGCCGAACCAAAGCACACGAGCCAACGCCGCAAAAATTCGGACGCAATGCGCGAGTATATTTCGGTGCTCAAAGACAAGATGATGCCGCAATACCACGACATGGAAAAACAAATTTCCTTCGAGGCGTTGGAGGCTTTTGTGGCGCAACTACGCGAACAGTCAGAACATTACAAGATAGAAAAAGGCATCGAACTCGCCGACGAACTCGCTGCCAACATCCGCAATTACGACATCCCAAACATCACCCGCAACATCCGCAAAATCGAGGCCTTCATCCAGACCAACATCAAGGATTTGCAGGGAGAATAAACCTACATACCCAATAACTAATTTTTTATTTTATTTACTAAACAATGAAAAGACAAATTCTGACAGCAGCAGTATCAGCGATATTGCTCGCGGGCTGTCAAGGACAGCAAACACAGCAGCAGGACGAGCAGACCTGTTGCAAAAAGGCAGAAAGCCCCGTTCTCACCATCGAGGGCGGACAAGTGAAAGGCGTTCCCACCGAGACCAAAGACGTATTCGTATTCCGTGGAATCCCCTACGCCGCGCCCCCAATCGGCGACCTCCGTTGGAAGGAACCGCAGCCCGTAGTGCCGTGGAAGGGCGTGAAGGTCTGCGACAGGTTTGGTCATCCGGGCTTTCAGACGGTACATTACCCCGGCGGCTACACCACAGAATGGGGCTACGGTGCAGAGTCGCCTTACAGCGAAGACTGCCTCTACCTCAATGTCTGGACACCCGCAGCAGGCAAGACCGATGCAAAACTCCCCGTCGCGCTGTGGATTCACGGCGGCGGCTACCGCGAAGGCTGGGGCTCTGAGCCGGAGTTTGACGCTCAGGCTTGGGCAGAGAAGGGCGTAATCCTCGTTTCCATCAACTACCGCCTTGGCGTGTTTGGCTTCCTCACACATCCTGACCTCTCCGCCGAAAGTCCGCACAAGGTTTCGGGCAACTACGGCATCCTCGACCAGATAGAATCCCTCAAATGGATCAAGAAAAACATTGCACAGTTTGGCGGCGATCCCAACAACGTGATGATTTTTGGACAGAGCGCGGGCGCAGGCAGCGTAAAGACCATCTGCGCGTCCCCCTTGTCAAAAGGTCTCTTCCACAAGGCTGTAATCATGTCGGGCGGCGGCATGACTGTTGCTCCTCCCAAGGGCGCGGCTGCCGATGCCAACATGCGCAGGATTTTCCCCGTGCTGACATTCGACGAAGCTCAGAAGCAAAACAAGACCGTGCTTGATTGGGCTGGTTACAACAACCTCGAAGAGATGCGCAAGGCGTCCACCGAGGTCATCTACACCATCGGCACCATCTACAACCGCGTCACCAAGAAGAACGCTTACATGACTGCTATGCCCATCGTTGACGGCTACTGCAATACCAAGAGTTTTGACGATGCTGCACAAGACGGCTCTCTCGCCGACGTTCCCTACATGATTGGCTACACCCTCGACGACCTCGGCGACATGGCTGACGGCATTGCCGCTTTCTGTCTCAACCGCGAAGAAAAGGGCAACAAGGCTTGGGCATACGAATTTGCCCGTCCTCTCCCCGACGATGGCTCTCATCCCGAAGACTACCTCCAAGGCGCATTCCACTCGTCTGACTTATGGTATGTATTCAAATCGTTGCAACACTGCTGGCGTCCATGGGCGCAGGGCGACTGGGATCTCTCTGAAAAGATGCTCACCGCCTGGACCAATTTCGCCAAGTACAACAACCCCAACGGCGCACAAGACGGCGCATGGAAGCCCTACACCAAGGACAACGCCAAGTTCCAACTCTTTAAGCTCAACGACCAAGACAAGGAAGCCTCCGAAATGGGCGACCCGATAAAGTCAACC
>JAEEGL016640989.1_pt1 | contig 11736 bp, 8 predicted proteins | sample 9134231 | NCBI WGS metagenome assembly JAEEGL01 (sample SAMN16246548, study PRJNA631951) | gut metagenome | biome: gut microbiome; feature: rumen; material: fiber-attached | host: Bos | place: Iran: Karaj | collected 2018-10
TATCTAAGAAGAAAAGCATTAAATCATATTAATAATCTTATCTTTAAAATTACATCTAATATTAAAGATCAAACAGGATTTATCTATGATGAAACAGGTTTTACTGCTTTATCTAATTATCATTATGAAGGTAGAGAAATAGTATTTGATGTTAATAGAGTATTACGTAATGATGATAAATTTGTTGTTGATGAATCACCTAAAGAAAAAGAAATTGAATTCTATACTGAATATAAATCAGTCTTGGATCGTTTAGGTAAACTTGAACACAAAAGAAATGGTTTATTACCAACACCTAATGATAAAATTGTTACTTTCGGTGGAGAAACTCAAAAAAGTATTCTAGAAGGTATTAAAAAGAATCAAGGTTATTACAGATTATATATTAATATGAAAGCTGATTCTTTCATTAAAACATATGGCCAAGAAGGTATATTTAAATTAGTTAACTTATTAAATACTTTATCTAGTTATAATGATATTGAATCATTAACTGAGTATATTAAATCTTTAAATATGCCATATGATGAAGCACAAGAATTATTAACATGGGCTGCTTTATATGATATAAGAGCAGAAAGAATCTTAGATAGTATTACGAGAGAAAGAATGACTAGTTATTTATATGAACATGGAGAATATCCATTTAGTGAAGATTTAGTTAATCAAGATTATAATAATCAAGATAATATAAGAAGAAGATAAAAAGAATCTAAAAGATTCTTTTTTCTTATGTTATAATATGTATGAAGGATGGTTAATATTATGCTTGAAGAATATTTAAAAACAAACAACTATGAATATGAACTAGAGGCATCCCTAAAGAAATATAATACTTATCGTATTGATGCTAAAGTAAAATATTTAGTATTTCCTCAATCTAAAGAAGAATTAATAAATATTATTAAAGAAGCTAAAAAGAATAATATTGAATTTACTATTATAGGTGGTGGTTCTAATATTATATTTGCTAAAGAATATTATGATCGTTTATTTATTAATTTATCTAAACTAAATAATATTGAACTAAAAGATAATACTTTAATCGTAGATGCAGGTGTACCTACGATAAAAGCCGCTAATTATGCTATTGATAATAGTAAAGATGGATTAGTATTTGCTACAGGTATTCCTGGTACAATTGGTGGTGCTGCGGTAGTTAATGCCGGTTGTTATGGTAGTTCTATGTCTGAAGTAGTTCAAAGTGTAACTATTCTTACCGAAGATTATCAAATCAAAGAATTAACTAATGAAGAATTACATTATGAATATCGTAATTCTATTCTTAAGAATACTAAAAATATCGTTCTTGAAGTTAAAATTAATTTAACTGATGGTAATAAAGAAGAAATGACTACTTTAAAAGAAGAACGAAGAGAAAAACGTGTAGCTTCTCAACCATTAGATAAACCAAGTGCTGGTAGTGCTTTCCGTAATCCTGAAGGTAACTATGCTGGTAAATTAATCGAAGATGCTGGCCTAAAAGGATTTAAAGTAAATGATGCTGAAGTATCTACTAAACATGCTAATTTCATTATTAATAATGGTAATGCTACCGGAAAAGATATATTAGATTTAATAAATATAATTCAAACTAAAGTTAAAGAGACATCAGGTATTGATTTATATCTTGAACAATTAGTAATTGACTAATATGATATAATAATATATGGAGGACTAACTATGAAACGCATAAAGAAATTATTAGCTATATTAATTATATTATCAACAACCTTTATTCTTACTGGTTGTGGAAATAAAAAAGTAATAACTGTTGAAAAATTTACTGAATATATGAAAGGTAAAGATTTTGAAACAACAGATATTATTAAAAATTTAGGATATGAAGTAACTGGTGTTAACAGTTCTATATTTGCCGAAAATAAACGTGAAGAATCAGTTATTACGTATATGATATTTAATAGTGAAGAAATAGCTCAAGACTATTATAATCAAACAACAACGGAATTAGATGAAGATGCTGAACAACGTTATGATGCTGATGTTGATAAATTCGAAACAAAACGCATTGATGGCTCAAATTATAAGAAGTACATACAAAATACTGCATTTGGTCAAAAAGTTGTCTCATTAGTCGGAAATACAGTTATGCAAGGTGAAACAACTGGTAATAAAAAACTATTATCTAATCATTTTGTAGATTTAGGATATTAATATAAAAAGGAAGTGTTATTATGAAATATTTTTGCGTAGGTATTAAAGGAAGTGGAATGTCCACTTTAGCAAGTATCTTAAGTGATTTAGGAAATGAAGTAGCTGGTTATGATGATAACCAAAAACATGCCTATACTCAAGATGGTCTAGAGGAAAGAGGAATAAATATCTATTACAATCAAGATCATCCAATTGATCCTGATACTATAGTTACTTATTCTAAAGCTTTTAGCAATGATCATCCAGAAATAAAAATGTTAAGAGAAAAAGGTTTAGAATTTGTTGAATATAATGAATTATTAGGTAAACTAACAAGTATGTTTAATACGGTATGTGTATCTGGTACTCATGGTAAAACAACAACGTCTTTAATGTTAAGTGGTATTATGAATAATACTATTGGAACTAATTACTTTGTTGGTGATGGTTCAGGACACGCTACTAAAGAAAATGAACATTTTGTTATTGAATCATGTGAATATATGAAACATTTCTTAGCATATCATCCAACTGTAACTATTATTACTAATATTGAACTAGAACATGTTGAATGTTATAACGGAATCGAAGATATCCGTAATACTTTCCAAACTCTAGCTAACAGAGGTAAAGAAGTTATAGCTTGTGGTGATGATGAAAACATTCGTTTATTAAATTTAACACCAAATGTCACATATTATGGCTTTGGTGAAAATAATGATGTTCGTGCTATTAACATTGAAATGGGTTCATTTGGTTCTACATACGATGTTATTTATAAAGGAGAAAATTTAGGTAAATTTCATATTCCTCTAACTGGAAAACACATGATTTTAAATTCTCTTGCTGCTATATCTACAAGTTTATATTATGGAATTGATCTTGAACATATTAAAGATAACTTAAGTAATTTCCAAAGTCCTAAAAGAAGATTCAAAGAATCATTTGTTGGCGATAATGTAGTTATTGATGATTATGCTCATCATCCAACTGAATTAAAAGTAACTATTGAAGCAGCTCGTGCTAAATACCCAGATAAACAAATTATAGCTATCTTTAAACCAAATACATATTCACGTACTGAAGCTCTTGAAGATGGCTTTGTCGAAGCATTATCTACTGCTGATGTTACCTATTTAACACCAATAGATTGTAATAGAGAAAAACAAAGCGATTATCCAAATGTATCAAGTGATAATATTGTTAATCGTATTCCTGGTGCTAAACTAATCGAAGATACTAATACTCAAGAATTATTACCATATGATAATGCTTGTATCTTATTTATGAGTTGTGCCAATATTTATAGTATGAAAGATAAATACATTGCTGAAAAAGAAGCAACAATAAATAAAACAAAGACAATATAAAACGACGACAAACGCTCGCCGTTTTTAATTGTATATATAAGAAAGTATGATATAATTAGGGATGTAAGGTGATTATATGAAGAAATTAGGTTTTATTCTAGTATTAGTCGTAGTAGCAGCTCTTGTTGGTGCTGGTATTTACCTAATTAAACTAGATTCTCATAGAGATGAAAAAGGTAACGTTGTTATTCCTAAAAAAACTAAAACAACAACTACCACTAATCCAAGAGATAATATCGTTAAATTTGAATCAAATAAAGAAATATATTATTTAGCCGAAGGTGGAAAACAAAATGCTATATTCACTTTAGAAACTAAAGATGGAACTATGACTGTCGATTATAAAATCGAAGATGAAACAATCGCTAAAGTAGATGAAAATGGTAAAATAACAGGTATTAAAGATGGTGAAACTACTTTAACAATCACTGCTTATACTGAAGAAATACAACAAAAGGTTAAAGTATCTAATTTAATAGTTACTATGCCTAAAACACCAGATGTTAAAAAACCATTATTATATTGTTCATCAGGTAAGGCTGGTGAAAAGAAAGTATGTATGAAATATACTGCTGAACAAAATAAATTACTAGATGAAATATTATTAGATCGTGTAAATACTGCCGGTGAAGGAACTAGAGCAGGGGCTGCTGCAGCAGCAAGATTCATGGCTCTAGAATTCCCATATCGTGTTCCATACTTTAGTGAAAATGGAAGATTAAGTAAAGAAATTAAAAATGATAAGAATAATTACGTTGATGGTGAAGGAAGATATTACCATAGAGGTTTATATTTAAATGTTGATTATAAGAAACCTGAACTAGATCCAAAAGGAATTAAATATGGTCCAAAAGCTTGGGGACAATTATTACATTCTGTACCAAGTTCTGGTCAAAGACCAAACGGTTTAGACTGTAGTGGATTTATCACATGGATAATTAAAAATGGTGGATCAGAAAGTCAAGATAGAGGTGCTGGTATTCATGCCAATGTTGATGATATGACTGACTTAGGTCCAAAAACAAAACTATCTGAAGAAGTACCTAAAAAGAATTTAAAAGTCGGTGATTTATTATCTGGTTCAACAATCAGTGGAACACCAAGTAATGGTGGACACATTGCCTTTGTAGCTGGTGTAACTGATACTTATGTTTATGTTGCTGAATCATTATGGAGTGGTACTGGTTATTTCGGTGCTATCATCAGAACATATAAATGGGAAGACTTACAAAAATCAACTAAAGGTGTCGGTGGAAGATTCTATTGGCGTATTAATTTAGATGATTTCTACCAAGGTGATGGTAATTTAACTAACTATTGGATAGATGATAACGGCGACCCAATATTCTAAGGAGAGTAAGAATGAAAAGGTTTGACATAGGTGCAAGTATAAATAAAATATTAGAGGATTTTAATAATATCGATTATGAAGATACTCTTAAAGTACTTGAATGGTTTTATGCTAATAAGTTATTTCGTACAATGTACGAAAAAGATACTATTAAAGATCATATCTTAACTTCATTAAATTATATATATAATATTGATAATAAAAAACATAAAGAATTATTTGATAAAATATATGGTAATAAAAAACTAAGTAAAGATGATGAAAAATATTTATTACAAGAAGTATTAAATGATATCGAAGAATATGATCAAATAAAACCAGCAACATATAAATTATTAGAAACATATATTGAATTAAATGATTTATATTTTGCTAATGATTTAATGCATGAAAGATTAGAAGCTAATCAACATAATAAAGCTATATTACGTGGATACTATAATGGTGAACGAATCGAAGTAGATGATGTTATATCTAACTATGTTCCATATACATCTGTAACTCTAGGTTCCGTTGTATATCCTTTCTTAGATCGTAATATTGCTGTTACAGAAATTATTTCTTCGACAGGTGAAATGTTATATCAAAATTTATTTGTTCCAATGAACTATAATATGGAAGATGAAAGAGATATTGAAAAACTAAGAAGAAAGAAATTCGGTTTAGAAAGAGAAAAAAAAGTATAATTATTTATACTTTTTTTATGTTATAATAAACACGTAGTGCCGATTTAGCACAGTGGTAGTGCAACGCCCTCGTAACGCGTAGGTCATTGGTTCAAATCCGATAATCGGCACCATTCAGTCATAAAAAAAGAGATTATTTAATCTCTTTTGTTTTGTTATAAAGTACAATTCCTGTACAAGCTCTAAATACAAGCATTGCTATAGTTGCTAATAAAGATAATAAAATTAATAATAAATTACGTATATTAAGTCCATATGCAACTATATCACATATAATTGAACCAATTTCTAATAGTAAGACAACACATAATGCTACACCACCAATTATTGTAAATAATTTAAATGGTAATTTCTTATTAGATAATAATCCAATAACATTAATACCTAAAGCAGCCATTGTTACAATATTAGCAAGATTCATAAATATATATATTATTTCTTCGATTAAATACCATCTACTTATTGTTTTATTATATTTAATTATAAATGATATTATATTTCCAATACTACCAATTGATTGGAAAAGCATAAGACCTAAAGCAATAGCTAATAATACATTCATTAACTTATCATTATTATCATTCTTTTTCTTTAATTGATATATTAAGTAAAATGCTACAAATCCATAAAGAATAAGTAATCTAACATCAGAAACTAATGTGTCAAATACTGTTTTAAAAGTTAAAAATCTTCCTACTCCTACAAAATTAACAATATTCATTATTAAATGTAATACAAAATATACTCCTATTGCAACTACTCCTGCTATGACTGCTGGTTTCTTTAATTTTTCTAATTTCATATAAAAGCTCCTTTCAAGAAAAGTATACTAAAAAATAACTAAAAAATCTATAATCAATATATAAATAATATGCTATAATTAAAAAAGTGATGGGTATGAAAAAAATATTAAAAGGAATAGGCAAAGTACTAAGTTTTGTACTAATATTTGTCATCGTAGTTTTCTTAACACTATGTGGTACATTTATGATGATAGTTAATGGACCAAGTGAAGCTGCTAGAGACATGTTTGTTACAACTTTCTTAGAAACAGGCCAAATGAAGTTTGTTGTTAAATTATTTGTTAAAGATGAAGTTGTTCAACAAATAATAAATAAAAATTCTATGGAAGAATTTGATGTTGAAATGGACGATAATCTTATTCAAGTAGATAAAACAACCCCAACGGATGAAATTACGATTGAAAGTGTAACGGGTAATACTTTCTTTGCTCGTTTAATAACTATTAGAGATCCATCTCGTGTAAAAATCGCTACAACTAGTAAAAATGGTAAATGGGGTGAGTATGGTAAAACCCTAGAAACCATTGTTAAAGATTATAAAGCTTTAGGTGGCGTAAATGGTGGATTATATTACTCAGTAGGTAATAAAGGTGGTAAACCAATGGGTTTAGTAGTAGAAAACAAAAAAATACTATGGAATGACCCAGATGGTATAAATGGATTATATTTAATTGGCTTTAACGAGAATAACGTTTTAAAAATAATTGATTTAACTGGTAAAGATAAAGATCAAATAGCTGAATTAGTAACAACTGAAAAAATAAGAGATGCTATTACTTTCCAAGATGAAACTAATGGTTCAAATGCTCACTTTGTTAAGCTAATTATTAATGGCGAAGAAAGAGATTTAAAAGGAACTGGTAGTGGTGTTCATCCACGTACTGTTATTGGTCAAAAAGCTGATGGTTCAGTTCTGATTCTTGTAACTGATGGAAGAGGAGCTAATGGCCATCTTGGAGCAACAGCTTCTGATCTTATTCGTGTTATGAAAGAATATGGAGCTGTTAATGCTGCTAATATAGATGGTGGTTCATCATCAAGTATGTATTATGATGGCAAATATGAAATGACATCTGTAACATTAGGTTTAAAAAATTCGTCATGGAGACTACCAACAGCCTTCATCATAGAAAAGAGGTAGAATCATGGCAAAGAATAAAAAACATAAAAAGTCTATATATAAAAGATTATTATTAATATATACAGTTATTCTTATCTTAATTGGTTTATTATTTTTAAATCATGTTCATGGTAGTTTATTATTATATGATAAATATGAATTAGATAATTTTATTAAAAATAATTTACAAGATGGCTCTATAGCTAAATATTATAATAGTGATTTTGAAGCTAATAAATTAGAAAAAAATGATGTTAATAATAAAGCTGTTGCAGCTATATTAAAGCAAGACAATATTAAAGCAAAAAGAAAAAGTGAAACAGATAATAAAGCTGAATACGAAATATATCGTGATAAACAATTAATAGCTAATGTTTCACTATCAGCAACTAAATCATATAAAAGAATATTTATTTTAACTATTAAAGAATGGAAAATAGATAAAGTATCATTTGATTTTAAAGATGGTTTTTATCAATATAAAATTGATATTCCATTTACTCATAATTTATATGTTAATGATGTTTTAGTAGATGATTATGAGACAACTAATATCAAAGCATTAGATCGTGTAATATTATATGATCAAAATGTTGGTCGTAAAGTCTTTAAACTAAATAATTTCTTAAATGAACCAAAAATAGAAATAAAAGATAAAGATGGTAATCTAGTTGAATATGATAAAACTAAAAAAGATATTGTAATTGAAAATGAATTTCCTAAAGTTGCTTATAAAGATTTAAAACTAAAAGGGGAAATTGATGTAATGCAATTTGCTAAAAATTGGAGTTTATTCTTAACTAATAACTTAGGAGGTTCACGTAATGGTTTAGTTAAATTCTTACCATATTTAATAACTGATTCATATATGTATTCAATTGCTGCTAGATGGGCAAAAGGACCAGAAATATATGATAATCCACCTCATAAAGTAACTGGTTTTACTAATGATGAAGTTGTATCATGTACAGTATATAGTGAAGATTCTTTCTCTTGTGAAATCAAACTGGAAAAGAATATTGTATTAACTAAAACTGGTGCTAAACGTGTTGATAAAATGCATGAAAATTTATTCTTCACGTTCTATGCTGGTGGTTATAAATTGACTGATATGCAATCTATGTAACCCAATGTGTCTACTTTACATTTATATAATTAAAATAAGAATAAATTAATCGTAAACAATTCATTAATTTGAATTGTTTTTTTATTTATTTTTGCTAATTTATTGACTCAATTTCTTATAAATAGTATATTATTAATAGAATAGGTGAGGATAGATGAAAAGAAAGAGATATTTAATTTTTACTATGCTTTTTGTAACACTATTAACGGCTATAGTGTACATTAGGCATATTCCAAATTCCGTTTCTGATAACGTATTCAAAGACAGTGTAACATATACTGACTCTGATAATGATGGTACTATCAATAAAGGTGATATCATCAAAATCGGTGATGAAGAATTCTATGTATACACTCGTGACGCAGGAAGAATTGATGGAATTGATGATGTTTGGCTATTCGCTAAATATAATCTAGATATTACTAATGTCGAAGATGTTTCACAAAATTCATCTTTAACTGGTGCTCAAAATAGTGCTAGTACAAAAGTAATATCTACAACTGCAACAGGTACTCATGCTCAAACAACAAATATCTATACTACAGATAATAATCTTAATTTAGATGATGTTTTGAACCATGAACCTGAACAAGCGTCTAAGTATTTTGAAGCTTATAGAATGAAATTACAAGATCTTCTTAAAGCTACTACTTCAGATTCTGTATTATTGCACGTTGAACCACCACAAAAGTTCCATTTAACTAACTTTGGTTGTGTAGTTAAAGGTGGATGTGATGGTGAAGCAGCTCCAGGATGGATGTATACAACTACATATTGGACTGGTGATGCTGCTGAAGGAACAAATATGGTTTATGCTGTTGTTGAAGACAATTCAGCATTTGCTACATATGCTTACAATACTAATATCGGTTTAAGACCATTAGTAATTGTAGAAACTCGTGATTTATTAAAACAACCAGTTGTTGTTAGATTCCATAACAACAATTCTGCAGCTACTTCTGTAGAACCTGCTAACCAAAATCACTGGACAGGTGATAAAGTTACTCCAGTTCCAGATGCTGTTGCTCCTGGATATTATTTCCAAGGATGGTATACTGCTGCAGAAAATGTTGGATATGAATGGAATTTTGAACTAGGAACTTTAACAGGAGACTTAGACTTATATGCTCGTTGGGTTCCAGCAGTAACAATTACATACAATCCACTAGATTGTGGTACAATGACAACAACATCTCAAACGCTTCCACAAGGAGGATATGCTGATGAAGTAGCCGTACAATTAGCACAAGATAAAAACTTCTTGGGATGGTTTATGGACGAAGGTTTAACACAACCATTTGTTTTTGACCAAGAGCCAATTTATAGTAATATGACTGTATATGCAAAATGTTCTACAGTTTCAACTGTTAGATGGACTATGACATATCACATGAATGATCATGGTACACAAGTTCCACCTGAATCAGTTGAAGACGGAACACAAGCAACTAGACCAGCAAATCCAACAGATCCAAATTATGCATTTGTTGGCTGGTATACAGATAATACATTTGAAACTCTATTTAACTTCGCTCATGTATTCCATGAGAATAACGAAGCTTATGCTAAATGGATTGAAACTGTAACATTAGATTTCGATAATCGTGGACATGGTGATCCAGTAGATGATCAAACTGATGCTAAAGGTTTCTGGCCATTCAATCCAGGTGGACCTGCTAACGCAGATGCAACATTCTTATTCTGGTCAAAAGAACCAGGTAATTGTGATGACATTGCTGAAGATTCATATGACTTCAATGGACCAGTAAATGTTAATACTACAGTATATGCATGCTGGGATGAATCAACACAACCACCAATTCAATATACAGTAACATTCGTAATGCACGATCATGGAACACAAGTTCCACAACAAGTTAAGAATCCAGGAGAACTTGCAACAAATCCAAATACTCCAAATGATGGAAATTGGAAGTTTGAAGGATGGTACTTAACATACGATAGTACAACTCAAACATATTCTGATCCATATGATTGGGATACACCAGTAAATAGTAATATTACATTACATGCAAAATGGACTCCTATAACTTATACAGTAACATTCGTAATGCATGAACATGGAACACAAGTTCCACAACAAGTTAAGAATCCGGGAGAACTTGCAACAGATCCAAATACTCCAAATGATGGAAACTGGACATTCGAAGGATGGTACTTAGAATACAATGAACAAACTCAAGAATATTCAAGTCCTTATGACTTTAGTACACCAGTAAATAGTAATATTACATTACATGCAAAATGGACGCCAATTCAATATACAGTAACATTCGTAATGCATGAACATGGAACACAAGTTCCACAACAAGTTAAGAATCCAGGAGAACTTGCAACAGATCCAAATACTCCAAATGATGGAAATTGGACTTTTGAAGGATGGTACTTAACATATAACGAACAAACTGGTGAATATTCAAATCCATATGATTTTAGTACACCAGTAAATAGTAATATTACATTACATGCAAAATGGACTGAGGTAACACAACCACCTCAACCACAAACAAATCATACAGTTGATTTCACAGTTGAAAATGAACCAACAGGTGAAACTACTCCAGCTGATCAAACAGTTGATGATGGAGAAACAGCAACTGAACCAACATATCCAGCAGGAACACATCAATGTTTAGAATTCGATGGATGGTATACAGATCCTCAATATCAAACTAAGTATGTATTCTCAACTCCAGTAACTGCTGACGTACATCTATATGGTAGATGGGTAACTAAGAAAGTTGAAGTTTCATTCCAAATGAATGGACATGGTACTGCACCAGCAACACAAACAATTGACTGTGGTACTAAACCAACTGAACCAGCTGACCCACAAGAAAATGGATGGTCATTCGAAGGATGGACAGAAGAACCAAATGGTCCAACACCATTCCCATACGATGAACCAGTATATGAAGATACAGTAATATATGCACAATGGGAAGAAGAGGTAACTCCTCCACAACCAAATCCACATACAGTTGATTTCACAGTTGAAAATGAACCAACAGGTGAAACTACTCCAGCTGATCAAACAGTTGATGATGGAGAAACAGCAACTGAACCAACATATCCAGCAGGAACACATCAATGTTTAGAATTCGA
>JAEEGL017036788.1_pt1 | contig 11736 bp, 4 predicted proteins | sample 9134231 | NCBI WGS metagenome assembly JAEEGL01 (sample SAMN16246548, study PRJNA631951) | gut metagenome | biome: gut microbiome; feature: rumen; material: fiber-attached | host: Bos | place: Iran: Karaj | collected 2018-10
ACGAGCATGAGATCTTCATGGGCGATCTGCCGCTCATGACAGAGACAGGCACGTTTGTTATCAACGGCGCTGAGCGTGTTATCGTCAGTCAGCTTGTCCGTTCACCGGGCATCTACTATACGATCACACTCGACAAATCCGGAAAACAGCTGTACTCCTGCCAGGTCATTCCGAACAGAGGTGCGTGGCTTGAGTATGAGACGGATGCCAATGATATGTTCTATGTCCGCGTTGACCGTACCCGTAAAGTACCGGTCACTGTTCTGGTGCGCGCTCTCGGTGTCGGAACAAACGAAGAAATCCTGGAAATGTTCGGTGATGAGCCGAAGATCAAAGCTTGTCTGGCCAACACCAGCAAAGATCCGGCGACAAACCATGAGGAAGGTCTGCTGGAGCTGTACCGCAAGATCCGTCCGGGCGAGCCGCTCGCAGTGGATTCGGCGGAAAACCTGATCATGGGCATGTTCTTTGACTCACGCCGCTATGATCTGGCTAAAGTCGGCCGGTATAAGTTTAATAAGAAGTTAATGTTCCGTTACCGTATCGCCGGCCATAAGCTGGCAGAAGATGCGGTGAGCCCGCTGACAGGCGAAGTGATCGCAGAGGCAGGAACGGAAGTGACACGTGAGATGGCAGATAAGATCCAGTTCGCGGCGATTCCGTCTGTCGTCATGGAAGGACCGGAAGGACGTCAGGTCAAGGTTCTCTCCAATATGATGGTAGATCTGACTGCGGTCGTTGATCTGGATCCGGAGGAACTCGGCATCAAGGAGCTGGTCTTCTATCCGTGTCTTGAAAAACTGATCGAGGAGACAGAGGGTGATGTCGAAGCGCTGAAGGAAGCGATCCGCGCGCATGTGCATGATCTGGTTCCGAAGCACATTACAAAAGAAGATATCTTTGCTTCTGTCAACTACAATATGCATTTAGAGCATGGATTCGGCAACGATGATGACATCGATCATCTCGGCAACCGCCGTATCCGTGCCGTGGGCGAGTTGCTTCAGAACCAGTACCGCATCGGTTTGTCGAGACTGGAGAGAGTTGTGCGTGAGCGCATGACTACCCAGGATCAGGAGACAGTGACACCGCAGTCACTTATCAACATCAAGCCGGTTACGGCAGCTGTCAAGGAGTTCTTCGGATCTTCACAGCTCTCTCAGTTCATGGATCAGAACAACCCGCTCGGCGAGTTGACACATAAGAGACGTCTGTCCGCCCTCGGCCCTGGCGGTCTTTCCAGAGACCGTGCCGGATTCGAGGTTCGAGATGTCCACTACTCTCACTACGGACGTATGTGCCCGATCGAGACTCCTGAAGGTCCGAATATCGGTCTGATCAACTCGCTGGCTTCCTATGCCCGGATCAATGAGTACGGATTCATCGAGGCGCCTTATCGTAAGATCAGCCACAAGGATCCGGCGAATCCGGTTGTCACCGATGAAGTTGTCTACATGACAGCGGACGAAGAGGATAACTACCATGTCGCGCAGGCTAATGAGCCGCTCGACGAGGAGGGCCACTTCTTAAGAAAGAACGTTTCAGGACGTTTCCGCGAAGAGACACAGTCTTACGAGAGAACGATGTTTGAGTACATGGATGTCTCTCCGAAGATGGTCTTCTCGGTCGCGACAGCGCTGATTCCATTCCTCGAGAACGACGACGCGAACCGTGCTCTGATGGGTTCCAACATGCAGAGACAGGCCGTGCCGCTGATGGTCACTGAAGAGCCTGTTGTCGGAACCGGTATGGAGCAGAAGACAGCGGAAGACTCCGGTGTCTGCGTGCTGGCTGAGAAAGACGGTGTTGTGGAGCATGTGACGGCTACCCACATCGCAGTGCGTGAAGAGGACGGTAACCTGCATCAGTATAAGCTGATGAAGTTCATGCGCAGCAACCAGAGCAACTGCTACAACCAGCGCCCGATCGTTTCCAAAGGCCAGGAGGTCAAGAAGGGCGAAGTGATCGCTGACGGACCGTCCACATGCGGCGGCGAAATGGCACTCGGAAAGAACCCGCTCATCGGTTTCATGACATGGGAAGGTTACAACTACGAGGATGCCGTTCTGATCAGTGAGCGTCTGGTTCAGGATGATATTTACACTTCTATTCATATCGAAGAATATGAGGCAGAAGCGCGTGACACCAAGCTCGGTGCTGAGGAGATCACCAATGATATCCCGGGCGTCGGCGAAGATGCGCTGAAAGATCTGGATGACCGCGGTATCGTCCGCATCGGTGCGGAAGTGCGTGCGGGTGACATTCTTGTCGGCCGCGTCACACCGAAGGGCGAGACAGAACTGACGGCTGAGGAGCGCCTGCTCCGTGCGATCTTTGGTGAGAAAGCCAGAGAAGTCCGTGACACCTCCCTGAAGGTGCCGCACGGTGAGTACGGTGTTGTTGTCGATGCCAAAGTCTTTACAAGAGAGAACGGCGACGACCTGTCACCGGGTGTCAACCAGTCTGTACGCATCTACATCGCGCAGAAGAGAAAGATCTCTGTCGGCGATAAGATGGCCGGACGTCACGGTAACAAGGGTGTCGTTTCACGTGTCCTCCCGATCGAGGATATGCCGTTCCTGCCGAACGGACGCCCGCTTGATATCGTGCTTAACCCGCTCGGCGTGCCGTCCCGTATGAATATCGGGCAGGTGCTCGAGATTCACCTGTCTCTGGCAGCGCGCGCGCTCGGCTTTAAGATCGCGACCCCGATCTTTGACGGCGCCGACGAGGACGACATCATGGACGCTCTTGAGATGGCCAACGACTATGTCAACAGCGAATGGGATGATTTCAAGAAGAAGTACAAAGATCAGATCAGTGCTGATGTCATGAAGTATCTCGGTTCGCATCTGGATCACAGGAATTTCTGGCGCGGTGTGCCGATCTCCCGTGACGGTAAAGTCCAGCTGCGTGACGGACGCTCCGGAGAAATGTTTGATTCACCGGTTACGATCGGCTACATGCATTATCTGAAGCTTCACCACCTGGTTGACGATAAGATCCACGCCCGTTCAACCGGCCCATATTCACTTGTAACGCAGCAGCCGCTCGGCGGCAAAGCCCAGTTCGGCGGTCAGCGTTTCGGTGAGATGGAAGTCTGGGCACTGGAAGCTTACGGTGCCGCGTACACACTGCAGGAAATCCTGACGATGAAGTCAGACGATGTGGTCGGACGTGTCAAGACTTACGAAGCCATCATCAAGGGCAACAACATCTCCGAGCCGGGTGTGCCGGAGTCCTTCAAGGTCCTCCTGAAAGAGCTGCAGTCCCTGAGTCTGGATGTGCAGGTGCTCGATGAGAGACGCAAAGAAGTACGGCTTCTTGAGGCAAACCATTATGAAGAGACAGACTTCCGTTCGATTGAGCGCTCGCTCATCGAGGGAGAGGAAAGATATAACGAAAGCCGCAAATCCTTTGAAGAACAGGGATACGGCATGCAGCAGGTGACCGAAAACGGATTTGAGGACGACCTGTCCTCCGATGAGGAAACCGAAGAGCCTGTATACAGCACGGATGAAGAAGAATAGGAGGGGAACAGATGCCGGGATATACAACAGAATCACGCCAGCCTATTACATTTGACGCAATCAAAATCGGGCTTGCTTCCCCAGAGAAGATCCTTGAGTGGTCACACGGTGAAGTCACCAAGCCGGAGACGATTAACTACAGAACGCTGAAGCCGGAGACAGACGGACTGTTCTGCGAGCGTATTTTCGGACCGAGCAAAGACTGGGAATGCCACTGCGGTAAATATAAGAAGATTCGCTATAAGGGCGTTATCTGCGATAAATGCGGTGTTGAGGTTACTAAGGCAAGTGTGCGCCGTGAGCGCATGGGCCATATTCAACTGGCAGCGCCGGTGTCACATATCTGGTATTTCAAGGGTATTCCGAGCCGCATCGGTCTGATGCTGGATCTCTCCCCGAGAATGCTGGAGCGCGTCCTGTATTTCGCTTCATTTATCGTATTGGATCTGGGCAACACAGATCTGGAGAAGAAGCAGGTCTTAAATGAGACAGAGTACGAACAGGCCCGTGAGACCTGGGGACAGGAATTCAGAGTCGGCATGGGTGCCGAGGCAATTCAGGAACTCTTAGCTGAGATCGATCTTGAGCAGGAGCACAAGAATCTGCGCGAAGAGCTCGCTGCTGCGACAGGCCAGAAGCGTGCGCGTATCGTCAAGCGTCTGGAAGTCGTCGAGGCATTCCTTGATTCCGGAAACAAACCGGAGTGGATGATCTTAAATGTCATTCCGGTCATCCCGCCGGATCTGCGCCCGATGGTGCAGTTGGACGGCGGACGTTTTGCGACATCAGATCTGAATGACCTGTACCGCCGCATCATCAACCGCAACAACCGTCTGGCAAGACTGCTCGATCTCGGCGCACCGGAGATTATCGTGCGCAACGAGAAGAGAATGCTGCAGGAAGCGGTCGACGCGCTGATCGACAATGGACGTCGCGGCCGTCCGGTCACCGGACCGGGCAACCGCCCCTTAAAGAGTTTGTCAGATATGCTGAAAGGTAAGTCCGGACGTTTCCGTCAGAACCTGCTCGGCAAGCGTGTTGACTACTCAGGCCGTTCGGTTATCGTGGTCGGCCCTGAACTGAAAATCTACCAGTGCGGTCTGCCGAAAGAAATGGCAGTCGAACTGTTCAAGCCTTTCGTCATGAAAGAGCTGGTTGCGCGCGGCAACGCGCACAATATTAAGAGCGCGAAGAAAAAGGTCGAGCGTATGGTACCGGAAGTCTGGGATATCCTCGAGGATGTCATTAAAGAGCATCCGGTTATGCTGAACCGTGCGCCTACACTGCACAGACTCGGTATTCAGTCCTTTGAGCCGATTCTGGTTGAAGGTAAGGCGATCAAGCTTCACCCGCTCGTATGTACAGCCTTCAACGCCGACTTTGACGGCGACCAGATGGCCGTTCACCTTCCGCTTTCAGTTGAGGCACAGGCAGAGAGCCGTTTCCTGATGCTCTCCCCGAATAACCTCCTGAAACCGTCGGATGGTGGTCCGGTGGCAGTACCGTCCCAGGATATGGTTCTCGGTATTTACTATCTGACACAGATGCGTCCGGGCGTTAAGGGACAAGGCAAGTTCTTCAAGAATGCCAATGAGGCGATCCTTGCCTATGAGAATGGCGATATCACGCTGCATTCGATCATCAAAGTGCGTGTGACAAAGAAGATCGCCGAAGACAAGATCGTTTCCGGTATGATCGAGTCCACACTCGGACGGTTCCTGTTCAATGAAATCATTCCGCAGGATCTCGGATTTGTTGAGAGAAAGACCGACGAAGATATGCTGAAGCTGGAGATCGATTTCCAGGTCGGCAAGAAACAGCTCAAGACGATCCTGGAGCGCGTGATCAATATTCACGGCGCGACTCAGACAGCTGAGGTACTCGATAGGATCAAGTCGATGGGTTATAAGTATTCGACCCGCGCAGCCATGACGGTATCTATTTCGGATATGACAGTGCCGAAAGAAAAAGCCGAGATGATCGAGCAGACACAGGAAAAGGTCGACAAGATCACCCGTAACTTCCGCCGCGGTCTCATGACAGAGGAAGAGCGTTACAAGGAAGTCATCGAAGCCTGGAAGAAGACAGACGATGAGCTGACAGAGGCACTGCTCTCCACACTGGATCAGTACAACAACATCTTCATGATGGCTGACTCCGGTGCCCGTGGTTCCGACAAGCAGATCAAGCAGCTGGCCGGTATGCGTGGTTTGATGGCTGATACGACAGGCCGTACGATCGAGTTGCCGATCACCTCGAACTTCCGTGAAGGTCTGGACGTTTTGGAGTACTTCATGTCGGCGCACGGCGCCCGCAAGGGTCTGTCCGATACAGCGCTCCGTACAGCTGACTCAGGTTATCTGACCAGACGTCTGGTTGATGTCTCTCAGGAACTGATCATCCGCGAGCCGGATTGCTGCTGCGGTCATGATCACGAGAACGGCGAGATCCCGGGCATGTATGTGTCAGCGTTCATGGACGGCAACGAGGAGATCGAAAGCCTTGAAAGCCGGATCATCGGACGTTACGCGGCTGAGGCAGTCTATGATCAGAAGGGCAATGTATTGGTCGAGGCGGATCATATGATCACACCGGCCCGCGCGAAAGAGATCCTCGCAAAGGGTGTCGGCAACCGCGACGGTGAGTTCCCGATCAAGGCGGTCAAGGTCCGTACGATCCTGACCTGCGAATCCGAGACAGGTATCTGCGCGAAATGCTATGGCGCCAATATGGCGACCGGCGAGCCGGTGCAGGTCGGCGAGGCAGTCGGAATCATCGCGGCGCAGTCGATCGGTGAGCCCGGTACACAGCTGACGATGCGTACATTCCATACAGGCGGCGTGGCCGGAAACGATATCACACAGGGTCTTCCCCGTGTCGAGGAGCTTTTCGAAGCCAGAAAGCCGAAGGGTCTTGCGATTATCGCTGAGTTCGGCGGCACAGTGACTGTTGTCGGTGATGACGCGAAGAAAAAACGCGAAGTGACGATCACTAACGACGAGACCGGTGAGGCCAAGACGTACCAGATCCCGTTCGGCTCAAGTCTGAAGATCAGACATGGCGAAGCACTCAAGACAGGCGATGTACTGGAAGCCGGTGATCCGCTGACAGAAGGTTCGATCGACCCGCACGATCTGCTCCGCATCAAGGGAGCCGAGGCTGTTCAGAATTACATTCTGAGTGAAGTGCAGAGAGCTTACAGACAGCAGGGTGTTGATATCAACGACAAGCACATCGAAGTGATCGTCCGTCAGATGATGAAAAAGAAGCGCGTTGTATCCTGCGGCGACAGTACTTATCTGCCCGGTACAATGGTCGATACGGTACAGTTCCGCAAGGACAATGCAGCACTCGAGCAGGCCGGTAAAGAGCCGGCGGAGGGACACAAAGTCCTGCTCGGTATCACGAAGGCTTCGCTGGCAACAGATTCGTTCCTGTCAGCAGCTTCCTTCCAGGAGACCACCCGCGTGCTGACCGATGCCGCGATCAAGGGCAAGGTCGACCCGCTGACCGGTCTGAAGGAAAATGTCCTGATCGGTAAACTGATTCCTGCCGGAACCGGAATGAAGCGCTATCGCAATGTCAAGTTTGAAGTCGAAGGCATCCCGGAACCGGAAGATCTTGGCGATGTCATGGAACGCGAAGAAGTCGATCCGGATAATATTTACGAGCAGACGCTTGAAGCTGCTGAGGAAGCTGCAGTCGAGACAGATGAGGCTGTTGAGGAAGCGGTCACCGAAGAAGTGGTCGAAGAAGCAACAGAAGCAGCCGATGGGGTTGACACTACCGAAGAAACCCCCTAAAATAAGCAAGTGTGCCATTTTGGCATGCCTATATAGTTAAACGCAACGTAACAACAGGTGCATAGGAGGTGAAACTATATGCCAACATTTAACCAGTTAGTCAGGAAAGGAAGACAGACTTCAGTGAAAAAGTCGACGGCTCCTGCACTTCAGAAGGGATTCAACTCTCTGAAGAAGAAGGCTACAGATGAGTCTTCACCGCAGAAGCGCGGTGTCTGCACAGCCGTTAAGACCGCTACTCCGAAGAAGCCTAATTCCGCACTCCGTAAGATCGCCAGAGTTCGTCTTTCGAACGGCATCGAAGTGACCAGCTATATTCCGGGTGAAGGCCACAACCTTCAGGAGCATAGCGTGGTGCTGATCCGCGGCGGCAGAGTTAAAGACCTGCCCGGTACACGTTATCATATCGTGCGCGGAACGCTCGATACAGCCGGTGTCGCAGACAGAAAACAGGCAAGATCCAAGTACGGAGCAAAGAAACCCAAGAAGTAAAGAAGTTATTCACGTAAGACTATGATACTTGTTGTTGCGGACTATATACAGATCAGATCCGCACGGACACATAAGTATTGTGAGTACCTGTGATTTAACAAGCATTTGGTTAAGGAGGGAAGAGACGTGCCAAGAAAAGGACATACTCAACACAGAGACGTATTGGCGGATCCGATCTACAACGATAAAGTCGTCACAAAGCTGATCAACCAGATCATGCTCGACGGCAAGAAGGGCGTAGCCCAGAAGATCGTCTACGGTGCTTTTGAGACCGTAGAGGAAAAGACCGGAAAACCGGCATTGGAAGTTTTCAGACAGGCGATGGACAATATCATGCCCGTACTGGAAGTTAAAGCGAGACGTATCGGTGGTGCTACTTATCAGGTACCGATCGAAGTCAGACCGGACAGAAGACAGGCACTGGCGCTGCGCTGGCTGACTAATTTCTCACGCGCAAGAGGGGAGAAGACCATGAAAGATCGTCTTGCGAATGAGATCATGGATGCTGCCGAAAATACAGGCTCATCCGTCAAGAGAAAAGAAGATGTGCATAAGATGGCTGAGGCCAACAAGGCATTTGCACATTATCGTTTTTAATTAATAGGAGGGATTAATGGGAAGAGAATACCCCCTGGAAAGAACCAGGAATATCGGTATTATGGCACATATTGATGCCGGAAAGACGACTCTGACAGAGCGTATTCTCTATTATACCGGCATCAATTATAAGATTGGTGAGACGCACGAAGGCTCTGCGACCATGGACTGGATGGAGCAGGAGAAAGAGCGCGGTATCACGATCACATCAGCCGCTACAACTTGCCACTGGACCCTTCAGGATCATGCGAAACCGAAAGACGGCGCCCTGGAGCACAGGATCAATATCATTGATACCCCGGGTCATGTGGACTTTACGGTAGAGGTTGAGAGATCGCTGCGCGTTCTCGACGGTGCGGTCGGCGTTTTCTGCGCAAAGGGCGGTGTAGAACCGCAGTCGGAAAATGTATGGCGCCAGGCCGACACTTATAATGTTCCGCGTATGGCGTTCATCAACAAGATGGATATCCTCGGCGCTGATTTTTATAATGCGGTCGATCAGATCCGCGAGCGCCTGGGCAAAAACGCGATCGTCCTTCAGCTTCCGATCGGAAAAGAAGATCATTTTGAGGGCATCATCGACCTGATGGAGATGGAAGCCTATATCTATAATGATCAGAAAGGTGAAGACATCAGCATCGTGCCGATTCCTGACGATATGAAGGAAGAGGCGGAGAATTATCACACAGAGCTGATCGAGAAGATCTGCGAGCTCGATGATGATCTGATGCTCGAGTATCTCGAAGGAGAAGAGCCGAGCCCCGACCGTCTGAAGGAAGTGCTCAGAAGGGCAACCTGTGAGTGTACGGCTGTGCCTGTCTGCTGCGGCAGTGCGCATCAGCAGAAGGGTGTGCAAAAGCTCCTTGATGCGATCGTCGAGTTTATGCCTGCCCCGACAGACATTCCCGCTATTGAAGGCGTGGATGACAGAGGCAAAGAAGTCGTGCGTCACTCATCTGATGAAGAGCCGTTCTCGGCGCTTGCTTTCAAGATCATGACGGATCCGTTTGTCGGCAAGCTGGCGTATTTCCGTGTCTATTCAGGCACGATGAAGTCCGGTTCTTATGTGCTTAATGCCACAAAAGACAAGAAGGAACGCGTAGGCCGTATTCTGCAGATGCACGCGAACAAGCGGCAGGAGCTGGATATGGTATATGCCGGTGATATCGCGGCGGCGATCGGATTTAAGAACACCACGACCGGTGATACCATCTGTGATGAGAAGCATCCGGTCATCCTTGAATCGATGGAGTTCCCGGATCCGGTTATCGAGCTTGCGATCGAGCCGAAGACGAAGGCTTCCCAGGGCAAGCTGGGCGAATCTCTCGCCAAGCTGGCCGAGGAGGATCCGACGTTCAAGGCGCATACCGACCCGGATACAGGCCAGACGATCATTGCCGGTATGGGCGAGCTCCATTTGGAGATCATCGTCGACCGTCTGCTGCGTGAGTTTAAGGTTGAGGCTAATGTAGGCGCGCCGCAGGTGGCTTACCGTGAAGCCATTACCAAGCCGGCTGACGTCGACTCCAAGTATGCGAAGCAGTCAGGCGGACGCGGACAGTACGGTCATTGTAAAGTACGCTTTGAGCCGATGGAAGCCAACGCGGAAGAGACATTTGTCTTCGAGTCGGAAGTTGTCGGCGGAAACATCCCGAAGGAGTACATCCCGGCAGTCGGCGAAGGTATCGAAGATGCGATGGCCAGCGGACCGCTCGGCGGTTATCCGGTGGTTGGCGTTAAGGCCGTTGTCTATGACGGTTCTTATCACGAAGTCGACTCCAGTGAGATGGCCTTCCACATCGCCGGATCGATGGCCTTTAAGAAGGCAATGGATCAGGCTGCTCCGGTACTGCTTGAGCCGATCATGAAGGTCGAAGTGACAATGCCCGAAGAATACATGGGCGATGTCATTGGTGATTTGAATTCACGGCGCGGCCGGATCGAGGGCATGGATGACATCGGCGGCGGTAAGAAGGTTACGGCTTATGTACCGCTCTCTGAGATGTTCGGATATGCGACAGATCTGCGCTCACGCACACAGGGACGAGGCAACTACTCCATGTTCTTTGAGAAGTACGAGAAAGTGCCGAAAAACGTTCAGGATAAGCTGCTTTCCAAGTAAGAAATTGCTTGAAAAATAAAAACGTTTGCAATATAATCATTGTATCTGAGTGTAATTTAGATTGAGGAGGATTTCAGAATGGCAAAAGAAAAATTTCAAAGGACTAAACCGCATTGTAACATCGGTACAATCGGACATGTCGACCACGGTAAAACAACTCTGACAGCTGCCATTACTAAGGTGCTGGCGGACCGCGTACCGGGTAACGTAAAGGTTGATTTCGAGAACATCGATAAGGCTCCGGAAGAGAGAGAGCGTGGTATCACGATTTCAACAGCTCACGTTGAGTATGAGACAGAGAAGCGTCACTATGCACACGTTGACTGCCCAGGACATGCTGACTATGTCAAGAACATGATCACCGGTGCTGCTCAGATGGACGGCGCTATCCTTGTTGTCGCTGCAACTGATGGTGTTATGGCTCAGACAAAGGAGCACATCCTCCTTTCCCGTCAGGTTGGTGTTCCGTACATCATCGTTTACCTCAACAAGACTGATATGGTCGATGACGAAGAGCTGATCGAGCTGGTTGAGATGGAAGTCACAGAGCAGCTTGAGGAGTATGGATTTGAGGATTGCCCGATCGTTAAGGGTTCCGCTCTTAAGGCTCTTGAAGATGTCCATGGTCCGGATGCTGATTCCGTTATGGAACTGATGGATGTTGTCGATGAGTATATTCCGGATCCGGAACGTGATACAGATAAGCCGTTCCTGATGCCGGTAGAGGACGTGTTCACGATCTCCGGACGTGGTACTGTTGCTACAGGCCGTGTCGAGCGTGGTACGATCCATCCGAACGATGAAGTTGAGATCCTTGGTATCCGCGAGAAGGTTAAGAAGACTGTTGCTACATCTCTCGAGATGTTCCGCAAGACTCTTGACTTCGCAGAGGCCGGCGACAATGTCGGTGTCCTCCTTCGTGGTGTTGACCGTGACGAGATCGAGCGTGGACAGGTTCTGGCAAAGCCGGGCAGCGTGACATGCCACAAGAAGTTTACGGCTCAGGTTTACGTTCTGACAAAGGACGAGGGCGGCCGTCACACACCGTTCTTCAACAACTATCGTCCTCAGTTCTACTTCAGAACAACAGACGTTACAGGTGTTTGCAACCTTCCCGCAGGCACAGAGATGTGCATGCCTGGTGATAACGTAGAGATGACCATCGAGCTCATCCATCCCGTAGCTATGGAGC
>JAEEGL010104901.1_pt1 | contig 11735 bp, 16 predicted proteins | sample 9134231 | NCBI WGS metagenome assembly JAEEGL01 (sample SAMN16246548, study PRJNA631951) | gut metagenome | biome: gut microbiome; feature: rumen; material: fiber-attached | host: Bos | place: Iran: Karaj | collected 2018-10
CTCCGAAAGGATCTCCAGATTGTCCATCGCCCTTGCCCTGCGTTCGGTCTCGAACACATACGGTACCGTGCAGACCGAGAACGTTGATATGTCCAGTGCCTCGGCACTGTTGGAAAGGGCCTCATAGGCATCGGCGAACGATACCCCGCCTAGCGAAGACACAAGGACGATGTTCCTGTACCCTGCTAACACGTTGCGGAGCCTGCTCTCATCCAGACTCAAATCGCTGGCCAGCTCCATGAAATCAGTGTACATGCTGAGTTCCTCCGAAGGGGGATGCACGTCCAAAAGGAGTGCGGGAACCTCGTTGTCAGCCACATAATTCCTGACGCAGGTGCAGCCGAATCCGCCGTATCCGATGATCAGGGTGTTAGTCATCTTCGTCCCTCCTGGAATCGAGACCGCGCGCAATCACGTTCTTCAGGACCTCTCCGCCGTCCGTTCCGTCGGATGTGAAGTCCTTGATGTCGAGTTCCCTGCGCCGAGCGGCCTTCTCCAACACGGCGACCTTCTCCTCGGCGGAAAGGATGCGGTCAATAAGAGCGTCCACTGCCTTGCGGACTGCTTCGGCCTCGTTGACGAACATACCGCGATCAACCAGTTCTTCGAGAAGTGCCAGACTGTCGGAGGATAAACGAATGGTGATTCTTTCTTCTCCTTCCATTTCGGCACCAGGTTAAAAGTTACAGGGGCCCGAAGCCCCTGATAAGAGGTAAAGCGTTTGAAGTTCCGAAAAAGCCTTTAGCTCATCCGAAGAGTGCGCTGAGACCAGCTGCTGCTTCGTCCTCGCTGACCTTCTCCTCTTCTTCCTCAGCAGCGGCTGCTGCGGGGGCGTCAGCTGCGGCTGCGGGTGCGGCTGCGGCTGCTGCGGGAGCGGCGGCAACGGAGGCGTTTGCGATAGCCTCTTTGATGTCGACTCCCTCGAGGGATGCAACGAGTGCTTTGACTTTTGCGGCGTCAACTTCTACGCCTGCTGCGTTGAGGATAGCCGTGATAGCATCTTCGGTAATCTCTTTTCCAGCAGAGTAGAGGACCATTGCGCTGTAAACATACTGCATTTTAATCTCTCTCCTTATTTCATCCGAACAGTGCGCTGAGGCCCGCGGCTGCGTCCTCCTCGCTTACCTCTTCGGTTTCTTCTTCGTCTGCTTTCTGCTCCGCCTGAGCGACGGGTTCTGCTGCGGAAACGGATGCTGCTGCACAGGTGCTGAGCCTGGCTGCGAGGTCATCGTTGGTGTATCCGGATGCAGAAGCAAGGGCAAGCATCTGCCTGTCTGCCTTGGCAAAAAGCGCTCCAATTGTCTCTTTAGTCGGTATCGCGGCCTCAACAGAGAGCGCCTGAGCGTTCCTGTATGCCTTCGCGATCAGCATGGGCATGGTCTCCTTTGCAGGGTATGCAATCTCGACTGCCAGTGCGAGCGCGTTGGACGCGGCCGTAGCGAACATAGTGGTGTAATAATCGTCAGGAATATCCAGAACGTCCCTGCTGTAGACGATTCCATCACCGTAGATGGCACGTGCGTCCATTCCAACGATCATGGGGAGAATCTCCAGCTTGGGGAGCATTGCTGCGAGGTCAGCGGAGATTGCCTCTCCCTGCTTCACAACGGTGGTATCCTTCTTGACAGTTATTTTTCCGTTCATAATCTGAGCGGGAAGCCCGAGTTTCTGAAGTTCACCGATGATAGGTCCGGGTCCGAACGGAGTCGGTCCGGCGGGGACAACGATGTCGCGGGGTGCGAGCTCTCCTGCCCTTGCGGGTGCAGGGGACATGGTCGCCTTCAGCTTGTTGAAGAGCTTGAATGCGTTCATGTCAGTGGTTACGATTGCGCACTGACCGCCGACAGAGTTCTTGAGTTCCTCGATTCCGGGTTTGAACTTGGATGCCTCTTCAAGGGCCAAGAGCATAAGGTTGTTCTTGGTCATCTTGATCTTGGCGTGATCCCTCATTCCAGCCCTCATCGACTGAACCTGAGGTGCGGGGATACCGTGCATGTCAACGACTGCGATGACGGGTGCGTTCTTGATATCCTCGACGATCTCATCGACGAGTTCCTTCTTCCAACTTGCAACGTGTGCCATCCTTAGACCTCCTCACAACAGCCTCTCTGCGGGACCCATGGTGGTCTTGATGTACGCAGAATCGATGTTGTGTTTACCTTTTTCAAGGTGAGACTCAACACGCTTCAGGATGAGGTCCGCGTTTTCAGCGATGTCCTCAACAGACATTTCGACGGTTCCGATGGGAACGTGGAAAGTTTTCCTGTCTTTCGTCCTAACGGTTACAGACTTGCGGAAGTTTGCGATCATCGCAGCAGGATCTACTCCGGGAGCGATGGGCTTAGGCATCTTTCCGCGAGGACCGAGAACGGTACCGAGTCTCTTACCGACCTGCGCCATGAGAGGTGCTTCGGCGATGAAGAACTCAATTTCGTTCGCAATCTTCTTTGCCTGTTTCTTGTTGCCTGCGAGAGTTCCGAGTTCTTCGGGGGTTATCACAAGGTCAGCAACGTCTTTGGCTTTCAGGGCTAGTTCGCCACCACCAATGACAGCGATCTTGATTTCCTTCCCGCGTCCCTTGGGGAGAACGATGTCCTCCTGGATACGGTTCTTGGGAAGAGAAAGGTCAACATCCCTGAGATTGATGGCCAACTCAACCGTCTCAACGAATTTGCGCTTCTTTGCACCTTCCAGTGCTTTCTGCACAGCTATTACGGTTGGTTTATCTGCCAATACAATTCCTCCTCGTAGTTCTAACGGGCGGTTAGACCCTCCTACGAGCGAAATGTCGTAAGATGGGGTCATATATAAAGGATGTGCACGCGACTGTACGCGTATTATAAAGAAAGAAGAAGAAGGGGGCTGTAACCGCCCCTAATGAGTTTAATCACTGGAGCTGTGCGTCGTAGACGCCAGCCCTGACATCGGCCTGGAAGACCTTTGCTTCCTTTCCGTCGATGGTGACACCGAGGGAGACACAGTTTCCTGCGACCTCCATCACGCGTGCCTTGACAGTGGCTCCGAGGAGGTCGTCCTGCTTCTGCTCGGCGATCTTCTTTGCCTGGTCGACGGTGAGGTTTCCGACCTTGTTGGTCTTGGGGTTGCCGGATCCGAGGGGGATTCCGAGCTCTGCCTTGATCAGAGCGGACATGGGGGGAGTTCCGACCTTGATGTCGAAGCTCTTGTCATCGTTGATGATGATGGTCACGGGGACCTTCATACCGTCGAATGCCTTGGTCTTCTCGTTGATCTTAGCGATAACCTGTCCGATGTTGACCCCTTTGGGTCCAAGTGCGGGGCCGAGGGGAGGACCTGCGGTTGCTTTGCCTCCGTCGACCATTGCCTCTACTTTGTCTGCCATATTCAGCTCTCCTTTTCAATTACTCTGACACTGTCGCCTTTAACGGTCACGGGGATGGGGACCATTGCCTCGACGAGTTCTACAGTGATCTCCTCTTTAGCCTGGTCGATCTTCTGGACCCTTGCCTTCTCTCCCTTGAAGGGACCGTTGACAAGCTCCACGATGTCGCCCTCCTCGATTCCGATGACCGCGGACACGGGCACCAGATATGCGCTGATGTCCTCGATGCTGGTCTCGCCGGGCGTCCTCTGTTCGCTGTTTTTGTCGACGACGAATGAACGTGCTTTCTTGATGTCGCGGGTCTTCTCCTGCAGACGGTCGGTGTTCATGCCTTCCACGAACACGTAACCCCTGAGCCCTATGGGGCTGAGGACCGCATAGATGTCCTTCTCGCCCTGTGAGGCCTTCGCGTAGAGACTCCTCGCAACCTCCTTCTCCTGATCGATCTGGGTCTTCAGGATGAGGATGGATTGTTTTGCTACTGCACCGAACTCAGCGGTCTCGGTTGCGCCGCCCGCGTTGACTGCGATTTCGACGCTGACACTGTCCCCGTACCTGGCTCCCCTGGGGCAGATTATCTCGAGCCTCAGGAGCTTGGCGGTGGAACCGGGGAATGACATTTTGAGTTCGGGTTTGGAACGGAAATTGTCCCACACCTGGGTACCCTGGGAATCGTACATGGTCACGCTCCACTCGGGGGCGTTCTCAGGGTCGGAAGCGTTCACAGCGAAGGTAAAAACTGCGTCGGTGGATCCTGCGGAAACCTGGAACTCCCAGCTGACTGCTCCGCCTGCATGGACATCCTTGGAACCCATATCTCCGGAAAACATCTTGCCGTTGTAATCTGACATTGATATCACTCTCAGAAGTATGTGGGCAGATAGGTCATCATCCACATGACGACGAATCCAACGAGACCGAGGACTATGATTCCGATTGCGGAAATCTTGGAAGTCTTCAGATATTCATCTTTGTCAGGAGTGTGGGCCATCTGAAGGATCCTTCCGTACTTTCCCCTTCCGAAATTGCCCATCTTGGACTCGAGGCTTTTCTGAATCTCTTCAGCCTTGCCGCCGTCAACGTTGTTTTCTGCCATTTCTTTACCTTCCGCTGTACCGCGAGGGTACCGTGTTTCGCTCTTTCGTTACCACTAACCGATAGCAAATAAGCAACACCCCTACTAGACATGTCTATTTTAAAGGTTTCGGAATTCCCTCTTATATTATTAGATAAAAAAGGATAGAATAACTTCCGCCAGGCGCCCCTTTAACCAATGGAAATTTTTTTTATATGAGAGTCAGATTGTCCTCTGTTTCCCATAGTGGGGGTTAGAATATGGAAGAAGTTTTGTGCAACGTAGAGATCGTAAAGGATAACAACAACTTTATTGCCAGAATTCAGAGCGATCTCGGCGGAATGAGAGAATATAAATCTTCTAACTTCGAAGAAGTCCTTGAACAGATGACCATGGACCTCCAGGAAGAATTCGAACTCGCTTGAGAGGTGAATGAAATGGCAGACAAAATCAAACAGGTTAGCGACGCGATGGATATGCTCGCAGAGGACACCTCGGTCCCCAAGAACATCAGGAAAGGCGCCGCGGAAGCAAAATCCAAACTCCTTGACACCAAGAATGCTCTTGATGTGCGCGCGGCTGGAGCGATCAACATCCTCGACGACCTCGCGAATGACCCCAACGTACCCCTTCACGCAAGGACCCTGATTTGGCAGATCATCAGTCAGCTTGAGATGATTGCCAACTCCGCCTGAAACTTCACTGCCCCGGATATCCGGGGCATTTCCCTGTTTTTCCACCAAATCTGACAAATACTGACCGGATATGGCGAAAATCTATTGATTTTCATCATCTGGCACATTTAATTTTCTTGTCAAACCCCGGTTTTACCACTCATACAGAAAATAGGATTATTTTTCGTCCCGCGGAGGTTTACACCATTGAGCCCCATTTTTCAAATATTAGTGCAAAATAAACATGAATTATGAGGTGGCCAGCATAGAAATTTATCAAAATAATGTCAGTGTATGATGTAATTTATTTGTAATTACAAATCAATATTACAGAAGAGCAGCACATCACACAATACATACTGAAGAAAGTGAAAATGATGTTTTGATCGACCCGAAACAAAATATGTGTGATTGCAAAAAATGACCTATGGAGTCAAATAATAATCTGATTCTACAGATTCCTAAGAGAAAAGGTCGGGGGAATACCCCCGGCTAGACGAGTTTTACTGCCTCTGGCACTTTATGATTTCGAGGAAATTACCGAACAGCTCTGCACCGAATTCGCTATTCTCCACCTCAGGGTGGTACTGAACACCGTAAAGGGGGCGGGAGAGGCAGGAAACGGCTTCTATCTTGCAGGACGGGGAAGATGCGGTAAGCTTGAATCCTTCGGGAATGTTCTTCACTTCATCGTTATGGGAACCCCATACGGTGATTTCGTCGGGGATTCCTGCAAACAGATCGGAATGATCGGATATCTTGAGCTTGACCTCGCCGAATTCAGGCATGTCCGCAGGACCCATTGTGGAACCGAAATGCTGGCACATTGTCTGCATGCCCGCACAGATGCCCAATATGGGATAGGTTGCCTTGTCCAAGTACTCGGTGTTGTTCCCCATACGCGCAGATTCGCAAGCGATACTGGGAGCACCGCCGGACAGCACGAGTCCGTCCAAATCGCTTATCTCCTCGAAGGGAGTGGTATTGGGAATGATCTTGGTCTCTACCTTGAGATATTTCAAAACGCGCCATTCGCGGTGCGTCCATTGACCACCGTTATCGATGACGTAGACCTTCATGCCGCCGTATTTTCGTATGGTAAAAAAATATTTTTCGGACGGGCCCGAAATGCCCGTCCTAAGGTCGCAAGTCACTCCCACTCGATGGTTGCGGGAGGTTTGCTGGTGATGTCATACACCACACGGTTCACCTGACTCTTCATAGAGTCCGTAATCCTCACGGATATCTTATTGAGGACCTCCAGGGGAAGCTTGGAGAATGTTGCGGTCATCCCATCGATGGAATCCACCGCACGGACCGCTATGGTGTACCCGTACGCCCTTCTGTCACCCTGGACACCGACGGACTTACTGGGGACCAATACCGCAAAGTACTGCCAGGGACGGACCGCTCCGCCATCTCCGACGGCTTTCATGATCTCGTCCTCGACTATGAAACACGCCTCACGGACAATCTCCACCTTCTCGGGGGTGACTTCGCCCAGGCACCTCACTGCCAGTGCAGGACCGGGGAAAGGCTGCCTCTCGGAGGCCTCCAGCCCTAGAACCCTTGCGACCTGCCTGACTTCATCCTTGTAGAGGTCCCTGAGAGGCTCGCAGAGAGTCATTCCGAGATCCTTGGGGAGCCCGCCGACATTGTGGTGCGATTTGATGGTATCACGGGTGCCGTCGCCGGATTCGATCCAGTCCGGTGCAATGGTTCCCTGGATGAGGTATGTCGAGCCAAACTCCTTGGCATATCTCTCGAATACCCTGATGAACTTCTCGCCGATGATTTTCCTCTTGCCTTCGGGATCCTCGATTCCTTTGAGGGCCTCGAAGTACTCATCGGCCACGCGGGCGATCCTGTAGTTGATGCCCATGTGCTTCATCATGGCCTCGACCTCCTCGGTCTCTCCCTTCCTCATGAGCCCGTTGTCCACGTACACTGCGAGCAGACGGTCGCCGATGGCCTTACTGGCGAGAGTGGCTGCAACCATGCTGTCCACACCGCCGGAACAGGCGATGATGGCCTTGCCGGGAGAGGGGATGGTTCCCTGTATCATTTCTACGGCTTCGCTGATGAATTCCTCTTCATCGAAGAAACCGGTCATTCAAGCCACCTTCTTGGCTTCTTCCACCACGAACTCGGAGTCCTTCTCGACCTTCGCTGCCATGGCCTTACGCTCATCCGAAAGCTTCTGTGCGAGCCCTTTATCCGAAAGTGCCAGGATCTCGATTGCGAGATTGGCGGCGTTATCACCGCGATCCATTCCGACGGCTGCCACAGGTATTCCCGGGGGCATCTGCACTATCGAAAGAAGGGCATCATAATTCAGTGATCCGCTGGCGGGAACCCCGATGACGGGGCGGGTGGTAAAGGAGGCGATGACACCGGGAAGGGCTGCGGAAAGCCCTGCGATGGATATGAAGACGTCCGCATCACTGCCGGTGACGAGTTCCTCGACCCTGGACGGGGTCCTGTGAGCGGAGGCAACGGCGATGTCGTAACCCACGCCGTACTTGTTCAGGACTGTGATAGCTTTCTGGGCAATGGGGAAGTCGCTTTTACTCCCCATTATGATGAAGACTTTGACCATGGAGAACAATCGCACGTCCAGTATTTTTTTCTAACTATGCGAGAAGAAATGGAATGGCGGCCGGCCGAGGCCGGACCGCCGGGATTGGGTTTGTGTTCAGCTCTTGAGAACTGTAACGAGGAAGATGGCAACGGCGATGCCGGCACCGATCAGGATTCCGAGGATGTAAACGATTGCGTTGTAGACGATGTCCCAACCGACAACGTTCTTGATCTCCTCGATGGGTCCGTCCATCAGGAGGTATCCGTAGATTACTCCCACGACGAGACCGACGACTACCATGATGATTCCGTATGCCCTGTTCTTTCCCTTTCCGAAGTAGGCCGAGAAGATTCCTGCGAGAATCATCACGAGCGCAAACACCAGAACAATGAGGGAAAGGAAATCCCAGCTGATTATATCCATGTTTATGTCTCCGATTTTTAACAGATACCTGTGCAGATTTCTGTAACTGGCGGTTAATCTACTAGTCCTTATTAAACCTTAACGTTAAGATTTTACATCATCTAGTTGCTTGTCGATGTAAAATCGTGCTCTCTGGCTAATTTGACGTACCCCATTATTGTTCTCATAGCTGATTAATCCCATGAACGGAGTGAAAACCTCCGTAAACGGATATATACCGCCGGGGAGTTGTACAATCATCGTATCGAGGCACTGAAATGGAACTTCTAGGGGTTGTCGAGGGAATCACTTCCGAGGGGCATGCATTGGTCAGATGCGAGAATCTGCCGAACCTCGGTAGTGCGGTCTTCGACTCCGAAAAACGCAAGGTGGGGTCCGTGAAAAGGATCCTGGGTCCTGTCGATGCGCCCTACGCTTCCGTCGTCGGCGAAGGTGTCCGGCCTGCCCTCGAAGGAAAGAAGCTTTTCTTCAACCAGAGTGAAAAAGATGGCAGCCGGAAGAGAAAAGGCAGAAAGAACTGAGTCCTGCCCTTACTGCGGCAAGGGTTTCCTCCTGAGAAGTCCCGCCACCGGCATCATAACATGCAACGTCTGCGGAGCGTATTTCGATAAGGGCATCCTCTACCGCAGCAGCTCTGAACCCACGGGAGCGGATCTGTATAGGCTGCGCAAGTGGCAGCAGAGGATCAGGGTCGAGAACGCAGCGGAACGCAATCTGGCCTTCGCATTATCGGAACTGGACCGCCTGACCGTGGCCAACAGCCTGCCCCGTACCGTCAAAGAGACCGCCGCCAAGATTTACAGGAAAGCGGTCAGCAGGAGTCTGGTCAGGGGCAGATCGGTAGAGAGCATAGGGGCGGCGGCCATTTATTCCGCCTGCCGGATATGCGGTGTCCCCCGCACCATAGACGAAATCGCTGACACCAGCAGAATAAGCAAGAAAGAACTGGGGAAGACCTACAGGTACCTGGCGAAGAACCTCAAACTCAATCTCATGCCTGCCAGACCCCAGGACTACGTACAAAGGTACGGGACCAAACTGAAGCTCAGCGAGAAGACCAAGTTGGCCGCCATAAAACTTCTCGATGAGGCGTCCGAGAAGGATCTTATTTCGGGACTCGGCCCGTCTGGCATATCAGCTGCCGCGATTTACATAGCAGCAGACCTCAACGGAGAACACCGGTCGCAGAGTCAGGTATCGTCGGTGGCCGACATATCCGAAGTCACCCTCAGATGCCGTTACAAGAAGCTCGCCGATGCTCTCGGCATAACCCTCACATTCCAGTGATTTTCAATAGTACCAGACCTGTTCATGGCCTGAACCATTTGAACTCGAGGTACTCGATTTCGTTGCTGACCCTGCAGAACAGGATCTGCTTTTTCACACCGCCCGAAAGACGAACGGTACGGGAGATGTCCGGCCACATGGCGACCGTTGAGGCGGGTACCGCATGCACAAGATATCTTGCGTGGCATTCGTCGGGGGATGCCTCGTAGACCCTGAAGTGCGTGCCGTACTTGAATCCCGTCTTGACCACAAGTCCCCTCCCCCTGAGATCCTCGTATGCACGAAGGCGGAGCAGGAACTCGTCCTGCGTCTTCTTGCCGAAAGACACCAGTTCCTCGCGGGTCATCTCCTTCCCGCCTTTACCGGAAACCCTCAGCTCGCCGGTTCCGATCAGATAGCAGCCCTCTATGAGCGAAAGCTGGAGAACTCCCTGCATATCCTTGCCGTAGAACGCCTCGTTGCGGAGCGCCTGTCCCCCTTCGGGATCGAATACGAATATCCTGTCGCCCACCAGATTGCCCTCCACGGGCTCGACCCTGGCAGACGGTGAAACCTTCCCTTCGGGATCGAGGATCGCCATCTTGTAGTAGGTAAGATCCCCCTCCTCGTCGACAACCCCGTAAAGGAGCTGCTTCCCGCGGTCCTCGCTCTGTGCGATCTCGTCCATGAACTCGGTGATGTTCAGAGCGGAACGCTCGGACACCGCACAGACCATGTACAGGGGCGCGGACTTACTGGGGGACAGACCGCGCGGATAGACGCGGAGGTCGAAACTCCCGGATTCCGGTTTCACGATGAATCCCCTTTCGCGGAGATCCTTGAACACCAGGTACTTTATCGAGAAGTCCTCGACCTTGCGGGATGCGTAGTCGAAGAGACCGTTGAAGGTCAGTTTCTTCCTGCCCTGCATCACTTCCAGACGGTCGCACTGGAGAAGGAAGGCGGCTTCCACGAGATCCAGTTCGAGACCGCCTCCGCTGAGCGGGTATCCGAAATTACCCTTGCTGAACGTCTGACTGGCCTCGCGGACGTCGTCTATGAAGACCGACATGTCCCTCAGTACCCCGGGCATGCGATTGTGATTGTAACCTACGTATAAGATTTGTCCGCACGCGGGAAGAATGTTGGCACTCCGTCCAAGCGGGGGCGTTTATGAAAATGTTTTTATAGAAGTGTAAACTATATAACCGATAGTTGTAAACCGCAGGTAACTAAGAGTGATAGAATGAATGACATGGATTCGATCCTGGCCATCGTGGAGAACCCGACGAGGAGAAGAATTCTGCAGGCAGTGGTGAGGGAACCCCACTACCCGCTGCAGCTTTCGAAGGAACTCGGAATCAGCCAACAGGCCATTGTAAAGAACCTTAATCTGATGGAGAAAGAGGGCATCGTGGTCAGCTATCGTGAAAGCAGCGACCGCGGACCTGAGAGGATATTCTACAGACCCAGCTCCGAATTCACGATCACTATCGACATGCGTAACAACATGTTCGAAGTCCGCATGATACCTGCAGGAGAAGGCAACAAGAACACAGAGGAAAAACCGAGAGAAGATAAGAAGACGCCTGATGAGCGCAGACTCGAAGAAGTCCGCGCCAGGATTTCCCAGATAGACAGACAGATTTCGGAATTCGACAGACGCAGGTCGGAGATGGTCAGGGAGCGCAACGACCTGATCAACCAGTTCCTGCACAAGTCGGACCTTGACAATCTGGATTACGAGCACAGGGAGCTCCTGTACGACATGCTCAACAGACCGAACTGGAACGCCGAGGACATCTCCAAGAAGCTGGGCTTCAACGAATCCCTGGTGTCCAGGATGATAGACGATATTCTGCAGTGCTGCAGAAAGATGGATAGGTGATAACATGGCTGCTAATGACAGGGCGATAAAGGTCGCCGAACTGAAACCGGGAGAGGCCGGACACGGAATTGCCAGGTTAGACCCTGAACTGATGACCATTCTTGGCATCAAAGCAGGCGACATAGCGCTGGTAACAGGTAACAAGAAAACCGCAGTGAAAATCCTCAGCGGAGCCGAAGAGGATGCTAACAGGGGAATCATACGTCTAGACGGATCCACCAGACGTAACGCGGGAGTATCACTGGACGAGAGGGTGGACGTCAAGAAAGCTGAGACCAAGCCCACGGAAAAGATCACATTCGCACCCACCGAAGAGCTCAGACTCCAGGGCGGAGAAGACTATCTGGCACAAGCACTGGTAGGCCGTACGTTCACGAAAGGTGACGTCCTCTCCCTGAACATCATGGGCAACAAGATGGACCTCGTGGTCACATCATTCTCCCCCACGGCCGAAGCAGCGCTACTGA